>JACCDT010112313.1_pt1 | contig 10699 bp, 11 predicted proteins | sample 7446291 | NCBI WGS metagenome assembly JACCDT01 (sample SAMN15323446, study PRJNA562643) | freshwater metagenome | isolation source: river surface water | place: USA:Blue River Watershed | collected 2017-08-17 | reverse complement strand
TATAATTGTTGGTACCATTTTAAAAAATATATATAAAAATATATATTTAATATATTAAATATTATAGATTTCTCTTATATTCATTTTTTTATATAAAAATATAAAAAAATGATTTTAAAAATATTTATTTTATTTTAAGCTTATTATGATTAAAATAAATATTTATATAAAATAATCATTTACAAAAAAAATGGAACATATTGGTTATCATACGGATGTTTCTAAAAAAATGTTTTGGTCTTCTTTTGACCTTGGAAATAAAGAACATATTAAAGTTTTTCAAGTATTTACTAAAAATCCTCGTCAATTTAAAATTGAATATTTAAATGAATCCATTTGTGAAAAAACGAAAAGTGCAATTGCTCAAAATTATTACAAAATCTTTTCTCACGCTTCATATCTTCTAAATATGGCAAATCCTGATAAATGGGACGAAAAAGTCGAAAATGGTTTTTGCGAATTAGTGAATATTTATAAAATGGGTGGTATTGGAACCGTTTTTCACGTTGGTAAACGTCTTAAGCTATCTGTTGAAATTGGTCTTGATTATATGGAACAATATATTGTACAAGTGCTTACTAAAATGTATAATGCTTATCCTGAACATAATGTGTATTATATTATTGAAACAAGTTGCGGTGCTGGTAGTGAACTTCTTCATAAAATTAAAGATTTAGGTGCTTTCTACAAACGTTTTACTGGAGAAAAGTATAAAGAAAATCCTGCAATATATGGACGTGTTAAATTATGTATTGATACGGCACATATTTTTGCTGCTGGTTGGAAAATTGGAAGCAAAGAAGGTGTTGATGAAACATGTGCTTTAATTGAAACACATTTAGGTTGGGAACATGTGGCTTGTATTCATTTAAATGATAGTGCAAAACTATTTCACTCGTGTGTTGACCGTCACGCAAATATTGGTACTGGGTTTATTGGAAATGAACTTAAACATTTTCTTGAAATATCACTTAGTAAGGGTATTCCACATATATTAGAAACACCTGTTAATGAAGAGCTTGGTATTTTAAAAACACATAGTAATGAAATTGCTTTAATTAAATCTTGGATTGATTCATCATAAATATTCTTAGTTAAATGGTACTTTATTTATAATTATTTTTTCTTCTTGATTCAAAAAATAGACTAAATATTTTAATTCATTATCATATTTAATTTGTCTATAATCTAATATATTTCGCTCATAATCTTCTATTTTACAATGTATATCAATATTTTCTTCAACATAAAATAGATGATAATAAAATTCTTTTTTATCTATTTCTATATTTTTTTTCGTATAAAATTTTAACCGTATTTTGTTATTATCATTTCCAAAATAATGTATTTTGTTATTATCATTTCCAAAATAATAAATAAGTTCCTCGTTATTACATTTATCTCTTAAAAAATAATTTAATAGATATATAGTACCATTCATTTCTTCACTTTTATTGATTTGAATACCCACATTTCCATTTTTTGTTATACCAATTACAATATTATAGTAATTATGTAAATAAGATGGTATTGAAAATTGAGATTTATATATAAATGATTCAGGTTCAAAATAAGATGTGATATAAGAAAACATTCTTTATTTTATATTTTTAGTATATTATAAATATACTATTTTTCTTTTTATATTCTTTTTATATTCTTTTTTATAATATTTTTATTTTTTTTTAATAAATAAAATAGTTCATTATCTACTTTTCACTAAATTTATTCAGTCCAAAATATGGATATGAAAAAGGTGTAAAAGACAATGAAGGACCTCCTTGATTAATTAACGACAACAGTTGTTGATTAAACATAGTTTGTTCACTAAATGGAAATTGACTATTCAATAGATTTTCACTTGACGACTTCTCAAAAGGCGTTGTTACTTTCTGTTCATCTGGAACCATGAAAGTAGTAAATGGTTTATTTACTGTTTCTTCTCTCTTTTGTTTTTTAAATAAAAGTCGCTCTCTAAGTTTATTAAATGATTCATTTTCTTTAGAAGTATCTTTGTTAATTGATTCATCTTTTTTTAAATCATATTCCTTTACCACTACTGGTTCCTTTACAACTACTTGTTCCTTTACCACTACTGGTTCCTTTACAGGAATTGGTGGAGGAAGAGGTACATAGTTTACTGGAGGTTGTCCGTAATGTACTGGAGGTTGTTCATAATGTACTTGAGGTTGTCCGTAATTTACTGGAGGTTGTCCGTAATTTACTGGAGGTTGTCCGTAATTTACTGGAGGTTGTCCGTAATTTACTGGAGGTTGTCCGTAATTTACTGGAAGTTGTCCGTAATTTACTGGAGGTTGTCCGTAATTTACTGGAGGTTGTCCATAGTTTACTGGGTCAGGTTCAGAAAAAGTTTTCTTTTTTCTATCATAAGACCGCGACCGTGATGGTTCACGATAACGCTTTTTATCAGGAGATCTTGAACGACCACGTTTTAGGTAATTATCATAATCTCGAGAACGAGATCTTGAACGATAACCTTTTAGGTAATTATCATAATCTCGAGAACGAGATCTTGAACGATAACGTTTTAAATCATTATCATAAACTTTAGAAATAGTATATTTATTATTTCTAATAGGTGACCGCGAACGACCACGACTTCTAAAATCATTGATTTTAGAATCCGAAATTTGTTGTTCACCACGAATCCATTTAAATGTATTTGGTGTGTGATATATCGCAAAAATATATTTTTTATTCATATATTTATTAGGAATAAGTTCAATTTTAACATCTTTTGTAATGAAAAATACAAATTTATTCACTTTTTCAGTTAATAGTGGAAGCTTTTTTGAAAAATTATTATTTCTATTCAAAATATTTGCACTATTTGTAATATCCAAATAAATATATAAAATATCTTGTAATTGTAGAATTTTATCCACATGAATATATGAAATATTTGTAAAAAAAGGAATATGAGTTGTAAACTCATTATCACTTTTATTATTAATTGTTACAATATATTCATAAGATGCCATTTTACTTTATTTACGCTAAATAAAATGAATATGTTTACGTTATATTTTATACTTTTTATAATTTATAATAATCTTTACTTAAAAAAAAATCAATTTTTTTATAATATATATATATTTTTTAAGAAAAAATATTATAAATGAGTAATTTATTATTTTTTAAGAAAAAATATTATAAATGTCTTTTTAGATTAGTCGTGTAGAAATGCTATTTTCATCAAATGTTCAGATAATTTTATCGAAAAATAAGATTGAATATCCTGAAGATAAAATAATAAAATTAAATTTTGAAAATGAAATTGGGGAAGGTAGTTATGGAATTGTTTATAAATTAAACAAAGATTATGCTATTAAAATATTTAAAAATTGTACTTTAGGACATATTGATTTATCATCAAATGAACCTGAATTATTACCTAAAAATAATGAAAATCGAGAATTATTATTTTATTTTGAATTATTAAAAAAAAATATGGATATACATAAAAAATCAATTCATCACATTTTACAACCATATGCTATTGGAATTTTAAAAGAAGATATTAAATATAATATTCAAAAATTAGATGAAGTAAATCGTTTAAGTACACAAATTGTTCATAATGTAAAAATTAAAAATAATACATATTTTGTAATATTACCATTATGTGTACCATTTTATAAAGTTATTCCTGTAAAAAATAACGAATTAATACAATTAAAAGACCCAAATCAATATTTTATGAATATGATTCATCAAAATCATCATTTAGATAAAATACCATTTGGTATTTATTTTGTATTAAATATTATGAAATATTTATCACTAGCTTCTATTTATTTAGAAGATACATTTCATATATATAATCTTGATTTTAAAATTACAAATATTATGTTTTTAAAAAATAGTGAAAATATTGTTTATGAAGATTTAATTGTTGTTGATTTTGGTTTAATTAAACATAACATTCCAAAAAATAATGATACTGAAATGAATTCAGTTATATTTGATTATAATCATCAAATTAGTCAAAAATATTTTATATGGCCATATTCAGGAACATCTTTTATTTCACAAGTACCATCTTATTCTATTTGCATTATTGGATTAGAATTATTATTTGGTAAAAAAGAAGTTGAAAAATTACCATCTTATCGAATATTACGAAAATTGATTGATAAAATGCGTTTAGTTGATAATAGTTTATATAATATTTTTTATGAAGGAGTTATATCAAAAATTCATACTAAAAAATTATTATCTTTTATTACAAATTATATTTCAAATTCTATTGAATCATAGATTCATTCTTTTTACAATTTTTATTTTTATCTTTTAATTTATGATACCATACATTAGTGACCATCCTTTCGGTGGACTTGGTCTTTATCAACAAAATACGCATATGCTAATATCTGTCTACAGGGGTCCATACCTGCGCCAATATGTGGGTCCTTACGTCGGACAAACGGCTGATTAACAGCTTTAGCTAACATTCAATAATCTTCCCAGCGTCTGCGTTTACGTCCTTCAGGAAGACGATTTTCTCTAGTTATCGTTTTTATGCGGTCATCCATACCGTAATAGATTGTCATAGTTGTTCCACGTTCAGTAGCAAGTAACCACTCACCAAATCTTTCTTCACTATATGCATAGAACTCGCTATCGAGATACTCGTCTAGCATTTGTTGAAGATATTCTTCAGTACGTTCAATCGTATGAATCACTGTAGGAATCACTGTAGGAATCACTTCAGGAGCAACCGCTTCAGGAGCGGGTGTCCCAATTTGTGGTAATGCACCATCTTCCCATTCATCGTCAGTAGCCTCTTCTTCACGAGCGAGTGCCTCTGCAGCCGCAATAGCATCGCCAACAGCGTCGATAAATAGACCAATGTTGGGAGCGTTCTGTTCTTTGGGTGCCTGAGGCACCCCGCGTGCCATATTGGCCGCAATAGCAATGTCTTCCATCTTTTTGTTGAGAATATAATGGATATAGCTTGATAAACTGCTTTGTATTTTCGATCCTAGAAGGATGTACAATACGACTGTTTTTGAAAGAGTAGTACCTCTCTTAAAACCTTGTAAACGTTTGATTGTATAACAAGATTCGTGCGCAGTTGAATAAACACTTAGTTTCAAAGTAATACACGGAATTAGTATCGGTGTATTAGTTATCTTGGGGACAGTGTTTTCTATTTATTATATATAGATCATTTCTTTTATATTTTTTTATCCATCATTTTTATAAATCATCTTTTTTCTGGTATTATATAAGGATAATCAAGATACGTAAATATTTCACGTTCATCTTTTGGATTAAAAGGTTTACGTAAACCTGATTTAAGATCATATAATCCGCGTTCATTTAATTTATATCCTTTTTGTAATGCGTGTAAACGAATACGTTTTGAAAACTCCTTTCCACTTCCAAAATATAATAACATCCAAGGTACTTCACTTTTTTTTACAAATAAAATATCCATTTGATGAATTTTATGTGTTAATGGATTTTCTATAATACCATTTATTTTTGTAACACTTTCATTATATATATGTTTAAATAAATCATTACTTTTTAACTTTTGTATTATACTTTTGATTTCGGAAACATTTTTAATTACACATAATAAATCTATATCTCCACTATATGCTTTTCCCATTCGATAACTTCCACTATTGATTACATTTAACTTTAAATCACTTTTTAAATAGTTCGTAAATTGCGTTATTTCAGCTCTTTTTATCTTTTTATTTAAATCTTGATAATATATTAACGAATATTTTAAATTTTCATCTACTTTATACACTCCATTGATTACATCGCTTCGTAATAAATGAACATTATGATAACCATCTTTATATAAAGCATATGCTTTTTGAGGACCAATTCCACGGACTTTTTGTAATTCTAATAATATTTTAAATTCTTTATTTTTAATCACTGTTTCATATAATGGATGTGTACCCGTTTTTACTATAATATCTATTTTTTCTAATGTACTTTTACCAATATGTTCCATATCTTTTAAATCTTCAGAACCATATATAGGAGTTTCTATTTTATTTAAAGTGGAAAGTATTTTAGCATAAGAAGAAATGCGATATTTTGTTGCTAAATTACCACGACTTCCAAGAGTTGAATGAAAATCATATAAAGTAGAAAATATTTTAATGAATTGATCTTTCATATCTTTTTTACTTTTTATACTTTTTATACTTTTATTTTCTTTTATACTTTTATTTTCTTTATCTTTCATTTAAAAAATCAATTATTTTTTAAATAATCTATTTTAAAGATAGGTTTAATTTATTTTTATTTAAAAATAAAATATATAAAATGTTAAAATTAAATAATCTTAATTCGATTGTTTATAAACCTATTTGTAAACATAGTACTAAAAATATAGATACTCATATCTTTTTCCTTTGTACTTCTTTTAAAAATCAATTACAAGAAATTGCTAAATTATTAAATGTTAAATCATTTCCAAAACAATTATTTTATGATTTTCACGGTAAAAAAAATGAAATGGTTACCCATTATTTAGAAAATACAAAATTAGTTTTTGTAGGATATGGTACACCAAATGAATGTAACCACGATTTATTATATGAAATTGGTTTACAAATCGGTAAAAAATTAAGTAATTATGAAGATAGTGAAAAAAATAAAAATATAGTGATTCATTTATTAAAAAATAATAATGATTTATATATTCATCATTTAGTAAGCGGTATTATATTAGGTAATTACAAATTTGATTTATTAAAAAGTAATAAAAGTAGTAAAAATAGTAATACTAAAAGTAGTAAAAAACAAAACATTTATTTTTATCATCCTAAAAAAAGTGTTTTTAAAAATATCCAAAATTATATTACTTTATCTACTATTCATAATGAAATTCGTAATTATATGAATTTACCATCCAACTTACTCCGTATTAAAGATTATATTCAATATATGAAACTCTTTTTACCCAAAAATGTTTCTATGCGTATTTTATCTAAAAAAATGCTTCAAAAACTTGGAATGAATCTCATTCTTGCCGTAAATCAAGGCGCTAATCAAGATTGTGCTTTAGTCGTTCTTGAATACAACGGTACAAAAGGAGCTAAAAGTGAGAAACCAATATGTTTTATTGGAAAAGGCGTAATGTTTGATTCTGGAGGATATAGTATTAAAACACGTACTATGGAAGATATGAAGTTTGATATGACGGCTTCAGCTATTATGTATGGATTAATGAAATCACACGCTTTATTAAAATCTTCGGGTCATTATGTTGCTTTATTACCATTGGTTGAAAATATGGTAAATGAAAACGCAATTCGTCCAAGTGATGTTGTTATTTCTCATAGTGGATTAAGTGTAGAAATTATGAATACAGATGCTGAAGGACGTTTAATTATTGCCGATTGTATGAGTTATTGTAAAAAATATAATCCAAAATTAATTGTAGATATGGGAACACTTTCTGGGGAAACTGCTCATATTTTCGGAAATAAATCATCTGTTATAATGGGAAATAATTTTAAAATAAATCGTGAGCTTATGGCTATTGGTAAAAAATATCACGAAAATATATGGGAATTACCGATGTGGGATATCTATTTAGAAGAGTTAAAATCAGAAATAGCGGATTTAAGAAATGTAAGTAAAAGTGGTAAATCAGGTGCCATTACAGTTGGATCCTTTTTATCACAATTTGTTCCAAAAGATAAAAGTGGAAAAACAGTTGATTGGGTTCATTTCGATATTGCTGGAACTGAGAATGTGGAAGGTTCACCATATTATAATGATGGTGCTAAAGTAGAAATCTTAAAAACATTGTATTTTTATTCAAAATAAAAAACTTCTCTTTTTTATATAAATAATTTATTATATGTATTTTATTCCGCACATATTTTTGAATAAGATGTATTCAAAAATATTTCATTTCAAAGAAAAAACAAATATTGAAATCATATATTTCAAAAATATGTTCGGAAAAAATTATATTCTAAAAATAATAATTATAAAATAAATTAAATAAATCATCTTATTGATTTATCGCGATTTATACTATTTCCATTATACAATTTCTTTTGACTCCAATCTTCTTCATTACTGCTCCAAAAAATATGATTTTCGTTTAATCCGAGTGGCATAAATATAAGTAATGCAAAATATATACTTCCACTATTTGAATATTCATCAGCAATTTCTGATTGAAATCCACTAAAACCAAATGTTAAAAATCCATGTTCATCTACTATTTTTATTTTTTCATTTTGAAACATATTTTGAATCACTGCGTTTAATCCAGACCGCACTTGTCCATAAGATAATCTATTTGGTAATCCTTCTAAATATACTGTTGTTACTAATGCGTGAAAAATGGCTGTTCTATAAACAGCACTTCGTCCAAATATAGGAAAAGAACCGTCTGTTCCAATTAAACGTTCTAAAAATTCGGATTGTCGTTGTATTTTTAATAATGTTTTTTGATATAAATTTTTAAATAAAATTCCATTATTTTGATAATTTAATAAATATAATTCTTGATAAATGGTAATTAAAAAAGGTAATATAACATATGAATTATAAAAATCCATATGAAATAGCGGTCCATCTTTATACCAACCATCTCCAATATAATATGATTCAATAACTCGTACATTCAATAATGTTTTATTTAATATTTTTATTTTTTGATTTTTATATAAAAATATTTCAATAAGTGCTTCAAATAAAAGCCAATTATTCATATGTGGTTTAAATTTAGTAATAGAATAATACATCACATTTAATATATTATTTTTAATAAGCAAATGTAAAGAGTTCCATAAATACGGAGCACGAATAAAAGCTAAAGCGCAATTTGCCATTTCAACAATTAATTGGTGGTCAACTGTAGAATGATAAAAGTCTAAATAACCCGAAAACGTATGATTTATCATAAAGATTGTATTTTGAAATAAATCATGTAAATTATTTTCATTAATGGATTCTGCGCTTTGGAATAATATAGAAATTCCTAAAAGCGTTCTACTAAAAAGTTCAATAAAAACAATTTCTGTTTGATTTCTTCTTTTATCATTTTCAGTTAAATGAGCACTAAAATAAATGGGAAAAATGGATTTTATATTTTTATTTACAAAACCATATATTACAGGATTAACGATTTGGAGTAATATGGATAACCATTTTTCTCGCATATTATATAATAATAATTATTATTATATAATATTAAAAATAATAAAAATAATCTTAATTTTTTGTGAATCATTGCTAATATGAATCCTTATCTTTTAAATCACGATATCTCATACGAACTGAAGCAAAATCTTCAATATTCGGATTAATTAATGGAATATTTTTAATATCAAGTCCATCAATATTCATTTGTGTTCGAACTTCATCACTAAATTTATTCACTGTACCAACAATTTTAGTTAAATATTTATCACGAGATCTAAATAAATTACCTTGAGAAGTATAAAAGAATTGTTGTTTATCAACATCATAATCTTTAAAAATAGTATCATGTTTATAGTGACCTTTTAATACATAATAATATTTCGAAATAAATTTAAAATATTCGCGAGCTTCTTCATCTTGTTTATAAAGAAGTTCATCAAAAGATTGGCTTAATTTATCAAGAATTAAATAACCAGCTTTATCAGAGCTCATTTTATTAAGTTCATTATCACTATAAAAAACGGCTTCACCATTTGCAAAAAAAAGATTATGATTCTTTTTATTTTGCATAATCATATTTAATAAATTCGGATATATAAAAAAATCTTTTTGTTCATAAAATGAATCTTTAATATGGGTTAAATCATAACGTTCATTGACAAAATCATTTACGGATAAATGATATGTACTATTATGAGTATTATTATTGTTATTATTGATATTTTGAATATTATTTACATTATTTAAATTATTTTGTACTTGAATATTTGTTGAATTATTTTTTAAATTATTTGTATGTGAAGCATATAAATTATTAATTTCTAATTCATTATTTAATAATTGTTTTGAATATTCTTTTCTTTTATTTATTAATTTCTTTAATTGTAATTTTTGTAAACATTTTTTTTCATTCATTAAATGATGTTTCATATTTTGTTTCGATGTATATTCAGATAAACAAATATTACAAATATATTTATTTTTATCTTTATTAAAATATAATTCATCAATTTCATCTACTTTTTCACCGCTTTTATGAATATTATTATTTTCATTTATTGAAATTAAATCTTCTATATTTTTATCATTTAACTCTTCCATTTTTATATTATTTAAAGTTAATTCATTTGTTTTGATTAATTTAAAATTTGGATAAATATAATTAATTTGGTCATTATAATTATTAATAATAAATAAATAATCATCTTTAATTAAATTTACAGGGTCAAATAAAAAAACATATTTTTTATGTAATGTTAATAATTTAGATTCTTCATACGACAATAATGTATTACAATCACATCTATTTTTTCTATCAAAATGTTTATGCATATCTCGATTAAATCGCGTTTTATATTCAACACAATAATGACAAATATGATATGTATGTTTATTATTCATTTTTAATTAAAATTATTTTTATATTTAATTATAATTAAAATAAGTTCTTTATATCTATTTTTTATTTACAATTTATTTAAGAATATAAAACTTATACTCTTAAAATATTGAAAGCACTAAATAATTAAATATATTA
>JACCDT010379955.1_pt1 | contig 10700 bp, 7 predicted proteins | sample 7446291 | NCBI WGS metagenome assembly JACCDT01 (sample SAMN15323446, study PRJNA562643) | freshwater metagenome | isolation source: river surface water | place: USA:Blue River Watershed | collected 2017-08-17 | reverse complement strand
TGAAAAACCATTTAAGGCTCTGGTCTTTGACAGCTTTTATGAAAGCTATCGCGGGATCATTGTTTATTTCCGCATTATTGACGGAATTGTCAAAGTGGGCGACAAGATTCGTTTTATGGCGAACAATAAAGATTTTGAAGTGCTTGAATTGGGCATCTTAAAGCCAAATCAAGTAAAAGTAAATCAACTTGGACCTGGCGAGGTTGGCTACTTAGCTGCTTCTATCAAGGACGTTGCCACGCTGGTTGGAGATACGATTACAAGTGTGCTCAACCCCGCGCCCGAGGCACTGCCTGGATATCAACCGGCAAAGCCTATGGTTTTTGCTGGAGTTTATCCAGTCGACAACGACCAGCACACTCAATTGCGTGAAGCACTTGAGCGTTTGAAGCTAAACGATTCCAGTTTGTTTTTTGAGCCAGAAAGTTCAGAAGCGCTTGGATTTGGCTACCGTTGCGGATTTCTTGGCTTGTTGCACATGGAAATTATCCAGGAGCGACTTGAGCGCGAATACAATTTAAATCTTATTACCACAGCACCATCTGTAATTTATCGCGTCACCAAAACGAATGGTGATGTGGTGATGATCGATAACCCGGCTAAATTGCCAGAGCCAAACTATAGAGAAAAGATGGAAGAGCCTTATGTTTCGGCTAACATTATTTGTCCAAACGAATACGTTGGTGCTTTGATGGAGTTGTGTCAGGGACGACGTGGTGTTTATGTAGATATGAAATATCTTGATGCCAGAAGAAATTTATTGCATTACGAAATGCCTTTGTCCGAAATTATCACCGACTTTTTTGATCAGATGAAGTCGCGCTCCAGAGGCTTTGCTAGCTTAGATTATCACTTGCTCGATTATCGTGAATCGCGTTTGGTTAAACTCGATATTTTAATTGCAGGCGATCCTGTTGATGCACTTTCAGCAATTGTGCACCAGGACAAAGCAGCATCTTACGGACGTTTGCTTGCCAGTAAACTGAAAACACTGATTCCCAGACAAATGTTTGAAGTGCCTATTCAAGCCGCTATTGGTGGAAAAATTGTGGCGCGCTCAAATGTGTCTGCTATTCGTAAAAACGTTATCGCCAAGTGTTATGGTGGCGATATTTCGCGTAAGCGCAAACTTCTCGAGAAACAAAAAGAAGGTAAAAAGCGCATGAAAGCTGTAGGTAAAGTGGAAATTCCACAGGAAGCCTTTATGGCATTGCTCAAGCTGGACGAAGAATAATGTCTAAAAAACGACACAAAAAAGATGATTCGAACAAGAAAAAAACATTCGTTGAGCAGATGGCGGGCGATTCAAATAAAGCAGGCGAATCTGCCGAATCCAGCGAGTCAAGCCAATCAGTAAAGAAAACTAGGCCAAGTGTATCTGAGTTGATTTCGGCGCAAATCGATACGCACGGCGACGAGCAAGCAAGACGCACACTGATAGTCGATTCGTGGGAAGTGCGAAACGAGATTTATCATCAAATGTTCGGCGCTCCTTCTTACAGCGATCCAGCAAATTGGGCTCCGCCACCACGTCAACTTCCTGCCAATTACAAACCAAGTGAGCGCAAAACAATGTCGCTTGATACAAGCGAGCCATCGCTTTTGGCGGACGAGCAGCAATTGGCAATATTGGCTTACGGTCCCGATCCCTTAAGACCATTTTGGACTTATGTTACTGCTGGATTGTCCACTCCGTGGCTTCAGTATGGGCATCAGGAAGTATCAGGTTTTGGAATCGAGCTAATCGTAAAAAGTCCTATAGAAGCCAAATGGCCTGCACAATTACTTCGTACCATGGCATTTTATGTGTTCAATCATGCTGGTGTATTATCACCTGGTGTGCGCGTTTCCCTTAATGGACCTGTTGATCCTTATTCTAAGTCAGAACTGAAACATGCCATAGTCTGGTACGCAGACGAGGCTCCAGAAGCATGGTGTATGCTTCCATCTGGTGGTTTTGGCTTATTCAACGTGCTTGGTATCACAGACGATGAAATGGAATTTGCCGATTCTATAAAAGATTATGGAACCTGGTGCATCCAGCAAGCAGTAAAGAATATTGGTCACGGACAAGTAACAGACCCCAATCGTCGAAGTATTATGACGCACGAAAATATTGACGCTGTTATAGGCGGCGTGCGAACCTTCGCCGATACATTTAGAGCGAACAAAGAAAATAAGTTTCTTGCTGATCCCGATTCGATTACTTAATTACTTACACTCGAACTAGACAGCAGCACCAGTTTTGGTGGCAGTCTTAGCACTTTTATCTTCTGGTTTTTCGATTTGCCAGTAGTGGTCGCGTGTCTCTTTATAGTATTCGATTGTTTTACCAATGCCTGCTTCAAGCGTGGTTGTTGGACGCCAGCCCACAATCGATGCAATTTTGTTTATATCAGAATAAAAATCGCCTGGTTCTTGCGCTTTGCGCTCGGGAGAAAATTCGGCAAATTTCCAGTTTCCACTGCCTGCTACATCAACTATTGTTTTGACCAGCTCTAAGAAGCTGACCGGAATGTCTGAGCCTACGTTAAAGATTTCGCCATAAGCTTGCTCTGTGATGGCTGAACGTAAAATGGCTTCGACAGTATCATCTACATAACAGAAATCGCGCAGAATGCTTCCGTCGCCAAAGACTTGAATGGTCCCGTTGTCCATGGCTAGTCGAACGAACCAGTTGCAAACTCCAAAGCGCGAGTGCATCATCTGCGAGCGCGGACCGTAAATATTGCTTAATCGCAACAAAACTGATCTAATGCCATGAACGTCGTTATAGACCTTAATAATTTTCTCTGCGGTCAGGTTTGAAATTTCGTAGATGCCTTTGGGATTGGTCGGCGCTTCTTCGTTTACTGGAAGCGAGACAGATTCGCCGTATTGACCGCGGGTTCCTGTATATACAACCACGGCATCTTTATTATGCTTACGCAGCGCTTCCATTAATATGGCCGTGCCTGTGATGTTGATTTGAATGTCTGGAAAAGGATTGGAAAGGCTCATCAAATGGCAGACTTGACCTGCCAAATGGAAAACAAAATCTTTGCCGCGCACTAGATAATTGACTGCGTTTTCGTCGCGTATGTCACTGAAGTTGATACGCACTTTATCTTTGACTGGCTCAAGGTTGAATTCGTTACCGCCGTAGTCTGGAATCATGGCGTCAATTACTGTGACATCAGCGCCTGCTTCAACTAGCTTAAGCACCAGGCTGGAGCCTATAAAGCCCATTCCGCCTGTGACCAGGACTGATTTGTTTTTGAACTGAGATAGATAATTGTTTGACATAAAATGCACTTAATATGGTGACCGAAGTCCCCGTTCCCTTGAATAAGTGCAGATTCTAACATGTAGCCAAGCCTGAAAAATGGCTGCTCATTAATTGGAAGTTAGGTAGACAAGTGTAGTTTCTATTATGATTGTTTGCCTAATTATTTCCTTGGTTTAAAGGTCAATGACAACAACCCCAACACCTGCCAAATCTGTGCCTTTCGGCAATCTTAAAGCACATTACCAAGACTACAAGCAACAGCTCGACACCGCAGTGAACCGCGTTCTTGCCTCTGGTCATTATATTTTGGGCAAAGAACTGGACGCTTTTGAAGACCAGTTTGCCGCCTTCCTGGGTCTGCCAGAAAAACGCGTAGTAGGCTGCGCTTCAGGCACAGACGCCATCTACTTGGCTCTTTTAGATGCAGGTGTAAAAACTGGTGACGAAGTATTAGTGGTTGCTCATACTGCAGTCCCCACCATTTGCGCAATCGCCAAAACTGGTGCAACCCCAATTTTTATAGATGTATGCCCAGACACTCTGGTGATGGACCCCGCTGATTTAGAAGCGAAAATCACGAAGAATACAAAAGTGATTATTCCTGTTCATTTATATGGACAAATGGTGGACATGGACGCAGTGATGCAAGTTGCTGCCAAACACAAATTGGTGGTGCTCGAAGATTGCGCTCAAGCAACTGGTGCATCATATAAAGGTAAAGCGGCTGGAACTATCGGTGATTATGGTGCCTTTAGTTTTTATCCAAGTAAAAATCTTGGCGCTTTCGGTGACGGTGGTGCAGTATCGTGCAACTCCGAAGAAAAATACGAAAGTCTCAAAATGCTTCGCAATTATGGTCAATCCAAGCGTTATTATCACGATGAATTTGGCGTAAACAGCCGTCTTGATGAAATGCAAGCAGCCATTCTTTCAGCACAGCTTCCCTATGTAAAAGAATGGAACGACAAGCGTCGTAAGCTGGCAGCGCTCTACACCAAGCTTTTAAAAGACGTGGTCGAAACTCCGGTTGAAGCCAAAGACAATTTCCATGTTTATCATTTATATGTAATTCAAACTGATAAACGCGAAGAATTGAGAGAATGGCTTGAAACGCAAGCCTCTATTCAAGCGCTTATCCACTATCCGATTCCAGCTCATTTGCAAAAGGCGTATCAACACCTGGGCAATAAGCGCGGTTTCTTGCCCAAGACAGAATATATGGCCGATCGCATTTTGAGCTTGCCGATGCATCAAGGCTTGACCGAAGACGATGTCGAATATGTCTGCCACAAAATCAAAGAGTTCATTGGAAGCAAAACTGGGAGTAAAGTGTAATGCCTACTGCGACACAGCTAACGCCTGTACGTCCGACTAGCAGACAGACGATTGAGAATTTCGTCAAACTCGATTCGGTCTCGCTCATCATTCCCGCTTACAACGACCAGGACACCATCGGTCGCTTGCTTCGCGATTCTGGCGACTTGCTCTCCAAAATCACTAACAGCTACGAAATTATCGTATGCAACGATGGCAGCAAAGACGCCACTCTTGATCGCATCAAAGAAGAAGCTCTACTAAATCCCAACATCACAGTTATCGATCACAAAACCAACAAAGGTTTTGGTAAAACCATAAGAGAACTCTATATGGCTGGAAACAAAGAGTTTATCTTCTCCCTGCCTGGCGACTACCAATACGCACCACGCGAAATCCTGAAAATGGCTCAAGGTCTCAAAGATCATGATTTCGTTATCGGATGGCGCATTGAGCGCAACGATCCACCAAGAAGAAAAATGCAATCAGCAATCTACAACTTGATGCTGCGCATTTTCTACGGCAACAAAAACAAAGACGTAAACTCAATCAAGCTCTTCAGAAAAGATGTGATGGATTGCATCAAACTGCAATCATACTCGCCTTTCGTTGATGCTGAGCTTTGCATCCGCGCTCAGCGTGCCGGTTTTAAACTAATCGAGATTCCAATCGAACACTTGCCTCGTTTAACCCAAGGCGCTTCGGGCGGCAAATTCTCAGTTATCTGGGAAACATTCTCTGACTTAGTTGGAATGAGATCTGGTTTCTAATTCTCGTCTTAAGCGAAAAATTGCACTGACTGTCTCAGTTATAGTAGGCATTTTGCTTGGACTATACATCGAATTGTGCGTGGTTTTTTTCTTTGTGGGATATGGAAGATATGAGGCTAATCTTATTCACCAAATTCCAGGTCCACAACAGGATTTAGCTAAGGCTGCTCAAATAAACAGAGAAATCAACAATGACGTTTTGAAAGTAGTGCCAATTTACTTTCCGCCCTTTGTTTTCCTTTCTGTTAGTGCGTCTTTGTTTTTGACCAAGAAAATTTTAAATCGATTTTCTTCGAAAGAAGATTGATATCTCCTTTGAAGCGGGGTTGTCAATCATAAGCATTTCTTCCCGTAATGCTTATGATCAAAACAAATACTCTAAATGTACTTTGGAAGTCAAAAATTCAAGTCAGATTAACCAACAAGCACTTCTAAAAACGCGCCGGTACACGCTTCTATGGTATCTGTTATGTCGCCTGCGCTATGAGCAAGCGAGATGCAGGCAGCATCAGTGCTAGAGGGCGGAAAGTAAATGCCGCGACTTAAAAGTGCATGAAAGAATTTGGCATAGGCGTCTGCATCTATTGAGCGGGCGTCACCAAATTTGGTGATGGGATGTTCGCAAAAAGAAAGTGAAAACATTGAGCCCACGTTTTGAATTTGAACTGGTGCAGTGGTTCCTGTTTTTGCATGGATTTCTTGCAATGCACTTTTCAGTCCACCAAATAACCAATTGGCTTTTTCTTCGATAGAGCCGTAAACGCCTGTAAGCATCAGTTTCTTCAGTGTGGCTACACCGCCTGCCATCGACATTGGATTGCCAGAAAACGTCCCTGCTTGATAGACCTTTCCAATTGGCATTAAGTGGTCCATTATATCGGCACTGCCACCATAGGCACCAATCGGCATTCCACCGCCAAGCGCTTTGCCTAGACATGTGATATCTGGGCGGACACCGTAATACTCTTGGGCGCCACCAAGTGAGATTCTAAATCCTGTGAGCACTTCGTCGAATATTAGAAGAGCACCGTACTTGCGACAAAGTTCTTTCAGTCCTTGTAAGAAGCCGTCGTTTGGTATTACGACGCCCATCGAGCCTGTTACTGGTTCAAGAATGACGCAGGCAATTTTACCTGGATTTTCAAGAAAGGCTTTTTCGACTGTATCTAAGTTATTGAAAGTAGCGTGAATTGTTTTGTTGCGTACATCTTCTGGAATGCCATCTGAATGGCTTGCAAGTGTTGCATCATTGTGACCGTGGTAGCAGCCTTCAAACATCAAGACTAAGTCGCGCTTAGTAACGCCGCGTGCTAGTCGAATACTCGACATCACAGCTTCTGTGCCAGAGTTTACGAAGCGCATTTTCTGCATCGAGGGAAGACATTGCTTAACTAGTTCGGCTAGTTCGATTTCTAGCTCGTGCGGGGCACCAAACAGGAAACCTTTCTTCATTGTTTCGTATACCGCAGCCACACACTCAGGCGCTGCATGACCAAGTATAGATGGACCCCAGGCGCCAACGTAATCTATATATGTGTTGCCGTCTACGTCTAGAATTTTAGAGCCAGTACCGCGACAAAAGAAAAGAGTATGTCCGCCCACTTCTTGAAACGAGCGAAAGGGGCTATTGACGCCGCCTGGTATCAGTTTTTCTAACTTTTGCGAATACTGCCTTGAAAGCGGTGCCTGGATCATAATTTTTTGACTATAACTCTATTTTGGTATCTATTTTGTATTCGCCTTTTTTCAATCGTTTTGCTTGCAAGACGTAAGAATTGACGCTGCCACCACTTGTGGTTACAAGCAGATTATTGCCTTTATTTATTTTGATTACGTCAGGCGAATTGTTTACTACTCTTATGTGTACTGGATCGTTTGTACCTTGCACCTGTATAGTCAGCTTGTCCAGACTTCCTTTTTTTTCATCGGTAGACACTTTGGATGTTATGTATTCAAAGCGCGATGCATTGCTTCTAAGTCCTGAATTTTGCACAGAAACTGTGTGAGGACCTGCAACCAGATTATTTGGAATCATGAGATGCAATTGAACGGGAGATGCCGCGATTACTTGTGCTTCGAACTGATTGTCTATAAGAATGTGATTTTCAGCCGACATTCCTTCGAAATCGTGTCCATTGATAATAAGCTGCTTGTTCGATGAAACTAGCGGCGAGACTCTATCTATACTTGGAGCTTGTCCATCAACAGCCGACATTAATGGTTGCAAAATATCGACGACATCTGGAGTTAGCTCTGGTCTTGCAGAAAGCGAGATGTGAAGCGTTCTTCCTGGAGTTGCATCTTCTGGCACCAGAAAGTTAGCTTGACCTTTTGAATCGGTGGTGATGGTGGCACCATTGAAACTCAGCTCGACTGATGGTTCGGGTTTTGAATCTTTATCTACTACAGAAACAGTTACCATTTTGCCGGCGATGGCACGCTCTGGAGAAACAAGATTGGCTTCAAGGCTTGGTTGTCTAATTGTTGAGTTAGCGGCAGGATTGTCCCATACTCGACCAGAATTTACTGGTGGCAAATTGATACTTGCAAGTGAAGTCTTATCAGTCGATTCTGATTTTTCAGATTTCTCGGACTTTTCAGTTTTGACTGGTTTTTCAGCCACTACAGTTTTTTCGGTCTTTTCTATTTTCTCGGTCTTTTCTGTTTTCTCAGATTTTTCTGATTTGTTCTCTGCAACTTTTTCTTTTTCTTCTGAGTCTTTTGGATCTTTCGACTCTTTCGACTCTTCCGATTTCTCCGCGACTTCAGTCTCTTCTTTTTCTTTTGACTCTTGAGCCTTGGCTTTTTTGTCGGCTTCAGCATCTGCTAATGCCAGTTTTTCTTCAGCTTCTTTTTGTTCCTGCTCAATTTTAGCCTGCGCAAGGGCTGCAAGCTCTTCTTCGTGCTTATTGTAGGAAGCAAGCTCTACTTGGTATTGCTTGATTCGTTTGGTGTTAACCGAATCAAGAATTGCTAGAGGCTTTTTTTTTACAGGCTCTGCCCCCTTGCTTTCTACTTCTTTGGATTCAGATTTCTCTTCTTCGCCTGAAGTTTCTTCTTTGGGCAGGCAGGCTGATTCAACTTTGACCGATGCGACTTCGCCTTTCCAGAAATTTACTTCTGATTGGCTTTGAATATCGAAGCCACTTTGTACAGGTGATTTGCCCGTGAGCACTACAATGAATTCGCCAACTTTGGAGCCATTGTCTACTGTCTTGTCGCTTTCACCAGCTATGGTGACAGTGAAAAGACCTTTCACTCGTTTGCCCCATACACATGCAACAGATCCTGTGAGTTTGTCTGAAACTTTGACTTCACCTGATGCCCAGGCTTCTGTTTGCATTGATTTTTTGTTGTCTGAGCCTTTGGCTAGGATTCGATCATTTGGAAGATCTTCATTTGAAATGGCTTTGTCCAAAATGAGTCGTGCCTGCTCCACAACCGCTTTTTCATCGGCAGTGGTGAGTCCCATCTCTTCGCCTGCTTGAGGCAATGATTTAGTGATGTCTTTTAAAATGCTTATAAGAGCTGCGTCTGGTGTGAACTTGGGTGCGTCTTCTTTAGTTTGTTTTTCTTCTTTAGTTGCTTTGGCGACGGGCTTTTCTTCAACAACTTTTTCTTCTTTGGTTTCTGTTTTTACAGTCTCAGTTTTTTCAATTTTCTTTTCTTCTTTTGGTTTGCCACCAAAGAAGCCACCCTTCTTCTCCGCTTTTTCAGTCTTTTCAGTTTTTTCTGATTTCTCGACTTTTTTATCGTCTTTCTTGTCGCCTTTCTTTTCGACCTTTTTATCGTCTTTCTTTTCAGATTTTTCTGATTTTTCTGACTTCTCGGACTTCTCGGACTTTTCGGACTTTTCGTCTTTCTTGTCTGTTTCTTCCTTCTCTTCTTTCGACTTGGTGAAAGGCAAGCGAGCTAATTGAATTCTCGGCTCCTCTTTGGTGGCAGAGAGCTTGTGTGTTTTAGCTTCAACAGGAAGTGTCTGCGCCGTTAAAACTTGTCCTACAAAAGTAAGGGCTGCCAGCGAGCTAGTTAAAATCGATTTCATCTGAGTCCTCAATTAATCCCTTACGGAATTTTACCTAATTGGCATGCAATACGGAATCAGTTATTAGCCATGCACCACGGATTTTTTCTACTGTATATGTTGCCTTGTAGTCTTTTTCGACGTCAGTAAGTATTTTCATTGTTTTTGCGCTGAATTTTTTCTGACGCTCTTGAATACTGATGTCTATCTCGTATTTGGTTTCGGGCACTATTGCTCTGAAATCAGTCATCTTGAGTGAGCGTGGTTCGAACTCATAATACATGTCGTGGTCTAAAAGCCACTTTATCGCCTGGCTCTGGTTTGCAAGCGCCTTACCGCCCAGTATTCTAGTTAGGTTTTGAGTTTGTCTACTTTTCACAACCGAGCGGCGAATGTTTTGCCAGCCAACCACTAAATTTTCGAAATCTTGTCTAAGCTTTTCTTCTTTGCTTTTGGTCGCAGGAGGGGTGCGCTCAGGGGTGGTTCTAACTGGAGTTGCAGAAGTTGGAGAAGTTGTCTGAATGGAGAATTTGCTCGAATTTGGATTGATCGAAGCAGTCTGAGTTGTCTTTGGTGTTCTTGTGTAAGTTGTGCCGTTTGGAGTTGTTTTTACTTGAGTTTCAGGATTGTCTGGCACTGAGGGTGATGTGTTTTCTAGGCCTGGTTCGGTTTTAGCGGGCGTTTGATTCCAGCTAGGATTTGTTTGATCAGGTGGTGTGATTCCGCTTGTGGTGGCAATTGTATTTTCAACTGTATTTGCTTTTGTGACAGTCATTGAAAATCCGGGAGTTTCAGAAGCGCTTTTAGCTAGCGCGATTTGATAGGGACCCGCACCAATATTTACTGCTTCTTGATTTATTTTTTCGAATTCTCTTTCTATAGAATTATTGATGGTGGCAATATCGCCCGATTTTGCTCCAAGTGATTCGAGTAAAAAATCGAGTGCCACTTGCACGCGCATTTTGTCATCAAACTTGCCTGTATTCTTACTCAAGTCAAGTTGGGCCGATGTAATTGAATCATCAGTTGCAGCAATGGTGAGTTTGTTTTCGAATCTGTCTTTTAAAACGTCTTTGTTGTCGGTGTCTTCAAATGGACCGATTTGAGGCCAGCTACCCAGATTAACGAATTCGCTCGCTTTTAATTTGCTAACCGAGAATGAATCGGGTGAAGATATAATTGGTGTGGCAGCCGAACTAGTGCTTGGAGCAGCGTCCGGAGTTGTACTAGGGCTAGCAACTGGACTTGTGTGATTGTCTTTCCAGACGTCGTCCATCGAGCCTTCTTTTTCTTGGGCGCAGACTTGGACTTGTAATTGTGTGCC
>JACCDT010000621.1_pt1 | contig 10701 bp, 14 predicted proteins | sample 7446291 | NCBI WGS metagenome assembly JACCDT01 (sample SAMN15323446, study PRJNA562643) | freshwater metagenome | isolation source: river surface water | place: USA:Blue River Watershed | collected 2017-08-17 | reverse complement strand
CTGAAGCTGCTGAAAAAATTCAAGGCCCTGGTCCCGAACATGCCCACCACGAACGTCATGATGGTTTGCCTGGGCGAGAACGTTGAAGGTATTCTCCACATGATGTGCGACATGCGCGCGCACAACATCGAGATGCTGACCATTGGCCAGTACCTGGCGCCCAGCAACAGCCACCTGCCGGTGCGCCGCTACGTGCACCCCGACACCTTCAAGATGTTCGAGGCCAAGGCCTATGAAATGGGCTTCACCCACGCAGCGGTGGGTGCGATGGTGCGTTCGAGCTACCACGCAGACCAGCAAGCCCACGCCGCACTGAACCGCTGACCCACAGGGCGGCTTCGCGCCGCCCATGCATGCGCTTTAACGCGTGGCGGGCATCAGGCTGGCGGGCTCATCCGAGGCCAGCACCTTCTCGGCCCACAGCGCCAGCTTGGCGGTGTCCGAGCGCAAGACCTGGTGTTTGACCGCCAGCACCTGCGAAGGGTGCATGGAAAAGCTGCGCAAACCCAAGCCCAGCAGCAAGCGGGTCATGGAGACATCGCCCGCCATCTCGCCGCACACCGACACGCCTTTGCCTTGCTTGACGCATTCGGCAATGGTGTCGGCCACCAAACGCAGCACCGCTGGGTGCAGCGGGTCGTACAAGTGCGCCACCGATTCGTCAGCACGGTCAATGGCCAAGGTGTACTGGATCAGGTCATTGGTGCCGATCGATAAAAAGTCAAAGTACTTGAGGAACATGCGCACCGACAAGGCGGCCGCAGGGATCTCGATCATCGCGCCCAGTCGCACAGGGCCATAGGCCGCGCCACGGCGGTCCAGGTCCTGGCGCGCCTGGTCAATCAAGGCGAGGGTTTGCCGAATCTCGCTGCCATGCGCCAGCATGGGCACCAGCAAGTTGACCTTGCCATGCGCGGCAGCACGCAAGATGGCGCGCAGTTGCGTGAGGAACATGGCGGGATCGGCCAGGCTCCAGCGGATGGCACGCAAACCCAATGCAGGGTTCAGGTGGGCAGCGTCATGGCGGGCTTCGTCCAGCGGTTTGTCGGCGCCCACATCCACCGTGCGGATGGTCACCGGCAAGCCATTCATGCCGTCCACTGCGCGGCGGTAGGCTTCGTATTGCTCGTCTTCACCGGGCAAATTGCCTTGGCGACCCATGAACAGGAATTCGCTGCGGAACAGGCCCACGCCCACCGCGCCCGCGGTGATCGCGGCGGCCGTGTCTTCGGGCATTTCGATGTTGGCAATCAGCTCGATCTTTTGACCGTCCAGCGTGACCGCCGGGGTGTGGCGCAAGCGGGCCAGGCGTTCGCGCTCCAGATCGCCCTGCCGCTGCTTGAAACCGTAGTCGGCCAAGATGATGGGGGACGGGTCCACGATGACCACACCGGCATCGCCGTCGATGATGACCCAGTCGTCTTGCTTGACGAGCTGGCTGGCACTGCGCGCGCCCACCACCGCTGGAATGTCCAAGCTGCGGGCCACGATGGCGGTGTGCGAAGTTTTGCCCCCCACATCGGTCACAAAGCCGGCAAACACGCTTTGCTTGAACTGCAACATGTCGGCGGGCGACAAGTCATGCGCCACCAACACCAGCGGCACATCCATGGTGTCGCCCAGTTGCAGCTCTTGCTGGGGCCGTGCGGGACGCTTGGCCTGGATGACCAATGAGCCCGTGCCTTTGAGGCAGTGCAGCACCCGTTCGGCCACTTGCTCCATGTCGGCCTTGCGCTCGCGCAGATAGGGGTCTTCCATCTCGTCGAACTGACGGGCGATGATCTCCAGCTGGCTGGTCAACGCCCATGCGGCGTTGTACAAGCGCTCTTCAATCCACTGGCGCACGCCAGAAGTGAGCTCCACGTCCTGCAGCAGCATCAAGTGCACGTCGAGCAAGGCGACCAGCTCGTGCGGCGCGTCCTTGGGCATGTCTTTTTGCAAGCGCTGCAATTCGTCGACCACGGCATCGCGGGCTTGGCGCAAGCGTTCAATCTCGCTGGCCACCTGGTCGGGTCGAATGAAATAGTGGGCCACATCGACCCGGCTGGAGGCGACCAGCACGGCACGCCCGATGGCAATGCCTCGCGCCACCGCCAGACCATGGATGCTGAAAGTCATGCGATCACCTCACATGCCGTCTGGACTGGCAGGCCGCGCATGCTCACTCGCCTTCGCCAAATTTATCGGCCATCAGCGCCAGCAAAGCCTCCAGGGCTTCCTGGTCACGTTCGCCATTTGTCTCCAGCGTCACCTCGCTGCCCAGACCGGCCGCCAGCATCATCACGCCCATGATGCTTTTGGCATTGATGCGTCGCTCACCCTTGCTGAGCCAGACTTCGCAAGGAAAACTGCCCGCCAGCTTGGTCAGCTTGGCCGAAGCACGGGCATGCAAACCCAGTTTATTGCTGATGGTCGTGGTGGCTTGGGGCATGTCTCTTTCCTGTTTGATTTTGGGGGGCGGTGCTGCCCACGGTCATGACGCCTTGTGTGCCGCCCGCCTGCGCACGGGTGACCAATTGGTCCAGACTTTCGTGTCGGTAGCAGACGCTGCGCAGCAACATGGGCAAATTGGCACCGGCCACGAGGCGGGTTTGCGCGCTGTCGTTCAGTTGCTGGGCCACATTGCAAGGTGTGGCGCCAAACACGTCGCTGAGCAACAGCACCTCATCGGCGCCCAATTGGGCCATGGCACGGCGGGCATCGGCCAGTGTGGTTTCGGGCGCGTCGTGTGGCAGCACATCGACCGCCAGCACGCCCGATGCGCAGTCGGGAAAAACGTGCAGCGCACATTCGCGCAAGGCGCTGGCCAAGGGGGTGTGGGCGATGATGAGGATGCCGATCATGAGGGTTCGATTATCGGGCTTGATGGGGCTTGCTCAGCACAAAGTACAACCAGGATGCGATGGAACACATGGCGAACCCGGCCAAAGCCACTTGGTAAGCGGCTGGCTTGTCCAGTCCTGCACTGCGTCCGGCATCAACCGCCAGGCCAATGCCCCACTGCACCACAAAGATGCCGGCAAAGATCACCAGGTTGTAGGCGGACAGGGCTCGGCCCGCCAGATGCGAGGGAAAAGCCATGCCCACCGCCGGCTGCGCCAGCGCGACGAAAGTACTGCACACGCAAAACAAGGCCAAACTGACGGCTGCAGCCGCACCCAATGCAGGCCCCTGCCAAATCAGGAATGCCAAGACAACAAACGTCAGCGGCAAACCTCGAGCGATCAAGCGGTCAACCGGAATGCCCCACTTGGCCAGACGCGGTGTGACCAAACCCCAGAGCCAAAAGCTCACCAGCATGCTGAGGTTGATGCCAAACAAGCCGGTAGCAGCCTCTTGGGGTGACCAACCTGCCACCTGGGTCATCCAGGGGCCCGCCCACAAGGTCTGAATGGCCACCATGCCGCCATAGCTGAAAAAGCCAATCGGGGTCAGGCGCCAAAAATAGCGGCTGCGCCAGATTTCGCGATAGCCACCATCGTCATCTGTGCGGACATCCGCTCCCGGCTCTGACGACCAACGAGGCACCAGAGCGGCGATCAACAACATGGCGATCGCGATCATGGTGGCCAACATCACAAACAAGGTGCGCCAGCCCCAGATGGGCATCAACCATTGAACAGGCAAGGTCGCTGCCACCATGCCAAATGAGCCCGTCATCAGCATCCATGAGTTGGTTCTCAACTGTGTGCCTGCATCAAACCAGCGGCGATAACCTGTCAAAGGCGCCATCAGGCAAGCACTGACACCCATGCCGCACAACACCCTCGCAGCCAGCAAGCCGTGGAAGCTTTCTGCCCACGCAAACGCCAGACACCCCAACACGGCCACCGACAAGAAAGCCAAAACAACCTTCTTGGGGCCGTGCCGATCCAGCCAACGCCCCAGTGGCAGTTGCGTGAGTGAAAAACCCAGAAAGTACCCCCCCGCCAGCAGACCCAGATCTTGCGCACTCAAACTGAATTCGCTCGTCAAGGTCGGCGACAAGGTCGCTGTGATGGCCCGCACCAAGGCAGAAAAGAAATAGGCCAGGGCGAACGCCACAAAAACCACAACCGCCATGCGACGTGACAAATGCTCAGGATGTTTCGCTGCGCTCATGGGTGAATTCCATCAAACAAAGTAGAAGCCCATTCTGGGGAGGCACTTTGACCATAGACCACCGCGTGCACCAAGCGAATTCTCTGGCCTTCGGCCACAGCGCCCCAAACGGCGGTCATGGTGACGGGCTGTCCATCACTGCGCTGGCCCTGAGCTTGGATACGCACGGCCGAGGTCAAGGGCAAAAACCCCGGCCGGTGCCAAGCTTGTCTCTGATCGGCGGCAAGTGGCAGCGGAACGCCAGCACGTCCAAGCGAGGCAGACTGCCAACCGGACAACAGCGCGTTGGCATCAGCGCCCGCTTGCAAGGGCGCGCTCATCACAGCAAACATGGCGTCACCGCTTTCACAACCCACCACTTGGAGATCCACGGGCACACCGCCCAAGGGCACAGATCGCGTTGTGCGATCGGGCTTGCAGGGCAACTGAACTTTGAGCGACGTGCCCTCCAAGCCGACTTCCCGCCAGTTCTGGTCAGGACTGCAGGCACTCAAAAAGACAGCGGCGGTGAGACTGGCCATCTTGGCCCAGAAAGAGATTTGCATGGGGTGATTATCCTGATCACCGTCGGTCTTTGTTTTTCGCGACCATGAGCACATGAATTCACTCGATGACATCCGCGTTCTCGACCTGTCCCGCGTACTGGCAGGCCCCTGGTGTACCCAGACCCTGGCCGACCTCGGCGCAGACGTCATCAAAATCGAACGCCCTGGCAGCGGCGACGACACCCGCAGCTGGGGCCCGCCCTTTTTGAAAGACGCCCAAGGCCAAGACACAGCCGAGGCAGCTTATTACCTGGGCACCAACCGCAACAAGCGCTCGGTCACCTGCGACATCGCCCAGCCCGAAGGCCAGGCCATGATCCGCGAGCTGGTCAAACACTGCGATGTTGTTGTGGAGAACTTCAAAGTGGGCGACATGGCCAGTTACGGCTTGGACCTTGCCAGCCTGAGCGCCCTCAACCCGAAGCTGGTGTATTGCAGCGTGACGGGCTTTGGTCAGACCGGCCCCTACCGCGAGCGGGCAGGTTACGACTACGCGGTGCAAGGCATCGGTGGCTTGATGAGCGTGACCGGTGAGCGCGACGATCTGGGCGGCGGCCCCCAAAAGGTGGGTGTGGCGGTGGCCGATTTGTTCACCGGCATGTACGCCACGGTTTCCATCTTGGCGGCCCTGCGCCACGCCGAGCGCACAGGCGAAGGCCAGCACGTGGACATGGCCTTGCTCGACACCCAGGTCGCCATGCTGGCCAATCTGGGCTCCAACTACCTGGTCAGCGGCAAGGTCCCGGGCCGTGCGGGCAATGCGCACCAGAACATCGTGCCCTACCAGGTCTTTGAGGTGCAGGCGCCTGCGGGCTCAGCCCCGGGCACACGTGACCACTTGATTTTGGCCGTGGGCAACGACGGTCAGTTCGCCAAGTTCTGCGCGGTCGCGGGTTGCCCCGACATCGCGCAAGATCCTCGGTATGCCCTGAATGCGGCCAGGGTACGCCACCGCGCCGAGCTGGTACCGCTGCTGGAATCCATCATGCTGACCCGCACTAAAGCCCAATGGCTGCCCGCGCTGGAAGCCGCCAAAGTGCCTTGTGGCGCCATCAACCATCTGGGCGAGGTATTTGAAGACCCTCAAGTGCGCGAGCGCGGCATGGTCACCGACTGGGTACACCCCGTCAAGCCCGATTTGCGCCTGGTGTCCAGCCCCATCAAAATGAGTCGCACCCCCGTACGACAGGACTTGCCACCCCCGATGCTGGGCCAACACACCCAGGAAGTATTGACCGAGGTGCTGGGCTGGTCTGCTGAACAGTTGGGGCCCTTGCGCGGCAAAGGGGTGATCTGATGGCGAACTTTCTTCTGGTCCACGGCGCCTGGCATGGCGCTTGGTGCTGGCAACGCGTGTTGACGCCCTTGATTCAGGCGGGTCACCACACCCATGCCGTCACCCTGACGGGCGTGGGCGAACGAGCCCATTTGCTGCGTCCAGGAATCGATCTCGAGACCCACATTCAGGACGTGCTGTCTGCGATGGATGCCGAAGAGTTGAACGATGTGGTGCTGGTGGTCCATTCGTATGCCGGCATGCTCGGTACCGCTGTGGCTGACCGCAGACCCGAGCGACTTCGCCATCTGGTTTATTTGGATGCCGTCTTGCCCGCGCCTGGCGAAAGCTGGAGCAGCACGCATGCACCTGAAACCCGCGCAGCACGGATCGCTGCCTCTGAGGCCGACCCTTTGTACAGTTTTCCTGCCCCCAATCCGGCGGCATTCGGTTTGAGCGGTGAGGACCACGCCTGGGTGGCTCGCCGCCAAACACGCCACCCCGGCGGGCCTTACACGCAGGCGCTCCAGTTCAATGCCGAACGTGTCGCTTCCGTACCCCGCACCTTCATCAACTGCACACAACCCCCTTTGGCCACCATTGAGGTGAGCCGCCAACGCATGGTGGACCCGCAATTTTGGGGAGGTCATTGGTTGCCGGGCTCCCGTGTAGTCGAACTGAACACCGGACACGACCCCATGGTCAGCGATCCACAGGGCCTGACCAGTTTGCTGCTCGATTGCAGCCGCTGAGCTTCTTTCAGCGCAAGGCGCCAAACACCTTACTGAGCAAGGCACTGCCTGCTGCGGCAGGGTCTTGACGGATCTTTCTCTCTTCTTCACCGATCATGAAATACAAGCCCGCCAAGGTTTTGTCGGTGACGTGAGACTCCAGATTGGCTTTGTCTTTGGACAGCAGGCCCATGCCCGATAACTTGCCAGCGATCGCGTTGAATTGGTCCACCACACCCAACTTGCTCAGCGAGGCCTTGACCGTGGGCATGAATTCGGTGGTCAATGGTGCCCGTGTTTTGTCTGAGAAGAACTGGGTCACCGAGTTGTCGCCACCTTGCAAAATGCCCTTGGCATCTTGCACCGACATGGTCTGAATCGACTGGGTCAGCAACTTTTTGGACAAAGGCACAGCCGCCTCGGCAGCCCGGTTCATCTGCAATGTCAAGTCATCGAGCTGTTTACCCAAACCCATTGTTTTGAGCCATTTGGCCCCTTGGTTCAAAGTGTCTGGCAAGCCGATGCGCACTTTGTCGTTGTTCATGAAGCCGTCTTGCACCCCGAGCAGTTGGATGGCCACGTCGGCCCCCTTTTCAAGCGCCAGTTTCAAGCCCTTGGAGGCATCGGCCGCACTCAGATCGCTCAAACTCAGGGCATGTGCAGGCGCAATCACCCACAGGCCTGCGGCGACCCCAAACGTATTAAACTTTCGACGATGAAGATGCATGTGAAAACTCCCTGGAATTGGCGGCTTTTTGATGGCCGCATGTGGCTTTGGCTCAGCGCTTTATGTTTGGCCAGCATGCTCGGGGCATGCTCTGCAAACCGCGCGCCCGAATCTTCGTATGTTTTGCTCGATGGAGCGAAAATCACCACCACGCAATTGCAAGGAAAAGTAGTTCTGGTGAACTTCTGGGCCACCAGTTGCACCACCTGTGTGGCTGAAATGCCAGAGCTGATCGCCACCTACAACAAATACAAGGCACGCGGCTTCGACACCGTTGCGGTCGCCATGAGTTACGACCCGCCCAGCTATGTGGTGAATTTTGCGCAAACGCGCCAATTGCCATTCAAAGTCGCCATCGACAACACAGGAGGCGTCGCCAAAGCTTGGGGTGATATCCAACTCACGCCCACCACTTTTTTGGTGAACAAGCGTGGCGAGATCGTCAAACGCTATGTAGGGGCCCCTAACTTCCCAGAACTCCACCAATTGCTGGAGAAGCTGCTGGCTGAATCCTGAGCGGGCTTTGCACCGCGCTCAGTGTCCACAAAAACTCAGTCTTTACGGAAATTGTCGTGGCATGCTTTGCAGGTCGGCGCCGCAGAGCCAAATGCCGTTTTCAAATTGTCCAAATTGCCCGTCTTGGCTGCGGCATTGAGTTTGACCACTTCGGCCTGAAACTTGTCAGCAGCTTCTTTGAATTTGGCTGATTCTTTCCAGATTTCTGCTTTGGCCCGTGTATCGCCCTTGTCTGTGCCTTCTGTGAAAGCGGCCCAGGGCAGCTTGGCCAAAGTAGACACCACGTCCATATTGTCTTGCGCGGCTTTTGCATCGAACGGCACACGCCCTTGCGCCATGGCCCCCACCCGCGCCCAATGTTGCTGCATCACGAACAAACTGTTTTTACGGTACTTGACCGCATCTTCGGGTTTGGCAAATTGCGCATGGACGGGCGTCAGCATGGCGAATGCGGACAAGGCGGCGATCAAACTGAAGTGAGGTTTCATGGGGACTCCGGGGTTTTGAACAGGGCCTTCAGGGAGTATCCTAGAGCGGCTTGTGGCGAGTTTCCCACATTTCATAACCTCTTGCGTCACTGACACTGCTTATGCTCACACTTCGCATTTGGGATTTACCCACCCGTCTTTTTCACTGGCTGCTGGCCTTGTGTTTGGTCGGTCTGGTCATCACCGGCAATGTCGGTGGCAATGCCATGGTCTGGCATTTTCGTTTTGGCTATGTCGTGTTCAGTCTTTTGTTGTTTCGCGTGCTCTGGGGCCTCATGGGTGGCCATTGGTCACGCTGGTCCAGCCTGCCACTGGGATTCTCCAGCCTCCGCCGTTATCTTCAAGGCCGTGGACAGGCCTCCGATTTGGCTGGTCACAATCCGCTAGGGGCCTGGTCCGTGCTGGCCATGCTCTTCTTTTTGAGTTTGCAGGTGGGCACCGGGCTGATCAGTGACGATGAGATTGCCAACATGGGGCCTTTGTCCAGCTCGGTATCCGGCGCTTGGGTGAGTGCAGCCACCCACTGGCACAAGCACTGGGGCAAGTTGCTCCTCATTTTGCTGGTGCTGATTCATTTGTTGGCCATTGCCTGGTACAGCTGGCGCAAACGTCAAGCTTTGGTTCAGGCCATGTGGCATGGCGATAAGGTTTTGCAAAACCCTGTACTTGCAACGGACGATTCAAGCCGCACACGCTGGATGGCCCTGGCTTTGATGGCACTGGCGGCCACCGCTGTGGCCTTCGTTGTTTTACCGGGTTCGTGAGACCACGCCAACGCGACAGACACGCCAGCCCTTTTGCTCGCGTACCGCTACACTTTCTTGAATTTCACTTTCAGTTTTCACCTTGGACACGCCATCTGTTGAATTGTTGCCAGCACTGACCCCCGCCGATCTCGCGCAGGTGCATGCTTTATTCCAAGAGTACGCTCAGTCTCTGAAAGTTGATTTGTGCTTTCAGAACTTCGACGAGGAGCTGGCTACCTTGCCCGGCGAATATGCCGATCCACGCGGTGCTTTGCTGTTGGCACATGTCAATGGCCTTGTAGCCGGTTGCTGCGCGCTCAGGCCTTTAGACAACTGCGACTACAGCAATGCCGCTGAAATGAAGCGCTTGTATGTGCGCTTGCCTTTCAGAGGCATGGGTGTGGGCCGTCAATTGACCGAAGGGATTTTGGATGCTGCTCGCCATGCGGGGTACGCGAGTGTCTTGCTGGACACGCTGGACGACATGGAGGCTGCGCGCGCTTTGTATGAAGACTTGGGGTTTGAAGAAGTGCCGCCGTTCTATCACAACCCCCATGCAGGTGCGCACTATCTCAAAGTGGACATCGACTGATCACCGTCGCATTTGAATCACACATTTAGACATGAAAAAGGGAGCCCGCGCTCCCTTTTTCATTGAACTGAAGGTTCAAGCCTTGACTTGAGCCAGCAAAGTCGCGGCATCGCTGACCTCGAACTTGCCAGGACCTTCGATGTTCAAGCTCGAGACTTTACCGTCCTTGACCAACATCGAGTACCGGTTGCTGCGCAAACCCATGCCTCGGGCTGTCAAATCCAGCGTCAAACCTGTGGCCTTGCTGAAGTCGGCACTGCCATCTGCCAGCATGCGCACTTTCGCGCCCGTCTTCTGGTCACGCGCCCATGCGCCCATAACGAAGGCATCGTTGACACTGACGCACCAGATTTCGTCCACACCTGCAGCCTTGAACGCATCGAAATTTTCAACATAGCCAGGTACATGCTTGGCCGAACACGTGGGTGTAAATGCCCCCGGCAAAGCAAACAAGGCGATCGTTTTACCAGCAGTGGCTTTGGCCACATCCACTGGGTTAGGGCCAATGCTGCAGCCGTTCCCTTCGACTTCAACGTATTCCATCAGTGTGGCTGCTGGCAGTGTGTCTCCGACTTTGATCATGTGTTCTCCGATGAATGATTGGCCATTGGCCAAGTTAAAAAAAAACGACCCACAATTGTGGGTCGTTTTCGAGAAGTTTGCTTGCGTTACAGCTTTTGGGCTTAAACGGCAGCAGCCTTTTCAACCAGGCGCGTAGCAACCCAGTTCTTGGTTTTCGAAATCGGCTTGCTTTCAGTGATTTCGATCATGTCGCCCAGGTGAAATTCACCCTTTTCGTCGTGCGCATGGTATTTGCTCGACTTGGCCACGATCTTGCCGTAGAGGGCGTGTTTCACACGACGCTCCACCAGCACGGTCACGGTCTTGGCGCGCTTGTCGCTGACCACCTTGCCAATCAAGGTGCGCTTGAGGGATGTTTTAGCTTCCGTCATGGTCACTCCTTACTTGGCGGCTTGCT
>JACCDT011850434.1_pt1 | contig 10704 bp, 10 predicted proteins | sample 7446291 | NCBI WGS metagenome assembly JACCDT01 (sample SAMN15323446, study PRJNA562643) | freshwater metagenome | isolation source: river surface water | place: USA:Blue River Watershed | collected 2017-08-17 | reverse complement strand
GGTCTACAAGGTCAGCTGATGATGGCATCAATCAAATCTTCATAGCCCCACATTTGCATACCCCATTTGATTTTTTAGATACATTGGTTCATGAATTAGTTCATGCAGTAGATAACTGCGCCAATGGTCATGGTGAAGAATTCAAAAAAATTGCTCTAAAAGTTGGTCTTAAAGGACCCATGCGTAGCGCCGGAGCAGGGGATTGGCTAAAGAGAGAATTACTCCTGATTGTAGGTAGATTGGGAGAGTTTCCACACGGACGCTTAAGCTTGCCTGTCAGAACAACTCAAAAGACCGCAAAAAGACCAGGGGCCAAATGCCAAAAGTGCGGCTACGAAATAGTTATGCTCAGAAAACACTTAAACCTTGGTCCACCTATCTGCCCTAAGGACATGGAGGGCATGAAGGAGATGGGGGAGTGGGATCTGTTATAAATTTAAGAAATAAATACCAAATTTAATTCGTCATGATTACAATCAATTTACTAAAAAGATGTTTACAGATCGGGTCATATGACTGCATCAATCTTCAATGAAGTGCTAACAAAATTACCTCAGTTTAATCCGAAGGATTTTGAGGAAATTGAGATTGACTACCCTAATGATGAGTTTCAACCTGAGTCTGAACTATTTGATTCTGGGGAAGCAATCCCATTGCCAAAAGATGAAGAGTTTGATCCTGAGGCACTATCGGTGAATGAAGAGGAGATGGGGGCTGCTGAAGGTGGAGTCCGTGCAGCAGGTATTGAAATTCTAGCGTTCTATAAGTCATATCGACAAATCAATTACCCACCGTTTCGTGGGAAGTGGGGAATTTTTTATGTTAATAGTGGGGTGCAATACCTTTCACAGTTGCTTGCCATTGAATTTTCGGGCGCTCAAAACTTAAGAGAAATCGCTCTAAACTTTTTATGGAATCACGAGATTTTTCATGCGAAATTTGATGTTGGCGTTCTCGGATTTGAAGGCTTTTCAAAAACACATTTATACCTTCCGCAGAAATTTGCCTTCCGTCGATCTAAGTCTTATCAACCTGAAGAAGCATTGGCTAATGCATCAGCTTGGAAATATGCAAAGAAGATTGATCCTTTAAGATCTTTTTCGAGAGATGCTCGAACCTTAGGAATTCCTGGCGTAGCAGATTTTTTCTTTCAATTCATGAAAAATCAGCCGGGAGCATACGCACGTTTTGATGAAAATCTTTTTGATTTAAAAAGTGAGGCAGCGGCCGGCATTTTTAATGGCCAACGTTCAAAGCATGCGCGGGCAGATGACTTAGCTCCATGGGTAGGCTTGCACCCTCTGGGCTCCTGCGGCCGTTCAGACATTCCTGAGCATTTGGTTGTGGGAATTAAGTACTCAAAATTGATATCTCCCGCGAGATTTATACCGGCCGTGAAAGAAATTAGAGAGACCCCAAAATTTTTAAGCGATGTGCCTGTTGGTCATCAGTCTTTCTGGGAGAAGACGAAATCAAAGTTAATCAAATCCTCTTGCCTGCCTGGATTAGATTTTAAATACTTTGAGCCTTTAAATGTATGGTCTGCCAGAGTAAACGATAATTTTAGAGCTCACATTTCACCAATATCTATAACTCAAGGTATTTGGGAGGCAGTCTCATACGGGAATCATAAAAAAATGGGCCATGGTTAGTTAATTGTGAAAAATAAATCTGTAATTCTCAGGGAAATATATATTGAACTGAGAAGCTCACTTCCACCAGAAACCAGCTCAAGAGAAATTTTCACTTTGGCACATGGTTTATTAAATCTTTATGTAAAAAAACTGGAGGTTGATGAGGATTACGACGATGATCCAGTTTTTGAAGATAACCTAGAGGAACTCTCGCCATGTGAGTGGCCAGTTGATATGTTCATGAATTGTGATGGATGGGATCTAAACAGGTTTGAGGAAGATAGAGAAATATTTATGCAGAAGCTTGAAGATGGTGATCCTGATCTTATGAATCGAATTTATACAATTCTAGGTACAAACTAAATTATCAGAGGTAATGTATGTCCATAGCCCACGGAAAAGAAGCAGCGGTAAGAGAGCACTTGTTAACAGGTAACCCCATTACTGGACTAGAAGCTTTAATTTATTTTGGTGTTTCTAGCTTAACAAAAACTATTTCTCTACTAAGAAGGGATGGTTTTTTGATTAAATCTAGGACGATTCCATATGCGGTTGCAGTAGTCAGGATTAATAAGGTAGCGGTTTTGAAGCCTCCAACTGATCTGCCAATTCGGGAAATTCAGCTTACAGAGTATTGGATATCGACTTGAATGGGCCGCATTTTTTCTTCAATTCAAAGAAGGATTTTGATATTTAAGTCTGCTGGAAAATGTGTTCTTTGTAATAAAAAGTTAAGCGGAGTTTTTCATGCTGACCATATTACTCCATGGTCAAAAGGTGGAAAAACCTTAGTTAATAATGGGCAAGCTCTTTGTGAGAAATGTAACCTACAAAAGGGAAGCAAAATGGCGCTGAAATTACGAGATTGGCAAGAAAAAGCAATTAGTAAGGCTATCAAATGGTTGGTTGTCACAAAAACTGATAAGCATTTTCTAATCAATGCTGCTCCTGGTGCCGGTAAAACAATAACTTCTTGTGAGTTAGCTAGACGATTAATTGAATTAGGTGAAATTGAAAGAGTAATTGTTATAGCGCCACGTAGAGAGGTTGTTCGACAGTGGGCAGATGATTTTAAGGTTGTAACTGGTCGCTATATGTCAAAGGTTACTGGTTCGGATGATGATATCAAAGACTTAGATCTAGACGTATGCGCAACTTGGGCTGCTGTTCAGGGGTTGTTAGAGTCGTTTCAGGCAGTTTGTAAATCTTCTAAAACCATGGTTATCTGTGATGAACACCACCATGCTGCGATAGAAGCGGCATGGGGTGATGGCGCAACAAGTGCATTTGCTCATGCTAAGCATGTTCTAATTCTTACCGGAACTCCCATTCGAAGTGATGGTAATAGTACTGCTTGGTTAGCCTACGATGATCGCGGAAAAATTGATCACCCTGAGGAGGGAACCTATACCCTAACCTACGGTGAGGCGGTTGATTTAGGATACTGTCGACCGGTCACTTTTCATAGGCATGATGGCCGCTTCACAGTTTCATTTGAAGATGATCAAGTAACTGTCTCTGGCAGTGGAGATGCAGAGCTAAGCGGTGATCTTAAGAAGATACCCGCGCTTAAAAAGGCGTTATCGTTCTATAGGCTGGCTTGTACTCCACTTTATGACCCCAATAATCCTGAGAAGCCGTTGAATGGCGGATATCAGTGGTCTATGGTCGAGTGGGGTAGCGATAAGCTAACGGATTTAAGAAATAGAATGCCAAATGCTGGGGGGTTAGTAATTGCACCCAACATCGCAATGGCAGAATATTTTGTAAAAGTTATTGAGGAAATAGAAGGAGAAAAACCTTACATTGTTCACAGCGAAATGGGCGATGCTGAGGGTCGTATCTCTGCATTTAGAAATACAAATAAGCGATGGATTGTCTCGGTCGCCATGATTTCTGAAGGTGTTGATATCCCACGTTTGCGCGTTCTTGTATATCTCCCTAATGCATCAACCGAAGTAGCATTTAGACAGGCAATAGGTAGAGTAGTTAGAACGGCAGGTCGTGACGATGATAGTCGCGCATATGTAATCATGCCCAGCTGGGAAATATTTGATAAATATGCAAGAAGAGTCGAATCTGAAATGTCGGCCGCTGCAAAAAAAGAAGATGTTCCCAGTACCAAAAAATGCCCATCCTGTAATACTGAGTTGCCATTAAATGCCACAAGTTGTAATGCTTGTGGACATGAATTTCCAGTGAAGCCTCGGCAAATGAAAAATTGCCCAGCGTGTGATGCTTTGAATCGACTTTCGGCGTCAGCATGTCATTCATGTGGACACAGTTTCTTGCAAGAATTTAAGTTAACCTTAGAGGATGCAATGCGTGTGGGCGCAATTGTTCGTGGCATTGATATGACGGAAGAGGAAGTTCAAGAGTCTGAAGCGATGGCTCCAAAACTAAGAGAGTTATTTTTAGCATCTGGCGATGAGAAAATAATTAAGATGCTAAAAACCTTTCCAGAGGAAACATATTCGCGTTTGGCAGCAATCTTTGCGCAGGCAAATAAAAAGGATTCTTAATTAGTATTCACAACCTTTATACATATTTAATAAATAGTAGGGTTTTTTCCTCAAGACTATGAAGTTGTTGAAAATAAGTATTGATTCAGTGGTGAGCTAGACTCTTTATTAAGATTAAAAGCAGTGCCTTAAAACCAGTATTCCATATTTCATGGTTTTCACTGAACCAAAGTTGAGGATTCTGCTGTCGTATATGGGGAAATTGATTTTTTAATTGTTAATTCACACAGAAAAATTCTGGCAATCGAGCAAAAGAAAAAATTAATCGAGTGAAATGTATTGGGTGATCTCATTGGGATATACCGATGTGTCAACGGACATCCGCAAGAAAACAAAATTCATAGTCAGGTTACTGGAAATATCCAATGTTGAATTATGAAATACTAATAACTTTCATAAGTTTGTCTAAGTAAATCATCATAAAAAATGCATAAGTCGTTAAAATAACTGATCGAAAACAATTGCAATTTTTTAATCTGCAAGGTACATAATGTCAAAAAGTCAAACTAAGAAAATAACTAAATTTATAGATCTATTTGCTGGAATTGGAGGCTTTAGGATTGCACTAGAACAATTAAATTTAAAGTGTGTTTTTTCATCAGAGATTGATAAAGCCGCAGCTAAAGTTTATGCAAGAAATTTTGGCGAAGTCCCTTTCGGAGACATCAACAGTATTAATCCGAAAGATATTCCTGATTTTGATATTTTGACAGCTGGGTTTCCATGTCAACCATTTAGTCTGAATGGAAAGAAAGAGGGCTTCAAAGATTTAACAAGGGGTACTCTTTTCTTCAATATTGCAGATATCCTTAGTATAAAGAAGCCGCAAGTAGTTTTTTTAGAGAATGTAAAAGGGATTGTTACTCATGATGGTGGAAAGACCGTAAACACAATTTTGGAAACTTTAAGAAAACTTGGGTACTTTCCACATACTGCTGTTTTAGACACCTATGATTTTGGCATCCCGCAGTTCAGGGAGAGATGGTATTGCGTAGCATTTCGCAAGAATATAGAGTTCCAGTTCCCCAATGGTGATCTGCCAGGGTCTACCCTTGAATCTGTTATTGATATAAAACATAAAGATAAAGCTCTAGATCTTTCAAAGGATGAAATAAAAAGAATTGAATACCACTTTAAACACTATAAAAAAACACCGCGTGTAAAACATGATAATTCTCATTGCAACCCGAAATCTAAGGCTGGAAAGTATGGAATATATTCATACCTAAAGCCTGATAACAGCCTACGATTTCATATGGGTGATTCAGCAAAAAGTCAGTTGCAGGATGACTATTATGTTTCTATAAAAGGCGTTTCACCAACCTTAATTGCAACCCGCGCACCAAAAATGTGGGATTTAAGAAGACATATGTCTGTTGAGGAGTGCAAAAAACTTCAAGCCTTTCCATTGAGTCATAATTTTTCTGATGTATCCATTAAAACCGCAAAAAAACAGCTGGGAAATGCTGTCACTGTAGCGGTTGTAGAGCAAATTGCAAAAAACATTCTCAAGTATCACAAGCTGGATAGGCCTTTAAGAAAGATGATTAAGGACGAGCAGCTAGAGCTACTTTAGACTTCTCGCATTAAATATTGATAAACTTCATTAGATATTTTTTTATTCCTCAGTGAAAATTTTTCATTCATATCTATTGAGAAAAGAAATATTTTCAACCCTGATTGACTGTCCATCATTAGTTCAATAGGCTCGTTTGTCGTGGAGGAGGGGTAAATTAGCCCTCCAACTTTTGCATTTAGTTGATTACAATAAAAAATTAATTGATACAAGTCAGCTGTAGAGCAAAGCATATCGAGATTTCTAATTGCAGTAGGCTCAAAGGTCTTATTTTTGACGTCAATTATTGCATCGGCAGTAGTGGTATTTTCAGAAAAGTTAATCAAGATATCTGGCGAGAAGGATTTCTCACCTATCTGTGAGTTATTTCTCATTTTTATGAACTGACGCGGCCTCTCCCACTTAATTATCTTCTCATCCAAGTTATCGCTCAACACTTTTCTTATATAGGATTCAAACAAAAAGTTTGTGTTTTCGAGGAAGGCCATCCATTCAATAGAGCCATTAGAGTATTCTAATTCGAGATCATAAAGAATTTTAATGCTGAGATCCAAAGTATTAATATACCAAGGGTTTGGACTGTAGAAACTATCCAAAAGTAGAATCGCATCACTTTTTTTAAATACTCGCTCACTAACTAGATTCAGGTCTCTTAGTATTTGAGACTTAATGCTATTTGTGTGCGCACCTTCAATTAAACAAAGTTTTTGTAAGGCTGATTTTATTAATTGATTTTGAGGTGTATCAATTGAATAGTTTTTAGTAATAATAGGAATCCCAGCAAGTGGAATCATCTGCGGATAAAAATGAGAAAAATTTATATCGCCATTTACTTTCATAGATGTTTCTTCATTGGACAAGTATGAGCCAGTTAACCCAAATTGAAGAAGTCTTAAGCATAATGCGCAGAAATTTTCTGAAAGACTTGAAAAGCTAAATATATCAGTGCCCTCAGAGAATCCGGTCCCGATATCATTCCTTTGTTCAATGTCATGAAGGTAGCAAACAATTTGGAAATAGCTATTTAGATTGAATGCTTTATTTCTAGGATTTAATTTAATCGATACATCTTGAAGAACAAGCTCTCCAACAATATAGTCATCAAATTTAATGAGATTCCCTTCAATAAAAAAAGGAAGCCCGGGGTGCTTTATTTTGATATCTTTCGCGATATCAATATACTTCGGATCCAATTCAATGGAGCCGCCCTCATGAATGGATCTAATTTGCATTAATTAAATCATTGGCTGCTTTTAAAAATTCAGCTGGATTCAATCTATTGGGAAGGTCTGGCCCTAATATTGAATATAGTTGACTCTGATTACCGTGGCAATATTCTTCAATCATTGGAAGAATCTTGTGATTGAACAAATTAGTAAAATCATCTTCATCCCACATCATTTCCCCATTTTTTTTCTTTTTGGAATTCATGAAAAATGTATGGCCTATAGCTAGCTCAGGATTTTTCAATATTTCCAAAAGTTTGAGATTTATCTTCCTTAGAAAATCAGTAAGTGAAAGATCAAAATCAGTTGTGCAAAGATCCGCTAGCAACATGGGGTCTGGCGGACAGTAAATAAAGCTAAACCTTCTTCTAATTGCGAAATCTAATGCACCCAATGATCTATCAGAAGAATTCATCGTGCCCAAGATATAAAGGTTTTCGGGAAGCGCATACTCCTTAAGCTTTCCATCGATTCGTATTTGTGTTTTGTTATCTCTGTCAAGTAATTGAATTGTCTCGCCAAATACCTGGCCAACATTAGCCCTGTTGATTTCATCAATAATTAAAAGATGCTTTTTGCCATTCTTCAATTTATCATTAATTAAGTCAATTAGAACGCCATTTTCATATTCAACATTGGTTCCCCTTACAACGTACCCTCCTATGAAGTCTTGGTATGAATATTTTGGGTGAAATTGTACTTTTGTGAAATTATTATCAAAATATTTTATTGCAACGTTATTTGCAATATAAGATTTTGAGGTGCCTGGTGGGCCACTTAAAATTATTTGATGGCTATTGAGTAATACTTCATAAATTTTTTCGATTTCCATTTGCCTTACTCCATATAGTTTTTTCGTAAAAGATGCTTTATTGAATGGAAGGATTAATTCTTCGCGCTTGTTTAAGGGGATTGTTGATAGCCAGTCTGAATCCAGAGATTTAGCTGGTTTTCCAATTAAGCCCCTAATCTCCTTAGCCTTATGCATTTCATGACCAAAATTCAACTTTATGTGATTCGAAATACTAAATAGGGTGGATAGCTCTTTTTTTGTAATGTGATAATCAGATAGAAAAATCTGAATCAATTGGCTGAGGGATATTTTTTCGGAAAACTCAGTGAAGCGGTTTGCCCAAACTGCAATTGCGCTTATTGGTAATTTTTTTGTTCCCAAGTGCTCGCTTGAAATTACATTTAAATAGTCATGTTTAAATTTAATGGATAAACCATCTGGATCATCAATAATTATCGGTCTCCATGTGGTGGCACCGCCTAAAATATTATTCTTTACTCTTGAAGATACCCATTTAGTTAAACTTTCTGATGGTGCTTGTGCGCCCCAAGCTTTCATTTGAAAAGGAGAAATAAAATTGTAGGTTTCAGGAGTTCTTTCAAATGGCGCAAATAAACCGCTAATTTTGTATGCTGGTAAGTAAGCTTCCTTTGCAATTTTCGAAATTGGTTCAAAAGTTATTGAGTTGTATCCAGTACCTTTAAGAATTAAAAAAATATGCAATATTCCGGGGCTAGTTGGCTCCAGGGATGAAAGCTCTGAATATGCTTCAGCAATAGTTTCGGTTGTTAAGAAAAATGTCATTATTAACCGTATTATTAACTATTTTTATTCTATTTTGGTTGGTAATAGAAGCTTGATTTTTCTAGTAATCTAATAAAGCTTGACCGTTTAGTACATCATTTCTAGGTAGGGCTAATTGTTTCCATGGCCTAAATCAAATAATCAGCAAGTAAATGAAACTTTGTTCACTTAAAATATCACTTTTAATTTTTCATAAGTATTTGGACGTAGCCATAAACAACTCTCATCTTTTTGTACAACTCCATATGCCCATTTAGTTATGGCGATACTTGTTTCTAAATTTGATGAAACACCGACTTGATTCCCAATTCTCGCAATTGCATCATAATTATTAGTTGTGAGCCCCATCCATTTATCAAAGTGAATCTTTGCCGCCAAAGTGTCAGATTTACTTCTGTTACATGTTGGACATGCCAACACAAAGTTATGCATTAGATCTCTTGGGTAGAGTGAGAATGGTATAAAGTGATCTACCTCAAGGTCTGATGTTGATTTATTACAGTAAAAACATTTGCTTCCATAAAGACCTTTAAGGCCTTTGCAGACTTGCGCTAAAGTTTTTCTTGAGGTCTCAAATAGAAAACTATTGAGATCATCTTTCTCTCCAAGAATGGAGATATTTTTAGTGTTCTTCTTAATGAATTCAGTCCATCTACTTCTGGCTAATTGCTGAATTAAAGGCTGAAATCTTCTTAAGCAATAAGCGACCCCAATCTTAAGAGTAATTGAACTAGTATTGCGCTCATATAAGAATGGAAGCATCCCGCCACCAATATTTTGTAAATAGTTAATTGGTTGCTTTGAAACTGTTGAAGCAATGGTAGTGATTAGCCTCTTATAATTCCTTGATTGCTTGGCCGCCTGCAAAGAGTTGCAATTATTTTTTTCTCTGAAATCATTAATAGCCTTAATAATTGCTGCCTGAGTGCCATTATTTTGAAAGAGAATGCCGCTTTCATTTATCTTTGAGGTCTTATATGGGGAAGACTTTTGCCAGTAGAGCTCAATGAACCGTTCTGAAATTTGTTTATTGCTTAACTCTAGTTCTGAGTTATCGTCTTTCCCAAGCTCAACAGCCAAATCGGCTAGAGAAATAAGTAGAGCGTATTTATAAGTAGAGCTAAAGTCACTCTCATTGAATAGTCTTTGAATCTTAGCAAGGAAGTCGAGTTGGTCTTCTGCTGATGGGGTAGCATTCATTCCCAATACTTCGCTTTCTCTGGAATGATCCATCTAACACCACCTCTAGGGTCTGCCATATCAGACTCATATCTTGGTATCAAATGAATATGAAGGTGTGGCACTGTTTGGCCAGCTTCTTTACCGTCATTAATTCCGATATTGAATGAGGGCGGATTGAATTCCTTCTTAAGTTGCTTTTGAGCGCTCTCTAATAAAGCCAGTAAGGCTAACTTTTCATCCTGAGTAGTTTCAAAAAAAGACCCAACATGTCTTTTGGGAATAATCAGTGTGTGACCTTCAGAAATTGGGTAGCCATCCCTAATGACAATCGCAAATTCATTGGAGTCAATGATTCTCTCTGTGGATAAATTACAAAAAGGGCAGAGCTTATGGCTTGTCATAATGGCTGTGTTGAAACTAATACCTAACTTTATCATCAGAAATGATAAAAATAACATTTAGTTAAACTTAACCCATGCTCTACCATCGCCCACAACTCCTCCAACACATCCGTGACCAATTCGTCATTGATTGGCATGGTGTTCATCGAGCTAATCACTGGGCCAGAGTTCTTCATCACGGACAACGCATTGCTGAACAAAGACAAGCTGACTTATTGGTTGTAGAACTATTTGCCTTCTTGCATGACAGCTGCCGCTTTGATGATTCCAGAGACCCATTACATGGAGAGCGGGGCGCAGAATTCGCCCACGGTATCAATGGCCAACACTTTCATTTGGATAGCCAACAACTAGACAACCTCTGTTACGCCATTCGTCATCACTCTGGTGGTGAGGTATCAACCAATCCAACCATACAAAGCTGCTGGGACGCTGATCGTTTAGATCTTGGTAGAGTGGGCATCATCCCATCTAAAACTTTTTCACCAAGCCCTTGACGAATACAGTTATTACTGTAATATTGACAGTAATAACTGTATTAATTAACGCCTCAATGGGTCAATGGG
>JACCDT010829264.1_pt1 | contig 10704 bp, 9 predicted proteins | sample 7446291 | NCBI WGS metagenome assembly JACCDT01 (sample SAMN15323446, study PRJNA562643) | freshwater metagenome | isolation source: river surface water | place: USA:Blue River Watershed | collected 2017-08-17 | reverse complement strand
GATGGCCGGCGCAAAGAGCTGGTGTTTACCTCTCTGTCCCACCGTAATTATTACGCGAACCGAAGGGAATCCGAGCAAACGGAAATATCTTATTTTTTATACACCCATCCCGGGAAAAAACTTCCGAGCCTAATGAAACGAGAGAGTGAGTTTATCGACGAAAAACCATTCGATGGAGGCCCTCTCTACCGACTGCTAGACAATGTACAGGAATTGGAATTTTCTTATTACGATGAAAAAATGGATCGGTGGGTTTCGGATTGGAACTCGGATGGGGGAAACTACCTCGACAAATTTCCCCAAGCCGTAAAGATCAAGCTCACGATTGCCACCGACCCTAAGAAACCGTTGCAGTTGGAATCCATATTTAAAATTGCATTCCCCAACAACACGCCGCATTTGGTGCAGTTTTGAAGAACACCCGCGCTACCATTCAGCCTATTAAATCCGAGCGAGGCGCCGCGCTGCTTACCGTACTTGTTGCGTTGATGGTCATCACCATTCTGCTTTTCGAGTTTCAGTACGCGGCAATGGTGGAAAGAAAGCTTGCTTACAATGAGTTGAATCAAACTCAGGCCTATTACTTGGCAAAGGCTGGGGCTCGCATAGGGATGCTTCGTGTCGCATTGTATGCCAGACTGAAGTCCAACTCCCAAATCAAGTCTATGGCCGGAAATACTCCCGGCGGGCAGGCCATGCTCGACATGGCTCTCGATAAGATTTGGCAACTCCCACTGCCCTCATTTCCACCCAGTCTGGAATCTATCAAGGCTCTAGGAAACGCTGACCAACTGGGCGCAGAGACCGTGCTCAAAGAGACTAAAATTACCGATGGGTCTTACAGCGTGAACATACAAAGTGAGTCTTCGAAGTTAAACTTGAATAGCCTTGCTGTTCCGGCGAGTTTTCTGAGGGAGCGTCCTAATTTTTCTGTCCCGCCGACACGACCGGATCTGTACACGGGCCTCATGCTGGTGAACCTACTCAACTCCTTTTTAAGAGAGTCAGATGACCCTTACGCAGAGTACCCGAATTTGCGCCCTGAAGAGCAGGTGATGGACATTATGGACTGGGTGAGTCAGGGAGACTCTCGGCTCATGGGCGGCTCTAAAGATAGCTACTATACCGCGCTCGCGCCACCGTACCGATCCAAAAAAGGCCGGTTTTTCACGCTAGAAGAGTTGCGCCTGGTTCGGGGCATGGACGAACACCTGTTCGAAAAGCTTAGACCCTATGTCACCGTGTACTCTTATGACAGCAAGCTAAACATCAATTCTGCATCGGAAAAACTATACCGAGCGATCTACTCTGACTTTACTGACGACGATCTCAAAAGGATTATCCAACAGAGAACCGATTTAGGGGGATGGAGCTCGGAAAAGCAGTTTGCGGATTTCGTGGTTTCAAATCTCGGCCGAACTGGTTTTTCTACCATGTACCCTGATCCAGCTGCCTACCCATTTACAGTAGGGACCGAGAGTTTTTTGATCGAGTCTCTTGGAATTGTAAAACGCAGTGGTAGTTCGATCCAAAGGGGGATCAAAGTCGCGCTTGCCTTTACTTCTGCTCGCGGAGGCACCTTGATATCTGGAATGAGCCAGGCAGATTGCCTGAAGAGTGCAGCAACTCAGTTTTGGGATGCTAGCAAGAACGGGTGCTTTACAAACCCGACTTCCGCACAGGAATGCACCAATCTCGCAGGAACCCCTCAACAGAATGGAAACCAGTTGGTGTGCATCATTACTCAGTATGCGCCGGCGCCCCCTCTATCTATTCCCATTGCGGCCGCTGGAAAGCCATCTGGCGCGGGGACAAAGCCCGCGGGGTCGAATACAATGAAGATTCTCTACTGGGCAGAAAGCTGAGAGGATATTAGAAATGCGCATTCTCGGAATTGAATTCGGGGCTTGGAGCCTAAAAGCGGTGGAAATGGAGTCCCGATTCCGCCGAGTGGAAATTCTTGATTTTCACGAAGTTCGCCTTCCACTCGAAGTGATTGATCCCCGCTCCAGCTACCGTGATGCGGTGAGCCAGCTCATGGCCAGACTTCCAAGTGTTCCGGAGAAAATAGCCACCAGTGTGCCCCCAGCCCAAACAGCTCTGCGTTTCTTACAGATACCGGTAAAGCAGCGCAAAACTGTCGAAAAAATGTACCGATTTGAACTCGAAGACGCGGTACCCATTAAGATCGAAGACGCATTGTTGGAGCATCAGGTCTATCGGCGTAAAGAGGGGAGTTTGGTTTTTGTGGCGATGGCCCCAAAAAAACTCGTCCAATCCCATTTGGATTGGCTACAAGCCGTCGGCACCGATCCTGACTGGCTCACCTTTGACGGAATGGGTTTGATAAATCTGTACTTTTCTCAGACTCCCACCAAAGGACCAGACGCACCGAACAAACCCGTTTTACTATTAGATATAGGCCACTCCAAGACGACTCTTGCTATCATCCACGAGGGGCGCTTGGAACACTTTCGAAGCATTGCTTGGGGTGGCGGGGCGATTACCCGCAACATTGCTCTGAGCCTTGGCGTAACGCTAGAAGAAGCTCAGCGAATCAAGCACGAAGCCATAGCCTTGGATGTCGACGTAGATTCTGCAGCGCAAAATATCCAGAATGCCGTCCTAGCGGCAAGTCAGGCCTGCGGAACTTTTGTAGCTGATTTAATGCACAGCTTGGTAGCTTATCGCACCGCTTTTGGGAGTGAAGTAGGGTCCGTATTGCTTACAGGAGGAACATCCAAACTCAAAGGCATTTCCTCACTTATCGCCACCACTTTAGGAACTTCGGTCCAGCCCTTCCACGCTTTTAAGGATCAAAATCTAAAATCCGACTTGGCGGCTTCCGCGGATGAAACTCGATTTGCGGAGCCACTCGGGCGCGCGAGCGTTTTTCTGAGAAAAACCTCCCTAAGTTTCAATTTTAGAAAAGCGGAGCTGGCCAAAGAGACATCGCTGGATGAAGTAAACAAAATCGTCCAAAACCCGATAGTTCTGAGGGTTCTGGGTTATGCGGCGATTCTTGCCGTTATTCTTTACGTCAATATTTGGGTTTCCGGAGCGATCTCAAATCGAGATCTGCAAACCGCAAGGGCGAGCTTACAAAAGAAATTTTTGGAAACTTTCGTTGGGGTTCCCCCCAAGCTAAGTAAATCTCTCACAGCCAATCCGGACCAGCTGAAAAAGTATATTCAACAAAAAACCAAAGAATTGGACCAGAAGATAAAGATGCTCTCCCGGAATCGAACTCCGATGCTGACACGCGTGCTCGCAGTGAGCTCTGCTTTTCCTCGAGATGTAAAAGTCGATATTAACTCTCTGCAAATTGACGATAGAACATTGGCTTTGGAGGGGGTTCTGTACCAGGGGGATATATTGCCCACAAAGGAGATGTTCAATAAGCTCACCTGGTTAAAGGACGCCAACCTGACCCAGGACGGAAAGCGCTTTTCGATCAAGGCGGAGGTATTGGGCAGATGATCAACATAGAAAAAAGCAAAGACTGGGTTCGAGAAAACGCCCCCATGCTTTCCGTTATTTATGAAAACAAATATATCGGCATGCTTTACGATCGCTTTGCCAGTTTATCCCCCGCCAAACAAAAGCAAGTGGTGGTCGGCGGAGCCTCCGGTGTAATTTGCTTGGTGATCTTGCACCTGCTTATTTCCTATCTAGGCCTTTGGGGAGTCCATAGAAAGATCGATGAGTCTTACGAAATGATCGCGTTGCTTTCTCAGTACCAAAAACAGCAAAAAGACCAGAGTGCGGATTTGCGTCTAATTGAGCGAAACTCTGCGCTGTCTGCCCCCGGCAGCCTGAAGGCGCAGCTTATTTCCACAGCTAAGGGAGCGGGCATTTCTCCTAGGATGGTTCAAGTTGAAGAATCCAGTGAGGGCAGCGACATTCAGATGAAGCGGGCAACTGCCAAATTACAAAAGGTCAATCTTGCACAACTAAAATCTTTTTTGCAGGGAGTGGAATTCGGAAGCTACAGCTTGGATGTGTCGTCGATAAAAATAAACAACGATGAAAAAGTTCGCGGATACATGGACGTTGAGCTGGGGATTGTTGCCTACCTTTTCGCGGCCGTAGGGGCAGAAGAGCAATGAAACGGCCATCCAACAAAACCATTGCCCTCTGTGTAGCGCTCTTTCTCGTCTTCCTGGTGCTTCGCTTCCCCTATCGAAATGTGCGTGGCTATGTCTTTGGACAGATTTACAAGTCCACAGGAATTCGTATTGACGCTGAGGATCTTTCGCCCACTTTTTTTGGTTGGCCGGGGGTCAAGCTGCATAAAGCCAGCGCGGCCATCCCGTTGGGTACGGGTTCTGAAGTGGAAGTAGCAGCAGAGCAGATAACAGCGCGAGTGGGGATCGGGGGAGTTTTTCCGCCAGCGCCTCTCATCTCCGTATATGCTTACAAGCTCGCCAAGGGCGGAAATCTTTACATTCGTGGATCTCAGTCTCGCTCCTATGTGAGCGGCAGTTTAAGCGCGGAAAACGTGGAGTTGGGGCAGTTCACTTCTCAACAGCTTTCAGATCCCATTGAAGGGGTTTTACGTGCTACCGGCAATTTTGGGTACGATATGGGCGATCTTGCCAAATCGACGGGAGCCTTTGATCTTTTCATTTCAAAACTTCATATCCCCGGGATGAACTTACAAGGGATCGTTCTACCAGCGATTCGATGGGATGAGGTTAAGGCCGCTCTTGCCATCAAGAACGGCAGCCTTGAAATCGCTCAATGCGTTTTTGGGACACCACAGTCAGAAATGCGCGGCTCTTTAAATGGCTATTTGCGCCTTGGGAAGGATGTCCCCTCAAGTTATCTCAACTTAGTTTTGCGTATCCAGCTTACAGAAAAATTCAAGAAAGACCCTCAATCAGCTACTTTGGTATCTTTCCTAAACAGCTTTGAGTCGTCCACCAAACCGGGAGAATATGGTCTCAAGTGGGGGGCCACCATCCGGGACATGGGCAGTAACATCATGTTGGCGTTGCCGACCAAAATGGAATAAGAATCACGCTCGGCGCAGGCGTAGACGAAACACCCAAAGAAAAGCCGCTATCCAAACGATCCAGAGGGCCCAGTGCTGTTCCGCGATGGGGCGCTGTATATCGACGACAGTTTCCCCAATGGGAGGCATAAACGCGTAGACTTTTTTCCAGATTCCATCGGTGACCCAACCTGCTTGGAACAAAGCTCCACTGGTTTGCAAGACTGCAAGCGCTGCTGCACCGCCAAATACCGCTGCGACTTTTCCAAAGACAAGAGAGATGTCTGCCATTGCAAAAATCACCCCCCAGAGTGAAAGAAAGGAAATAAAAAAACCCGACAAAAGAAGGGCCCATGGAAAGTCGGGGCTGAGAACCACGCTCCATCCGAACCGGCCAAACAAAAGTGCGAACATTGCCACCAGCTGCACTGAAAAAATAATCAGGAAACTCAGGCTGTAAATCGCCGGAAAAACCAGTTTGTTTACTGGAAGAGAGTAGGTGAGAGGTGCCCGAGCGTCTTCGTGCAGATAGGGAACCACCCAAATTCCGTAGACGTTTGCCAGCAGAAGGCCCGTAAAAAAATGTGCGTAGAGCAGAACCATCACCACACTTTTGAGGTCTACCGTAAACTGGGACTGCCCTTCCATGCTTCGAAACTGAATCGTCGCGGAGTGCAGGACATTGATAACGGCGTACTGGACAACAAGACTAAACACTATCCACAAGAGCACCAATCGACTTCGCCAAACTTGCAAGAGATGGAACCGCAAACAAGCAAGCATTAGTTCTCTCCTCCTGCCGTGGCCCCAAAGGCGTTCTCTACGGACCCATATTTTTCAATGGTGTCCTTGGTGGCGAGGTCCAGGACCTGCTTCCCTCGTTTTAAAATAACTATCCGAGTGCACGTCTTTTCCACTTCCGCCAAGATATGGGAGCTATATAGTAAACTGCCTCCAGCCAACCGGTACTTTTCAAGGCGTGCTCTGAGTTTCACGATAATGAGTGGATCTAACCCATTCAGGGGTTCATCCAATACCAAGAGCTCTGGATTCCCTACAAAGGCTTGGGCAAGGACCAACCGGCGTTTCATTCCTTTAGAATAATCGGAAATGCGTTTATGGGGGGCAAGGTCTAGCTCCTCGAGAAGCGTGTTGATTTCTTCCTCGCGCTTATTGGGATCTTTCTGTCTGAGGCGGGCAATAAAAGTAAGATACTCCCGTCCTGAAAAGCGCTCTGGTGGCAGTGCCTCTTCGGGAGCAAACCCGGTGCGGGCAAGACCAGAAGTCATGCCTGGTTTCCCCCCAAAAACGGCGACAGCTCCCGAGTGAGGTACAAGCATTCCCATCAATGAACGCAAGGTACTGGTCTTTCCGGCGCCGTTCGCGCCAAGAAGCCCCAAAGCCTCGCCCCGATGGAGCTGTAAGGAAAATCCGTCGACTGCCGTCGATCGCCCGTAGCGAACTACGAGGTTTTGTATCTGAAAAACAGGGTTATGGTCCGTGCTCATCACTTTATTCTTTAGGAGTTTGAGAGTATACGATCCCCACCATGACGACCACCGTAAAGCGCACTGCTATTGGCCTAGATATTGGCGGAACACGCCTCAAGGCTTTGGCCCTGCAAACTCCCGATATTATTTTGGACCAGGTGGAGGTCGATTCCGACGCTTCTCAAGGCCCCGAAGCGGTGCGATCGGCTTTACGCAAAACGGTAGAGGTTTTCAAAAAGCGGAGTATCGTCCCGGACGCGATTGGAATCGGGTGCGCTGGTTCCGTGGATCCACGTACTGGCATAGTGCGCCGTTCCCCTAATTTCAGCCATTGGAAAGATGTTCCGTTGAAGGAGTGGGCAAGGTTGGATTTTGGGGTGCCTATTGCGATAGATAACGACGCCAACTGCGCGGCGGTGTCTGAGTGGATCCTGGGGAGTGGTAAAGGCCTTCAAAACTTTGTTTTGTTGACGTTGGGTACCGGTATTGGCGGTGGAATTGTTGCAAACAACCAGCTAGTGCGAGGAAATACTGGCACGGGCGGAGAGCTGGGGCATTTTTCTTTGTATGCAAATGGTGAACTTTGCCCATGTGGCAACTTTGGATGCTTTGAGCGTTATTGCTCCGGAACCGCGATTCGTCGCAGAGCAGGGGATGTTTCCTCTAAAGAGGTTTTCGCAAACCCCGAAAAATACAGCGCAGTCATCGCGGGTTTTCTGGCAGATTTCCAGGCTGGTTTGACGACGATAGCCAATATATTCGATCCAGAAGCGATTTTGCTTGGGGGGCAGGTTAGCCTAGGAGTAGCTGCCCATCTACCGCAGCTTCAAGAGTGGGTTCAGTCCCATGCGTACCCTCCCATCGGCAACCACGTAAAAGTACTTCCGGCTAAGTTTGGAAATCTCAGTGGAAGCTTGGGAGCGGCGTTGCTGGCCCTGCAAACCCGTCAGTGAATGGCCTTCATGCTGCGATCCCAACGGGCAAAATCGCTGGCGCTCCAGGTTGACTCTCTGTTTAAAGAAATCCAGATGAACTGGGCTTTGCCTCGCAGATTGTGTCGAGGTACATCGCCCCAGGAACGGCTGTCGTAAGAATCATCGCGGTTGTCCCCCATCACAAAAAAACTGTCAGGAGCAACGGTATGGGCTTCGGGGTTTTGGACAAAATCGTACGGTTCATCGGAGGCATATTTTACGTAATGGGTCCGGCCGTCGATTGTTTCTTTAAACAGAACTCCTGGCCCCTTTCCCAGCTGGTGCCCACCGCTTCCGGTTACCAGGGCTGTTTCCCCGGGGTCCTTGACTAGCTCCCGTTGGACCTTCTCCCCGTTGAGCCACAGGTCTTTTCCTTTAAATTCCACTTTGTCTCCCGGAAGACCGATCACTCGCTTGATATAGTGAAGCGATTCGTCCTTGGGATAGATGAAAACTATGACATCCCCTCGTTTAGGAGTTCCCCACGAAACAAACTCCCAGCTGGTAAATGGAAACACCCAGCCATAATTGTACTTAGAAACAACGATGTGATCACCGATGCGCAAGGTTGGCACCATGCTACTGGATGGAATTTTAAAAAACTCAAATAGAAAAGACCGAACAATAATGACGGCAATCAGGCAAAGAAACAAAGCTCTGAAGAGCTCACGGCGAGCTGCCTTGGGATCAATCGCTGCCTTGGCCTCAGCTGGTTTAGACTCGTTCGTTTGTTCGATATCCACAGTGTCTCTTAGGGTAACATAAAAAATGCCCAGGCAACCTAAGTCACCTGGGCACTTAATTAATTAGGGCATCGTGCGACTTTCCCACGTAGTTACCCACGCAGTATCATTGCCGATGAGCGGCTTAACTTCTGTGTTCGGAATGGGAACAGGTGTGACCCGCTCTCTATAAACACCCTAAACTTTATAAATTTTGTTTGTCATCACGAGGCCTTTGAAGTCTTGCGACTCCAAAGGGCCTCGCCATAACAAAGACAATGCATAGGAAGAATGCGTCAGATCTCGAAAATAATAAATGTTAAGCCTCGCGGCCTATTAGTACTGGTTAGCTAAACGTATTACTACGCTTACACACCCAGCCTATCAATCTCGTAGTCTACGAGTGGCCTTCAGGGGACCGAAGTCCCAGGGATATCTGATCTTGAGGTCGGTTTCCCACTTAGATTCTTTCAGCGGTTATCCGTTCCAGACTTAGCTACCCAGCAATGCCCCTGGCGGGACAACTGGAACACCATAGGTCTGTCCATCCCGGTCCTCTCGTACTAAGGACAGCTCCTCTCAAATATCCTGCGCCCACGGAAGATAGGGACCGAACTGTCTCACGACGTTCTAAACCCAGCTCGCGTACCACTTTAATCGGCGAACAGCCGAACCCTTGGGACCTACTACAGCCCCAGGATGTGATGAGCCGACATCGAGGTGCCAAACCTTCCCGTCGATGTGAACTCTTGGGGAAGATCAGCCTGTTATCCCTAGAGTACCTTTTATCCGTTGAGCGATGGTCCTTCCATGTGGTGCCACCGGATCACTAGATCCTGCTTTCGCACCTGCTCGACATGTCTGTCTCGCAGTTAAGCTCCCTTATGCTCTTGCGCTCTACGGCCGGTTTCCAATCGGCCTGAGGGAACCTTTGAACGCCTCCGTTACAATTTGGGAGGCGACCGCCCCAGTCAAACTGCCCACCAGACACTGTCCCTGCACCAGATTATGGCGCTAGGTTAGAAACCCAAACAAGTAAGGGTGGTATTTCAAGGACGGCTCCACAAAAGCTAGCGCTCCTGCTTCAAAGCCTCCCACCTATCCTACACATGCTAATCCGAGTTCCAATGCCAAGTTACAGTAAAGGTTCATAGGGTCTTTCCGTCTTTCCGCGGGTAGACTGTATCATCACAGCCTGTCCATTTTCGCCGAGCCCCTGGTTGAGACAGTGGGGAAATCGTTACGCCATTCGTGCAGGTCGGAACTTACCCGACAAGGAATTTCGCTACCTTAGGACCGTTATAGTTACGGCCGCCGTTTACTGGGGCTTCGGATCAAAGCTTCACCTAACGGTTGACTTCTCCCCTTAACCTTCCAGCACCGGGCAGGCGTCAGACCCTATACGTCGTCTTGCGACTTTGCAGAGTCCTGTGTTTTTAGTAAACAGTCGCTACCCCCTGCTCTCTGCGACCCGTTTCGGCTTGTGCTGTTCACACTCACTTACTAAGGGCACACCTTCTTCCGAAGTTACGGTGTCAATTTGCTTAGTTCCTTAACCAGAGTTCTCTCGAGCGCCTTAGGATTTTCTCCTCACCCACCTGAGTCGGTTTACGGTACGGGCACTTCATTTACTCGCTACGAAGATTTTCTTGGAAGCCTAGGATTTACTACTTGAAGAAACCCGAAGGAGTCTTCTCGTCCTGGATCTCAAGCATGTGCGCCACGGATTTGCCAATGGCGCGCTCTACATCCGATCAGGTCCAATCCACAAGGACCCTAGTATACCTTTCTCCGTCTCTCCTTCGCTGATAACGTAAATTTAGTGGTGCAGGAATGTTGACCTGCTTGCCATCGCCTACGCATTTCTGCCTCGGCTTAGGACCCGACTAACCCTGGGAGGATTAACCTTGCCCAGGAACCCTTGGGTTTACGGCGGACGGGTTTTTCACCCGTCTTATCGCTACTCGTGCCAGCATATTCACTTCTATTTCGTCCACCAGTGCTCTCGCTCTGGCTTCGACCTACAATAGAACGCTCCCCTACCACTAGACGGTAAACCGTCTAATTCGTAGCTTCGGTACTAGACTTTAGCCCCGTTAAATTTTCGGCGCATGTTCGCTTGACCAGTGAGCTATTACGCTTTCTTTAAAGGATGGCTGCTTCTAAGCCAACCTCCTGGCTGTCTATGCGCCCACACAACCTTTCCCACTTAGTATATATTTTGGGACCTTAACCGACGGTCTGGGCTGTTTCCCTTTCGAATATGAAGTTTATCCCACATCTTCTGTCTCCAGTGGTCCAAGTATACGGAATTCGGAGTTTGGTTGGGTTTGGTAGTCTTGTAGGACCCCTAGCCCATCCAGTGCTCTACCTCCAATAATCATGCCTCGAGGCTCTACCTAAATAGATTTCAGGGAGAACCAGCTATCTGCAGGTTTGATTAGCCTTTCACTCCTAGACACAGCTCATCCGCTAGATTTTCAACTCCAGTCGGTTCGGACCTCCACAGATTTTTACACCTG
>JACCDT010036027.1_pt1 | contig 10704 bp, 15 predicted proteins | sample 7446291 | NCBI WGS metagenome assembly JACCDT01 (sample SAMN15323446, study PRJNA562643) | freshwater metagenome | isolation source: river surface water | place: USA:Blue River Watershed | collected 2017-08-17 | reverse complement strand
ATCCCTTCGCAATTTCATCCGTCGCATCACTTGCCACATCCTTAAATCCACGTTTATCAACCCGGCCCGTGACGCACACCTTGTAGACGTTGCAACCGTTGTCCACAATCGTCGCCTCGACCGTCGCGTGAGTGCCGTCACCCACAACTATCGTTCCCGTTGTCAAGCATTCTACGTTCATGTCGAGTAGACCTCCTTGAAGCGGTTGGGAGCAAGCAGAAGATTCATTTTAGGGTCAAATAATATCATTAGGGTTGGTAGGGAGAGAACTGGCCCTTCGTTTCAGTAGTCCCGTTGAAGGACACGTCTGCCATAAACCTTGGCGTCACCCCGTCGTCGCCAAACAGCAACTCTTGAGCGGTGTCCCTATTGATCGCAACCCCGTGCGTGAAGTACCGTGCCGACATCATTATCAAGTCTTGAGCATCGTCCAAAGTAAGAGGATCGGTCGGGTTCAACAACCGCAAACCGTCAGGACTAAGCGGTACGCCGCCAGAGTCCGTGTCAATCTGGCCGTACAGCGCGCCGTCTTGAACCAGCACCGCAAAGTTGTTCGGGTCCGTTGCCGGTAGATTGTATAGCTCGTAGGGGATTATAACCTTAATGTCGTTAGCGTTGGCGTTGGTGACCACCACCTTGAGAAACACTATACCCCTGTCGTTCTGAGGGGCCTCAGATGATGTGAGGTCCACGTAGCCAAAGCCTGTTGATTGAATCTGAACGGCGGCGTTAGTCGTGTTTGCGAAGTTTGCCCCGTCAATGCTTATCGAAGCCTGAGCTCCAGTCCATGCCCCTGAAAGAACCTTGTCGGTCGTAACGTCCGCAAAGCAAAACCCGACACGCAACCCTCCGCCGACCAAAGGGATTAAACGAGAATCTGATGCTGCCATATGTCTTTCCTAAAAGGGCCGAATCCCTACGTTCACATTCCTTGAAAACTGAACCTCAAATGTACCCGGTCTCGGGGTGCCACCTATGACCGTCTCAGTATAATACACCTTGAGGCGAATACAATCGCACAGGGCATCATTCGCGTAGGTATTCGCTACAAGCCACGTCTTGACCTGTATCGCGTTGATCTCTGCCGGAGTCCACACTCGACCCCACAACTCAGTCGGCGAACCGTACACGTTGGAAGCCAAAGGAAGGATACTCGCAATGTCTTGAGGGTTCCCGACCGGAACACCCGACAACGCTAACTGAGTCCTGAGCGTCCAGTCCGGTTCCGCCAACCCCGCATTCTGGCACGACGTAATCTCGATCTCAATGCCGTTGATGACCGCAAGTGTTGGAATCGTAAACCCATAATCCGAAAGTGTCAGTACAGCGGTACTGCCATTGATGCTGGTACTAATACCGTTAACAGTCGCGGCATTGCCAGGGTTTACCCACGCGCCCGACTGAGTAGCCGGGGCAAGCATTCCCTGGCTTGCCATTTAGGTACCGTCCCCTACCGAGGCGATTGGCACCTCGATTTCCTCTTTGGGAGTTGGGAACAGAAACTCCTTGAGTCCGTTCATGGCGTTGATCGCACCCTCTGCGCGGTACACACCAATCAAAGCGTTTGCCGACGCCATCTGGAACTGCGCCTTTTGCGCCTCGTAGTTGTCAATCGCGTTGTCAATGGTTTCTTCTAAGAACTCAGGAGTCAACGGTTTTGTCTGTTCGTCTGGCATAAATAAAAACCTCCACAACCCCGAAGGGCTCTGGAGGCATTATAACACAATCAGTTCCTTAAACTGGAACCATCAGCATCGTGATCGTCAAGCCAGCAGCCGCACCAATCGTGCCACTCGTCTTGAACGATATTCTGTCACCCGCCGCAAGCGTCACCGTTGCAACCGTCGAACTCAACACGCCAGCGATAGGAGTGTTACCAGCCGCTGTAGCAATCGGAGCCGTCAGCATAGCCGTCCCCGCGCCAGGAGCCGCAGCAGATGCGTCCTTGGTAAGCGTGAAAGCCTCCGACGTGCCGTGAGTCACGACACAGAAGTACGCCGCTTTGAGGCGGCATGCCCTTGTCGCAATGTAGATCGGCTGAGCCGTACCCGATGCAGGAACCGCCGTCGTCATCAACGGAGCCGTGTAAGCGACCTCGTAGATGCCAGCCACCGAGTTAACTGTGACTTCGCCCGGAACACCCGTACCGGCATTCGTACCAGGAACCAAGTTGATGTTGCCACCGTTACCGTTAGTCGCCTGAGACGAACCGCCAGTAATCGTGACCGCACCACCCGCACCCGTCGCTCCCGTGCCCGACATACCACCCGTGATTGCAAAAGCAGCACCGGCAGTCGCACCGGTCGAATCCCCCACAATCAGGCTTATAGCGCCACCGCTACCCGTCGTAGACAACGCATCGCCCGATGTGATCGTGACCGCGCCGCCGTTACCTGTAGCCCCTGCACCAGATGAACCACTCGTGATAGCGACTGCGCCGCCAGCACTTGTTGCCGCACCCGCTCCACCAATGAGAGAGGCCAATCCGCCAGCGCCAGATGTAGTTGCGTTGCCACCAGAGACGGTGACCGAGCCACCTGCGCCCGAAGTAGCACCACCAGCGCCACCCGACAAGGTAACCGCGCCGCCAGCGCCAGTCGCGCCGCCAGTGCCACCACCATAAGCACCAGCACCGCCAGCACTTGAACCAACACCTGCACCGCCGCGAACAGTCGCCGCGCCACCTGCCGAGTTGGAAGCCGTACCGGCACCACCAATCAAGCTAACTGCGCCGCCTGCACCGGAAGTAGCGCCACCAGCACCACCCGTCGCAGTAATCGCACCACCGACACCCGTAACCCCGGCAAGTCCACCCGTAATGACGGCAGCGCCGCCAGCGGACGAACCAATGCCAGCACCACCGATGAGTTGAGCCGCCCCGCCTACGGAGTTCGCTGTAGAACCAGCACCACCCCGAACGGTAGCCGCACCCCCTGCGTTACCAGTAGCATAGCCACCAGCACCGCCTGTGAGCGTTGCCGCGCCACCCGCGCCACCAGCACCCGACTGACCTCCAAGGCCACCAGCCAGAGCAATCGCGCCACCAGCCCCGGTAGTGCCAGCCAAACCCGTAATCGGGAAAGGATCAGCACTACCCGTAATCGAAGCGAATGACACACCCGAAAAGCCAGCCGTGGTCACCGTGCCATACGACACACCGTTGATGATGAAGTCAATCTGGCCCGTCGCAAGCGAGTCCATGCCGGTCAGCGGTTCTTCAACAAACGAGTACGTCGGGTTAGTGAGCGCACCCTTGTTAACACGAATACCTGCTTGACCTCCCATGACTTAGGCTCCCTTGACGCCGAAAGCGCGTCGCCAGTCGGTGAACGAGTAAGTCTTCTCCTGCATCGTCGAAGCGACGTACTCCCAGTTTTCCTGATTCCAGTAGAACTGAGCCTCGCGCTCCATCCTCGTCAACTCGAACATGTTGTTGTTGGGCATCAACACGAACCAGTTGAACTGATTGACAAGATACGGGAAGGTGATCGCCGTGTAGCCGGACTTGATGACCGACATTTCACGATTGGCAGTACCCGGTTGCTCCGACCCCAAAAGGTATCGTCGTGCCGGTTCGTCAAGCGCGGAAGGGACAACAAGCTGTGCGCCGTCCAACATGAGTGGGAACTGCTCACCCTGGTCGGTCACCGTCGCCATCGCAACACCCATAAGGATGCCAAGATTGGTCGGCGACAAAGCACTCACCGTGTACGCGCCACCGGAGCCAATCGTGTTGACGCCGATGTTGCCGATCTCGGTAGCGTGGTCGGAAGCGAAGAACGCCGAACCGTCCCAACCGGCGTAAACGCCTGAGTTGGTAAAGCCACCGTTGAGCACATCCGCAAGCCGCACGTTCTGCTTCTGATCGAGGGAATTCCTCATCATCTTGCCGTGCATGCCGACAGTGAAGATGCCGTACTGGTCCGTCTTCAGAGCCTCCTTCGTCAGCGACGTACCGATGGCGTCCTTGACGATGTAAAGCGTCTTTGTCCACCGAGTAGCAATGCTGTGAATCGGAGTTGGCGCGCCTTCAGCAACTTCTGGTGCTGTCGGCAACGTACCGTAACTCGCCCACTGCGCGAACTTTTGAGAGTCCGAGAAGTGCTGCATGTGGAGCTTCTGCGTGTAGTCCGGGACTTCGCTTGGCCCAAGAAAGATAGCCGAATTCAACCCCTTACGGAGTAACGGCTCGTTGATTGTTCTGGTTGTTTGTATTCCTACTGGCATTGTCTTTCTCCGTTATCTCCTTAACCGTTGAAAATCTGGCACTGAGCCTCAATCGTCATCCAAACGCCGCCCCAGTAATAAGCTGGAGGCCAAGGACCGCCGTAGGTCGAGCTTGGAATCTGAACGACACGACCAACGTTGTTGATGGCAGTAGCGTTCTGATTGTTAGTGATGATTGTTTGGCAGTCTCGACCGACCGCAGTATCGGCAGTAGCCGAAGCGATATTCGCTCCCGCGTAACGACCGATCTGAACCAGCTTGCCGATGACTACATCGCTCATTTCAGAGTCCGTTGAGGTTGCGTCCATGTTGGCAGCGGTGACGTTTGCCGTCGCGCCTACAAAACGCAAGAAGAATCTCGCACCGTGAGCAAGCACGACATCCACCGTATTGCTGGAGGCCGCGCTGAGGTTCCTTGCAGGGCTTACTGCCATGCCAAGAATGAGTGTCGCGCAATCCTTTCGGTCGAGGGCCGTGTTCAGCAGCGTCAAAGCGCCAGCCGTAGGGTCAGCGGTCGCGTAGATGTTGGTAACCTGGCCGCTGGAGTTGAGAGAAACCAGTTCCCCACCGTCGTAAGTCTGGCTAGCAGCTTCGCGGTAGGTGCCGATTGTGACACAAGAGCCAAAGATCGGAGCCCAAGAAGCACCCTTTGGCAAAGTGACAGTAGCCGACAACGCGGTATGCCCGGTTGTCAAAGGCGATAATAGTTGCATCTTTTCGTGTTCTCCTGAATGTCATTCTCAAGCCTCCACGCTTAAAGATCGCTGTCGCTATTTAACCACATTTCTGCGTGGTTGTGTGATATATGTTACTACGAGTTGGCTAATCCACCCACCGTTGTCAATTCTTCGACGACGGTTTCATCGTTCGTACCAGAACCAACCTTCGTTTTTCGGTTCTTGTTTCCGGCATTGCGAAGCATCTCCGACGTTGCCTTGCACTGCCTGGTGTAAGCCTCCGAAACCTTTGGGTCAATGATGATCTCGACGTTACGGTCATCGCCGGGAATCGTGCGAACTTCCGCACCCAGTCCACACCGACCGTGAGCGTCTTCTCGGTAGGGTGCCGTGTACTGGTCAATCTGAGAGTTGCCCCAGGCATCCCCTACCGCAACTCGCAAGTGAATCTTCCCGTCGTCGCCGAGCGAGTTCTTGTTGACCTTCGTGTTTTTGCGCGCCGCGCCTTCTCGTCCTATTTGTGCTGCCATTATAGTTTGTTGTACTCCTCTCTGGTGAGTCCAGGCGTAATCTGCTGAATCAAAGCGAACTCTGCATCTTCCTTGGAAGTGTCTTTCTGGACACCCCTTGGCCTATCAGTCTGTCTGGTTGCGACCGGGGCAGAAACCACCTTCTTGACGGCCTTCGTTTCGTCCATCGCAAGCACCGCCGCGCCAATCGCCTTCGTCATGCTCTCCAGTGCCGTCAAAGGGTTGGCATACACACCAGGTCCCATGCTGCTGAGCATCTTCTGAACCTCATTCTTCAAGAACGGGGCAACAGTTTCAACCCTGGAGACTGTGTGATTTATCACAGTTTGAGCGTTCTGGAAGTTGACTTGCTCGTTCCGGGAGATAACCCTGTTGGCTTCACGCTCGTATTGTGCCTGCTCCCTGTTGTAATCCACCAAGTCGTCCACTTCGGGATCGAACTCTCGGAACGGTTCGGGGTTCGGTAACTGTTGCGACAAGATCGGCGCGACCGCTTTACTGTAAGCCTCCAACCCTACCGAGCGTGTTGGCGCGACGGGAGTCTCTGCGACCGCCGTAACGGGTTCCTCAACCGGAACTTCCTCGGGGGTCTCATCGGGTGCGACTTCCTCAGCCTCCCCTTCCTTGGCGACCGGAGTCTCCTCGGGGGTCTCGTCGGTTATCAGCCACCCTTCCGAGTCAAACACGGGTTCAGGCTCCACAGGGGCCACAGGCGTCTCTGGAACGATATTCAGAATCTCAGTGATTTCGTCAGCCATTTCGTCCAATCTCCATTGCCGAAACCGTCTTCACGGGTTCTTGGCTACTATCCATATAACGTTTAATATGTTCCCCGAGCGTCGGCGACAACAGCATATCATACACCGAAAGTTTTGCCATGAGTTCTCGGTACACACTCACGTTGTCGCTCTGAACATTCTTGGCGGTGGACACAATCATCTTGCGAAGATGCTCCAAGTAACCTCGAAGCGGCATTGGCAAAGGGTCAAAGTGAGCCATTATTGTTGTCCTTGAGGCGCGGAGCCTTCTTGTCCTGGCGGCATCGGCGGCGGCATGGGCGTAAACATTCCCGTCGCCGGGTCAATGAGTTGCTGCATAGCAGACATCAAAATCTCCTTGTTGATCGGAGCGTCAAGCGCATCCACAAACGCTTCCCACAGTTGCGGAGCAATAAGCTGAACGGGAATCCCGAGCCTTATCGCCTCATCCATAATCATCGTGAGCTTCGCCATGACGGTCTGAGGGCTATTGTCACCCGTCTTACCGTTTGGCTCCCACACACATTTCCTTTCAAGGAATGCAGGGTCCGGGCAGACCGCGACAAACTCAGGATGAGCCTTGGCAATATGGTCGTAGTACAGGAAACCCAAGAGTCGCAACCATTCGCAGATTGGGCCGCATGACGAAGCGACGTTCTCCCGGTATTCCTCAAGCGAAGCGTTCTGATCTTGCAGGTAGCCTTGCGCCGCCGTCGCGGTCGTGTCCGCCTTGAACTGCTGCCCGGTCGCGCTACTCGTAATGTTACACGTCGAGTCGGCAAGTTCTTGAATCTGGTTCAGGATGCCTTCAATGTCCCCCTGATCGTAGTTGACGGCAACCCACTGCACTTGGATGGGGTTCGGCGTGAAGACGATAGTGCCGGGTTCGTAGACGACATTCTGCATCGTCTCGGAGTTGCCTTGAGCAAACCCGACTGGGAACGCTTTCATCATCGTTCCGCCCATGTGGATCGTCATCAGCGAGTTGAAAGCCCGTTGCAGGTCCAGTAGTTCCCGAGCAAACCAAGACTCCCTGAAGTATTCCCCTTCCTGAGCTTCCGTGAACGAATACTCGAAGTACCAGGGACGGGGGAACGGTATGTAATCCGTTTTCGTCTCGACTCCACCAAAAGGCGTCTCGATAGTTGTTTCACGTGAAACACCGAACGGCTCCAGAGACAGCAACTTGTTCGCATCCACAACGACCTTGGCGAGATAGTATTGCGTCCCCAGTTCGGCGTCTGGATCGTTGCCCTCGTTTTCGGCAATGTCCTCGTAGTTCAGGCGGCAGATAAAGTCGCCCACCACCAGCTTGTCTTCGGCTCGTGACTGACCACTCGCGTCTTCTTGGATGCCTACGGCGGATTCTTCCCGTACCTTCGAGTCGTACAGAAACTGGCTCGTTGGCGCGTTCGAGATGTCAACGTCGTAGTAGATGCCTTCGTTGATCTTGCGCTGAATATCCCCGCGTAGTTCCGTGAATACGTTGCCGCACACCGTAGCATTCTCAATCCGTTCGCCTACCGGATAGATGATGAAGTTCGGAGCGGGTATCACCGTGAACTCGGGGCACACATTCCCCGTTTCCGGGTCCATGACCATCTGCACCCTGATCGTTGCCGGGTCTGCGATAGCCGCCGCCTTCACACCCTTACGAGCCGCCTTGCGCCAGTTGCCTAACTCGTAGAGGAACTGCACCGCATCTTCGGTGTATTCGTATCGAGGGTCGGTGCCGCCAAAGCGTTTGACTAAGTTGTACGGGGTCAGGCTCGTTGTCGGATTGGCAACATTCTTGACAAGCGCCTTCACCCTTGGGTTAATGAGCGGATAGGTGAGATTCGGGACGCCTCGCAGTTGGACCGTGCCGCCGATGGGCTGGTTCTTGGCAGCCATGCTGCACTCTTTCCAAACTTCCTCAAGGTCGTTCTGAAGGTCCTTGCGGCATAGAGTAGCGCGCTCACAAATATGCTTGCCTATCGCGTCCTGCACACTCTTTTCGAGTTTGATGTTTGGCATTTACATTTGCTCCAACAAGACGCACCGATCAGGCACAAGCCAGATGTCCGTCGTGTCCGTGAACTCTAAGTGCAGGATGTCGTCAGGATGTCCTTCCTCAAAATGAATGTGGCTATCAGCATAAGTGCCTGCAAGACCGATCCCTTCATCCGCCCATATGTCGCAACTCACAAGCACGTCAAAATTCTTTTTAAGTCGGCTAATCTTTGTGTAGCCGGGTCCGGGAATAATGTCGCCCCAGTCATACCACCCGACGATCTGGTCGTACACATCCCAAGCCACAGACTTTTCGAGATCGAAGTCTTGGGCGATTCCATACATGCGAACTTCATTCTCCGTAGAGAAGTGTTTCCCATTGTAGGCAGGCAGTATGATTCCGTCGTAGGGTCGGACAAGCACCACATCTCCGGCGCGATATGCTCCGAGACTTCCATCTCGATCTTTAACGTCGGCAAGCATAACCCCGACGTTGGGGCGGTAACGTCCTTGTACTTTATAGGCACCTTGAGAGTTTCGGGTTGAAATGAAATTCCTGTCATACGCGACCTCCGGCAAATAGATAGCACCCTGCTTTTCTCGCCAAGGGGACATCTCCACAACAGCCCGACCGGGCAGCATCTGGAACTCTTTACCGGCCCCTTCCAAATCCACTTCTGGAATGGTTACATCCCCAAGCATGAGGACATTCGACTTGAATCCGCCGCCGACGTGCATTACTGATTCAACCTCCCAGACCCAGCGTTGTACTCCCACTCGACCTGACCGTCCGTGAAGGCATACGGAGCAATCACAATCTCATCTACATAGGTGTTGGCATCCCCAGCAACAAAGATGTCCCCGCCCGATGAGTCGCCGCACGTCGTCGCCACACCCGAAACAGTAGGACGGTCGTTGACATTCACATACATATTCGATCCATTAAACCGAAGGCAGATAAAGGCCCAAGTCGCATCTGCAATCGTCACCGAGTCTAAAGCTGAGAACCCACCATCGTTTAGCTCCCCATACACAGACACAGCATCCATGATGAGACGCCATGCGGTCGCACCACCACCACTGTAGTAGATGCTGACGTTCGGAGCCAAGCCGCCGCTGTCACGCTTCACCCACATGCAAACAGTGAAAGGGTCGGTGATGAAATTCCATTCATCCTTGTTGGCAGTCATCGACCCGCCAGTGACGTTGTTGAACTTCGTGCAGTAAGGGCCGACCTTTCCGGTATCCCTTCCGGTCGTTGTGCAGGCAAGGTTAAACCCGCCGCCGTTAACCGCATCCACTCGATCCGCAGTTCCAGCTTCTTCAAGGTGGTAGCACGAGAGCAGTGACGAGAATAGCACTGGGTCTTCCAGCAACCGGGCGCGGCCATTCACCATGTAGGCAGCCGAAACAGTCGGCTTGCCATTCACGATGCCACCCGCGCCGTTTATCAGCATCAGTTACCCGGTGTGTCCTCAAAGCCAAGCGCAATGTTCAACTGCTGAGCCGCATTTGCCGTCCACGCCGACCGAGCCACTACCGCCCCGTAGATCGTTGGCTGAGCGGGGTTGAGAGGGATCGCACCCATAATCTTCTGAAGGGCCGAGTAGTCCACGAGCTTAGTAGACGCAATCGTAATCCAATCGGCGGCATCAATATCCCACACGCCCACAATGAGTTTCTTGTCGGCATCGCTGAACACAACCGGCGCGTTGTCGGTGTACGTTCCGGTCGGCCTACTGGAAAACCACACGATGTTGAGGTCGGGGCCGACGTTGCTCTCGTCCACAAGACAGTCACATTGAAACTTGTAACCAGCACCTCCGGTAGTAGGGGCTGGGCTGACCTCGATAAGCCCGCCTACGTTGTCACCATCAGCGTAGGGCGTAGCAAAACTCGCGGTGGAGACAAGGATTTTTCTTTGCTGGAATGACATAGCCGCCCTATATTACTCAACTGACGCGAAAATGACGCCTTGACCGCCTACCGTTTTGCCGTCAAGACCCATCAAATATGCCAAGGCTTCCTTCGGAACTTTCTCGACTGGCATGGCGATCACTGTGATTTTCCAGAAACCGAACATCTTAACACCAAATCTGAATCTCATTGCGTTTTTCCTCCCAAGGCATGCTTGATCCACATAATATCGTTCTTCAAAGTCGAAAGGTCGTCGTTCACTTTTGTTCTCCAAAGATCATCCAAACCGTCTTTCCGATCCTTGACATCCGCCAATACTTTGACATCTTTCTGAGCGTTTACCAGTTGCGAGTTCAGGCTCGACCATGCACTCCCAGCTGTAAACGCTCCCCCTAACACGACAATCAGCAACGACACCACAAGGTGCCACACTTTCAAGGTTTGTTCAAGCCTTGGTGCCATAGCAGTTCTATTATCCCACGAACCGCATCCAAAGATACATCAGTATTTGATGATACGTCACTGAGCACCGACCTTGAGGGTATCCCCGATGTATGAAGTGGACTTGATTGGCTCATTGCTCACGTTGTATGCTTTAACCGT
>JACCDT011039841.1_pt1 | contig 10706 bp, 12 predicted proteins | sample 7446291 | NCBI WGS metagenome assembly JACCDT01 (sample SAMN15323446, study PRJNA562643) | freshwater metagenome | isolation source: river surface water | place: USA:Blue River Watershed | collected 2017-08-17 | reverse complement strand
GCGGAGCAGGTCGTTTGTGTTCACTACGGACTGACCAAATCGGTTTCCGTCAAGACACATGCGGAAAGGGCGAGCAACTACTGGAACGCCCGCGCCCGCGTCACCCTCCCGCCGTTGACTCAGACGAATCAAGCGAAAGACGGGGACAAGGAGGACGCAACCAATGCCACATGAAAACAACAAACCCGCAAAATCTTGTTTTCGTGACGCTACCGCCGCTCACGACGCGGAGACGGTGAGGTTGGTGAGGGAGATTGCGGAGGCGTGGGACAGGTGGAACGGCACTAGCGGGTTCGAGCGTGGAGTCAAGCGAGTCGCGGAAGACATCCTCACCATCCTCAACCGGCCCGCGAAGAAGGGGAAGAAGAATGGGTGAATACGACGACACCGACAGGGCGTACGACGTGGTGAACGATCTGAAAGACGACCTCGTGCGCGTCAGGGCCGAACTGACGCAGGCGAAGGCGGATCGGGATGTGCTGGCGGCAGAGGTCAGGGCGTGGCGGAACGCCGAACACCTTCGCATCAACGAGCCGCACAACGAGTTCATGACACGGGCCGACGCACGCGCGGATACCGACGCATCTGGTGCCCTCTCGCGGGCAGGAGGCAAGCAATGACAACGCTCTGGATCGTGGTGGGGGTGGTGGGGTATCTGGCGGTGGGCGTGGGTTACGCACGGTGGAGCAATGAGCCGGACAAGAACGCCGAAGACGCCGCGATTTTGGCACTTGAGTGGGGGCCGCGCGTTGGCCTGTTCATCGTCATGTTGTTAGCCATCGCTCTTTGTGCCGCAGTCGCGTGGCCGCTGCATCTTTTCGGCCGTCTCGCAGGAGGAAAGTAGCATGTTCACCGACGCAGATCACGCGAAGGCGGTGGAGTTGTACAAGCGGTTCGGTACGGCGGAGTGGTGGCCGAAGGTCAACTACAACGCGCCGCACGATCAATGGACGACCGACTTCAAGATCGAGTTTCAACTGGACCTCCGCATGGCCCAGCATCACGCCCTCTCCGCGATCGCGTGGGCGATGGTGGAGAGGTTGGGCGACATAGACCTGTACCACGATCCTGACCGTGGATACTTCGAGTACAGCGTGGGCGTTGTCGGCCCGACCCGCTTCCTCGCCCTCGCCGCCGCAATCGAGAACACCAACAAGGAGGCATGATGTCAGGACTGCTGCAAGGAACGGACTTCGACCGGCAGGTTCTCATCGAACGAAAAGGCAAGCGACGCGGGCGCGATGCGTACTGGCGCGACCGCGACAAGGCTCACGAGAAGGGCCGCATCGCATCGACCCCGCCCGGTCGCCGGTGGCTTGCACATTGGGCCGTTGCCCTCAACATCGCCATTCGCCAGAAGCGACGCAGCCTGCTCGCGGAGGGCAAGAAGACGCGGATCAACGCTGCCGCTCCGTACCTGCTCGTGACGCCCAAGAAGGCGGCGGCAATCACGCTGACGGCCATGCTCAACGCGCTGTTCACAACCAGCCGGATGCAGCAGCAACGGTTGTACCGACTGGTCGGGCGTGCGATCCTGGCTCAAGCCCAACTCGACCGCTGGCAGAAAGAAAAGAAGTACGACCTTCTGCGGGCCATGTTCAAGAAGCGGCGTCGCAACGCGATCCGCCCGGCTGACGTGAACCGCTATGCCGCGACGCTGGACGAAGACGCGGTGTACGACCCGCAGAACTGCATCATCGTGGGCCAGCATTTTGTGTGGGATGCTGTTGGCGCGTGTTCCGCCGCCGACGAGGGCCAGCCCTTTGCGCTGGCGTTCCATCACAAGATCGTCTCCCGTGGCGGGAAGACTCGCAAGTTCTTCTCCATCGACGACGCGGTGCGGAAGGCCATCGCGTTCGACGAGGCGGCACTGGCGGACCTTCGCGTGGTCTATCCGCCGATGGTGGTGCCTCCGTACAAGCACGAGGACAGCACGCGGGGCGGTTACATCACGCTCCCCATGCGGATCATCACGCGGTCAACCCCGGCACAGCGAGCCGTGTTGCGCGACAACCTACCGAGCATGGGCGAGTTCCTTGCTGGGCTGGAGGCGTTAGGCAACACGCCGATTCGGGTGAACAAGTGGATGCTCGGCGTGATCGACACGCTCATCGAAGAGGGTGGCGGGTTCGCGGGCCTGCCCCGTGCTACGTCGCTGGACCTGCCGTCGAAGCCAGACACCGAAGATCAGGCCGTGTTGGACGAATGGAAAGCCGAGCGGGTGCGGATTCGCCGCGAGAACATCAAGAACGAGAGCGAGTTCATCACGGCGTACAACGCGCGGCAGGTCGCCCGCGAGTTCATGGACGAGCCACGGCTGTACATGCCGCATCAGGCGGACTTCCGGGGTCGCGTCTATGCCAAGCCGCAGTACCTCAACCACTATGGGAACGACTTGCAGCGGTCGCTCATTGAGTTCGCGGACGCCGTGGACGGCCCGGACGTGACGCGGCAGGTGGCGATTCAGGCCGCGACGATGTACGGGCACGACAAGATTTCGTTCGACGACCGCATCGAGTGGGTGCGGTCGAACATCCGCGAGATTGCCCGGTCCGCCGACGACCCTCGCAACGCCGGATTCTGGCGCGACGCCGAGAACCCCTTGCAGTTCCTTGTCGCGTGCCGGGCGTTGATGAAAAAGGAGGCGGCGGTACACCTTCCGGTCCAGCGTGACGCGACAGCCAGCGGGTTCCAGCACTTCGCGGCCATGATGCGGGACGAGGTGGCGGCGCGATATGTAAACCTCTACCCGTGTGACAAGCCATGCGCCCTCTATGTTGAAATGGCCGGGAAGGCACGCGAGTCAATTGCCGACCGCCTGCGGCATCCGGCCTACGCGATGGCGGATGCCGCGCTTGCTTCGCATCCAAAGGCTATCTGCAAGTCACCTGTGATGACTCGGGTGTACGGGGTGACAAAGTACGGCGAGGCCCGACAAATCAGTGCTGCAATGTCCGAGCTTGGATACACCGGAGAACTCGCCACCAAAGCCAAACGGCGAATTGCCCGCGCCGTCCGCAACGCGACGACGGTCCTGTTCCCTCGCGTGTGTGCGGCAATGGACTGGATTCAAGACTGTGCCAGAAAGATCGCGGAGGCGAACCGACCCGTCATGTGGAAGACGCCAACGGGACTCCCAATCTTGCAGCCGTACACAGCCGATCCATCGGTGTGCGTCAACACTGCGTTTGGGCAGATCATGGTGGCCGCCAACACTTTGAATCAGGTGGACGTGGATGCTCAGGTCAACGGCTCTGTTCCACACGTTGTCCACGGGATCGACGCGGCGGTGATGATGCGCACCGCCATTGACTGCCGTAGCCGTTCGATTGCGTACTTGGGTGTGCATGATTGTCCGTGGAGCCACGCGGCCACGGCGGACCATGTGACAAAGACGTACCTTCGCAAGTTCGCGGAGACTCACGCAACGCCGATGCTCGAAGACCTGTGGGCGCAGTGGCAGGATCAGCACCCCGACATTCGGTTTGACGCTCCGCCAGAAACAGGCGACATGGACATCGAGGATGTCATACACGCCACTTATGCTCTGTGCTGACCCGATAAGCACTGTCTATATTGAATGGTCGTTCAACGCGCGTTCGTTTTTTCGCCTCGGGGCATCCGTGGCACCCGGCGGTAGCCGCTACCGCACTCGCCACACGAAGCCACTTGGTACACGTCGCATTTGGCGACGGCTCGCATGTCATCGAAAGGACCGATAACTACGGGGAACGCCTCGTCCCGTGGTCGGTCTACCTTGAACGATCGCTCAACATACAGACCTGTCTACATATCGAGGTGGCCCGGCTTGTGCCGATGGCCTCTCGGATGCTGGACCATCGGCCCGCAAGCATCTTCCGTGGGCTTCTGTACTTATGGACCGGCGGTATCGTGACGCAGCCGAATTGCGTCACTAGTTGCCGGTCGTATCTGGCCGCGTGCGGGATTGAAACGCCCGACTCGGTTCTGTCGCCCATCGACCTCTATGACCACCTCAAGCCCCGCGCCTGCGGCGAAATCGTTTGGGATGAAGCGCATCCCGCTCACTGGCGAGCTAGCAGACGAGTTCGTGGCGTGGATGAAAGAAAAGTACCTTCGATCGCACCCGCAAAATGTCAACGAGTGCCGCGATCCGGTCCAGTTAGCGTTCTTCGCGGGCCAGATTTCGATGGTCCACGAGATTGAAGCCATTATCCGCGACCACAGAAACAAGCAATGAGCGTCATTTCCGACCTTGCCGAAAGCGTGTTTGGCGTGGACGCGCCGAGGGCGAACATCCCCGACGCCGCGCCGACGAGCGTGGATGAGGCACAAGCTGCCGCGTCTGAGCGTTCTGCCGCTGTCCGCAAGGCCGCACGCCGTGACCTCGCGTCGTACATCGTTCCCCTGAACAACGCGCCCGCAGAGGGCACCGGACTCTACATCCCCAAATGAGCATCGCAAAACTGTGGGCTTCGGAGGACTCTCGTTCCTCCAGTGCGATCAAGCGCGCCCAGTGGGCCGCTGCCCTCTCGCTCCCGTTCGTGTTCCCGCAGGACGGGTTTCAGGGCGGCGACGCGCTCCACAACCCCAACGACTCGCTGGCCGCTCGCGGCATCATCAACGTCGTCGGCAAGCTCCGGTCCACGATCTTCACCGGCGACGGCTGGTTCGAGTTGGACGTGGACCCCGAGTACAAGTACACCGCGAAGGTGGAGAACCGCTACGCCTCCATGGCGCAGGATTTGTACATCGAATCGCTCAAGATTCGGGCGGCTCTGGAGGCCAGTTCGCTCGACAAGAAGTACCGCACATCGTCGGGGTTCTTTGCCCGCACTACCCAATCTCTCACGCAGTTGGTCGTGACCGGCAGCACGCTTGAGGGCATCGGCCTTCGCGGGAACGACGACTTCACCAAGCGGGTGTTCCGCCGCGACCAGTACCGCACACGCCGCGACGGGTACGGCGACGTTCTCTACCACGTCATCAAGGAAAGCATCACCGTAGACGAACTCGGCCAAGACGTTCTCGCACGGATCGGCCCGCAGGACAAGGACAAACCGCTCGACCTGTTCACGTCCTACCGCCGCCAGCGTGACGGCAAGTGGCTGTTGCAGCAGGAAGTCGCGGATGTCATTGTCCACGAAGTCACGCACGACACGCCCCGCATCTTCCAGACGGATTTCAAGCGTGCGGGCGGCGACGACTACGGGCGCGGGCTTCTGGAGTTGTACGCAGGCGACTTCACGTCCAACGACTTCTTCGCCGGTCGCATGAAGGACTGGGCCGAGGCCGCATCGAAGTTCAACTTCCTGCTGGACCGCCTGAGCCAACTCACGCCCGAGGACTTGAAGGTGCCGTCTGGCCGCATCATCCCCAACGCTCGCGTTGAGGGTGGGCAGGCTACGGACATCGCCATCCTCAAGGTGGACAAGATCGCCGACTTTGGCGTTGTCTCGCAGGTGTGGGAACGCCTGCAAATGTCGCTCGCCAAGACGATGCTCTTGGATGCCGACGCCGCCCCGTCCGGCGAGGCTGGCCGTCACAGCACGGCATGGAAGCAGACCGCCGAGCAGTTGCAGGGCTGGCTTGGTGACTTCTACGCGACCATCGTGGACGAGCAGCAGAAGCCGCTTCTGTGGGCCGCGATCGACATGGGCACGCGGACGGGACTGCTCGACAAGGGCAAACTGGTTTGGGCCGAGGTCGTCTCGCTGACGGGCCTCGAAGCGATCGACAAGAAGCGTCGCGCCGAGGCCGCTTTGCAACTCGCGCAACTCGCGGGTTCGCTCGGACCAGAGGCCGCACGCCAGATCAACGTGGGGGTCTTGCTCTCTCTCGCCGCTCGCACGCTTGGCGTGGCCGAACCCGGCCTCGTCAAGACGCCGGAGCAGTTGGAGCAGGAAGCGCGTCGGGCGATGGCAGATCAGGTCAAGGTCCAAGCGACCACTTCGGTCGCTCAGGAAGCAGCACGCGCGGCGGGCGGCATTGCACAACAGCAGGCCGCACCAGCCGCAGCGTAAGCGAAAGGAAGCAGAATGGCAGAGCAGGTCGCCGCACCAGCGGCACCGGCCAGCGCGCCCCCACAGCCGCAGCCGGATTTGATCGCAGGCAAGTTCAAGGACGACACCGCGTTCCAGAACGGGGCGCGGGAGTTGTTCAAGCACCGCAACATCCCCGTTCCCGATGGACCGCTCTACGGCGAGAACGGCATTTTCGCCAGCCGCGACGCGGCGGTGAAGTTCTACGGCACCGTGGCGGGCAACGCCCCGAAGGAACCCGAGTACGCCGAGACTGACATCGACGGGCTGTTCAAGGCCGTGGGCTTGGACAACAAGGCGTTCGGCGAGACTCTGGTGAAGAACCGGAGCATCGACGACGCGGCGTTCGACAAGTTCAAGAAGATCGAGGTGAAGGGCGAGGACGGCAAGGTGTACCGGCTCAACAAGGACGCGCTCAACGCGATCTTTGTTGGGCAGGTGGAAGCCGCCGAAATCAAGGCCGCTCGCGTCAAGGAAACGCAGGAGCAGGTGCGGCAGAACGCCTTCCAGATCGCGGGCGGCAAGCAGGAGGACTACGACAACCTCATGCGGTGGGCCGCGTCAAACCTCGATGCCGAGGAAGCGAAGGCCCGCAACGCTGCGATCACCGGCACCGACACGAAGGCCGCGCTGGACGCCGTGCGTCTCGTGAAGGCCAAGTACGACGAGGCCAATCGCGGTTTCAAGGCGATCGTGGGCAACATGCCCAACAACGCCGCCCCAGTCCCTCGCAATTACGACGAGTTCAAGGCTCTCAAGCAGCGTGCAGAGAGTGGCGACCAAGCAGCCGTCAAGACGCTGCGCGAGAACTGGGACAAGTTGAACAACCAAATCTTCTGAGGACGCACACACATGGATATGAAGAACTACGCGAAGTGGATGAGCGACAACAACGCCTCGATCCACGTCAGCGGATACAGCGGCCCGAACGGTTCGGGCAAGATCGCATACGTCTACGACGTGTCCACCGGCGAGAAGTGGGCCGAGGGCAAGGGTGGTGAACCCGACGACGCGATCCTTGCGGCCATCAAGGTCGCCAACGAATCGGATCGCCCGCTGCACGCCGAGCCGAGCGCGGAGAACGTCGTGTTGAAGCAGCAGATCGCCGACCTCAAGCGAGAACTTGAACTCGCCAAGATCGGCGCACCCCCGTCCGCCAAGCCCAAGCCGGTGGCCGTGGACGACTCCGGCGAATCCGAGATGGACGCTGGGCCGGGCATCAAGGTCAAAGACGCCATCGCCCGCTCCAACAAGAAGTAATCGCACCCGCCCGGTGAAAGCCGGGCGCGTGTTTTCTGGTCGCGTGACACACAGCCATTAGGCCGTCGAGTGTCGCGCCGCCACGGTCACATTTCGCTTGCAATCGAGCCTACGGACACCTTCGCAAGAAGCCCGTGGACACCTCGTGCGCGGCAAGTGCCGGAAGCGCGTTCTTTGCACTTTCTCACTTTCCACCCATGAGGTGATTCCATGTCTTCCAGCAATCCCAGTCGGTTCCTCAACAACGCGGCGGGCACCGAGTACGCCCTGTCGCCCGAGGAAATGTACATGATGGGCGTGGTCGAGACTGCCCGCGACGAGGTGATTGTCGCCGACAGCCCCGCCATCGCCCGCAAGACCATCACGAGCGGCAACAGCCACAAGTTCTACCTGATGGCTGATACGCCGGACCCCGAAGAGCACACCCCCGGCGACGAACTGCTCGGTCAGCAGTTCGAGATTGATTCGGGCAACATCACGCTTGACAACATCGTTGTCTCGCATCACGACATTCCGCTTGACCAGTGGAAGGTTGCGAACTTCGACATCGTTGGTCCGCTCGCCAAGAAGACCGGCAGCCGCATCGCTCGGTTCTACGACTCGCGGCTCATGCGCAAGCTGATTCTGACGGCGCGCTCCGGCTCCGTCAGCAAGAACGGCATGAGCGTCCACAACGGCGGCAATCGCGCGTTCTACGACGAAACCACCGTTGCGGCTGCGTTCCCGGTGACTTCCACGGGTGCCGATCGGTTCCTCGACAAGTGCCACGAGCTTGCCGAGTTGATGGACAACGACAACCTCAGCGACAACGGGCGATTCATGTGGATCGACCCCTACATCCGTCGCGTGTTGTCGTTCCAGCCGAGCGTGTGGGACGTGCAGTACGCCCAGAACGCCAGCAGCAACAACTTGCAGTCTCGCGTTCTCGGCGAAATCGCTGGCTTCAAGATCATGGTGGCGAAGAACCGTCTTCCCACCAGCAACGTCTCGACCGGCCCGAGCAAGTACCAGGGCACGTTCCAGGTGACGACCGGCAACACCGCTGTTGGTCGCCCGGTTGCTGTTGCTGTCTGTGGCGGCGAGCAGGGCGTGGCCCCCATTGGTGTCGTGCAGTTCGGCGGCATCGAGTCGGTCATGGTCAAGGACGAGCGGCGCAACACGCTGTTCGTGAAGTCGCAGGTTCTCATGGGCGCGGACTCGCTGCACCCGTGGACCGCTGGCGTGATCGAAGTCGCCAAGTCCTGAACCACAACCCCACAAGGAGCAACAACACATGTCACTTGCAACTCAGACTCCCACGATTCGTTCGTCTCGGCCAGCGAAGGCAAACGACGTGATTGCCATCACGTCCGCCGCCACCGCAGCCGGTGTCTCCGTCAAGCACTACGGCGACGGCATCTACCGAACGGCCGTGTTCACGTTCACCAACGCCTCGATTTCGTGGGTGGACAACGCCGGGTCGGGTGGTTACGCCGCCCTGCAACTCGGCGACTGGCCGCTTGGTCTTCTTGACGTTCGCGGCGCGCTCGTCAACTTCACCGCCGTCAACGGTGGTGCGGGCATTGGCGCGTCCGGCACGCTCAAGTATTCCTTGGGCACCGCCGCCGAAGCGACGGGAGACACGCTGGACTCGACGCAGGCCGATTGGCTTGCGTCCACCAGCATCACCCTGTCGAGTTCCGCTGGCACAAGCACGGCCGCGACAACTGCGGGCGTGATTTCCAACGGATCGGCTACCGCCAAGGACTTGTACCTCAACTTTGGTGCAAGCGCTGGCGACTCTACCGCCAACGGCACTCTGACCGTGACTGGCACCATCGACATCACCTACGGCATTCTCGGAGCCAAGTAACCCGATCCGCCCCGTGGAAACGCGGGGCGGTTTCTTTCTTAGGGGAACCCCATGATACTTGCACAAAACATCACGGCTGTCGGCGGCGGCGGCTGGTATCCGAACACCGACTCGTCGCCCACCGTGCCACTTCGCTTTGTGTTCCCCGGCGGCGGCACCGTTCGCGTGCAGGGTCGCAACAGCGACTCGGACACGCCGGTGAATCTCGGGTACGCATACAACAGCAGCGTTCTCGTTGTTCCGCGCTTCAACCAGTACCGCGTGTATGTGACGGGCCTGAACACGGGCGCGTCGCTGACGCTGGTTGAGCGTGCGTCGGTTCGATTGCAGGACGACTACGACGTTCGGCTTTCCCCGCTTCTCCAGAATCGTGGGCGCGTGACTCCCAAGGGCTTGCGCAAGGGCGGGTTCCGTACCACGCACGTCTGCGCCTTCGACGAGTACAACGGCAGCACGTTCACGTCAGATAGGTTCAAAGTATTTGCAGGCACCGGCGCGAAGGACTACACCAACTGCCGGTCGGGTGAAGTGCAGAGCGGCGAGTCGCAGCCGTACTCAATTTCTTTGACCGCGACAAGCGGCGTCACCGCCGAGGTTCGGTACGACTACCGCGCGTCTGTTGAGAGCGGCCCCGGTCCCATCGACATTAGCGGCGGCACAGGAGAGTGGCCGTTCATTTTCTTGCGGGTGTACGTTGACCCCTCGCAGCACGCCGCGATGTCCGGTAACGTCGGCACAATCTCCATCGGCTTCTACGACACGACCAGCGCAAACGGCAACGTGACCATTGCCAACTTCCAGCAGTTCCTCTCGTCTGCCGTGACGGGTCCGGGATGGAACACGCTGGTCGTCCACCCGACGACCGTTGGAACGGTGGACCCAACCGACATTGATCTGATTCGCATCTATCTCAACTCCAAGTCCGGTACGTCCTGCACCGTCACGTTCGACACCCTCCAGTTCCTTCGCCCGACCACTTCCACCAAGCTCGTTGCCTTCCGCGACGACGACGGGTATTCGGGCTGCGTCCTGACCGCCAAGGAGTTCGACAAGTGGGGTATCCGTGGCAATTTCCACGTTCACCCGCAACTCATCGGAACGTCTGGCTACGCGTCGAAGGCGGACCTGCTCGCCATGCAGAAGTCCGGTCACATGATCGGCAGCCACGGCTGGTCGAAGTACGAAGGCGACCTCACCACCGGCGTCGTCTACATCAATAACCGCACGCTCACGGCTGAGCAGTTCTGGACCGACTACATCCGTCCCGCGGCGTGGTGGTTGCAGGACAACGGATTCGAGCAGGGTTCCCGCATCTACGCGACACACCAGGGCAACATGACGCCCGAGCAGGCTGAGTATCTGCTGGAGGCTGGCCTTGACGTGATTTCGCACACCTCGACGGCTGGCGAGAACGCGACGACGACCAACCACCTCGACTACCTCGAAGTGCAGCACGCGACGGGGTACTCGTCCATTTCGCTCGACCTGCTCACGGCCCTTGACGCCCACGGAGGGCTGGCGGTGTTTTACGGCCACAGCAACCGCTCGCAAGAGAACTCGTTTATGAAGGGCGT
>JACCDT010561186.1_pt1 | contig 10710 bp, 7 predicted proteins | sample 7446291 | NCBI WGS metagenome assembly JACCDT01 (sample SAMN15323446, study PRJNA562643) | freshwater metagenome | isolation source: river surface water | place: USA:Blue River Watershed | collected 2017-08-17 | reverse complement strand
GTCGCCGCCTCTGTCGGATTCCTTGCACAGATTGGCCGCATTGATATCGATTGGGCAATTGTTGGTGGTCTCGCCCTTGGTGGAACTATTGCAGCCCCATTTGCGGCCAAACTGGTTGGAATTCTCCCTGCTAAACCACTCGGCATCTTTGTCGCCATTGCTATTATCGTTCTTAACGCTGTAGCAATCATTCGAGCATAATCGGGAGCAATTCATGCGTTTTCTACTTTCAGTAATCGATTCAGCATCCCGAACCGGATCAACGGATGAGATGGCAGCTATCGATATATTCAATGAAAAATTACAGAAAAACGACCACTGGATTTTTGCATGTGGTGTGGATTCACCAAAGAGCGCCAAGCTCGTCGATAACCGTGCGGGCGCAGGAATTACCCACGATGGTTCATATGTTGATAACGATGAATTCCAAAGCGGTTTCTGGATTATCAACGCAGCCGACCACGATGAAGCGATGGCACTAGCCCATGAAGGATCTAAGGCCTGCAACCGTAAGGTCGAGGTGCGCCCGTTACTTGGATAACTTATAACCAGAAGGACACTTTGGTTTTACCGCAGTAACTTTCTTGGTGGTTTTTCCTTTTACGCACTTAATGGTTGTCTTGATTGCACTTTGCTTTGGTGACGTAACGACAGCCTTTTCTTGGCTGAGCTTTACTTGGATTGTCTTTGTACTGAAGGTGAATCCACCTGCAGCCATGCTGAGCCAACCATTTCGCTCACCCAACACAGTTGTCGCCACATTGGCGTTCTCTCCACCAATAATTGACACAGTCGCTTGTATCGGTGCATTAGTAAATCCGTATAGACAGCGAGCAACTTCGCTACGCATAACAAGATTGTAAGAGCCTAGAACTGGAGTTTTTCCATCTGGCATTAAATGAAGTCCAGCAACTCGATAATTGAGCGCGCCATCAATAAAGGATGGGGATTGTCCATCGTAGGCCAGCGCATTCGTTGAAACGATTCCTAGGACCTTGCTTTTATCTTGCAGGCACTGGCTGCCGCTTCCCCACGAGGTAGTGCTGAAATTCCAAAGGGTATTTGAGCCAACCGTTGTATCTTTCACTCGAGCTCGATAGAAATCAAGAAACGGAAATGAATGCTCTGGAACACCAGCTTGCGGTCCACTGTAATTTCCGCCCCCAAAGTTAACAAGCCAGATTTTTTCTTGATCCGTAAACTCTGCTGGTTTTACAACTAAAGCCATTCTTGGCACAGTTACGGGTGATGCCTCCACTGACAGCAAATTGTTATTTGTTGAAAAACTACTTACGTCAAGGACAGGATCATTCATGCGTCCTTGAAACCATCCTCCGACAATCTTTGAAACGCGAATTTTCAGTTTTATCCGAGTATTTGCTTCAAAATCTTGAGCGACACCACAGACTCCATCTTGCTCAAAAACACACATCTGTGAATGTGGTGCGAATAGATAGCGATTATTTGGAGTTGCTTCCGGGCTGGTATTGATTCGAATCTGTGAATAATCGCCAGTCTTCTCTTTGTAAGGGATTACATCAGTGAATAGATCTCCCACATCAAAACCACCATTGCGGAAATAAAGTTGTAGTCGTGGCATCACTGCATAGGAAAGCGTCGACGTCGGTGTTTTCCATAGAGAGATATTGGAGCTACCTGGATATCTATAGCGGCTATCAGCAGGGAAGGTAATACCGTCAGTAACACGTATCAGGGAGGCTTTCTCGAGTTTTTCTCCACTTCCAATTTCCAGCGAATCAATGCAATTCTCATCCGTTGCAGAAAGGCATGGACCGAGGATGGAAGTTGCCTTTAGGTTTATTGGATTATTTTTAGGATCACAGATCGGATCATCTAAACCCACACACCACTGCCATTTATCGGCGCGAGTCTCGGTGGCAGATGTGACTGCTGGAGGCATTATTGCGAGATAGCTATTTCTCTCCATGCTTCCGTTTTCGACAACGTAATTTAAAATCGCATCTTTCTCGAGGGGTGTATCTAAAGGATTGTATGAATCTGCGTTAGCGCTAGGGACGATCGATAACATCAAAGATAGAGAAGCGATTGCTGTCACAAAGAATTGAAAGCCTTTAGACCGAGTTGAAAGATTCATATGTAAATCTTTCCCTAATCCCTCGTCCCGAACACTGGATTGACCAGTCGTGAAAACGCTAAATGAAGTCATAAAGTGAAAAAGAAAAGCCCTTGGTGTGAAAGGCACCAAAGGCTTAACTCGTGCGCGCGAAGGGATTCGAACCCCTAACCTTCTGATCCGTAGTCAGATGCTCTATCCGTTGAGCTACGCACGCTAGGTGACCAATACTACAGGGAGATTAAACTCCCCCCAAACCCAGTAATTCATGCCTATCTACTGCTTTTCTCCGTGGCTTTCCAAGCGTTTCACCGGCTGCGATTTCAGCAGCGTTTATAGCCTCCCAATGTGACTGCGTAACAACAACGGCATCACCCAACAACTCAGAAATGTCACCAGCATTTTTCGGAGATTTCAAATCCTCAACCAGTAACTTCATTACTTCTAAGGCATCTGATTTATTCGTACCAATTACTCCTGAAGGTCCGCGTTTCGCCCAACCAACAACGTAGACGTTTTCCGCAACACGACCCTCGGTATTTACAACTTTTCCGCGCTCGTATGGAATTCCATCTAGCGGGGCTGCTTCATATCCAATCGCTGTAATGACAAGACCGCATGGAATTGAAAACTCTTCGTCGGTACCAGTCTTGGTAAATACAACCTCTTGTACTTTTCCTTCGCCACGGATTTCTTTCGGTGTGGCAAGGAATTGAAACTTCATTGTGCGTTCGTGCCCTGCTGGAACTTGATCGGCAATCAACGCCATCGCATCAAGGTTGCTCTTGACATCTTTTTCTATATCTTCGCCTACGCGTGCCAAAGCTTCCGCGATATCACGTTTTTCGATAATGACATTGGTGTGCTCAAGTTTTGGAAGCTCGCGTAATTCAGGAGATGTAAATGCTGCATGCTCTGGCCCACGGCGAGCGCTAATAACAACGGTGCGCACCGCACTTGACTTAAAGGCGGCGATCGCATGATCTGCTGTATCTGTTGGATCAAGTTCGCTTGGCTCTAACGCCAACATACGCGCAACATCCATCGCTACATTTCCTGCACCAATGACGACGGCAGTTGATGTACTTAGATCTACGCTCTCATCCTTAAAGTCGGGGTGTGCGTTATACCAAGGCACAAATGTGGCTGCCGACATCGACCCCGGTAGATCTTCGCCTGGAATACCTAACTTCTTACCTAGCGATGAGCCGGTTGCAATGACTACGGCGTCATAGCGGGCTTTGAGATCTTCCATGGAGATATCTTTGCCAAGTTCAACATGGGCAAAGAGGCGCACATTTCCAGCAGTTGCTACCTTCTCAAAGACCTTTGCCACTGTCTTAATCTTCGGATGATCTGGTGCAACACCGCTTCTTACTAAACCCCACGGCGTAGGTAGGCGTTCGATGAGATCAATTGAAAATGTCAGCTCATCGTTCTGCAGATTCTGCAGCGCTTGGGCGGCAAAGTAGCCGGCAGGTCCTGCCCCGACGATTGCTACCTTGTAATGAGCCATAGCCGCAGTCTATTGGATGGAGCGATATTCTTAACTCTATGTCCGAGCACAAAGTAGTTCCTGCGAAGTTACCATCTAATCAATTTGATCACTTCTATCGAGGTGGAGATCGAATCGGTGCACTACGTCACGGACCTGGTGGACCAATGCGACCAGAGGAATGGATCGGCTCTGTTACGACGCGTTTTGGTGAGGCCGAACAAGGACTATCAAAACTTCCTGATGGCACATTTCTTAAAGATGCAATTGCCTCCAATCCCATTGCTTGGTTAGGTGAAGAACATTTCAACCACTTTGGTTTAAGCATTGAAGTTCTCGTTAAGTTGCTAGATCCAGATCAACGTCTACCTGTTCACTTTCACCCAAATAAAGCTTTTGCTAAGCAACATTTAGGTCTTGATCATGGCAAGACAGAGGCGTGGATCATTTTAGAGGCACCTGCAGGATCGGGTGTTGGCCTTGGATTTACAGAGAAGCAGAATAAAGAAGATCTACTTAAGTTAGTGCGCGATCAAGATTCTCAAGCGCTCTTAGCCTCACTTCGTCGCTCTGAAGTCTCTGTAGGAGATGCCATCCTTGTCCCTGCTGGAGTTGCCCACGCAATTGATTCTGGAATTTTCGTTCTTGAACTACAAGAACCCACTGATCTATCAGCTCTCCTTGAGTGGGAGGGCTTTGCAGTAGATGGAAATAAAGATGGCCACCTAGGTCTTGGCTTTGAAACCGTGACAGATGCGTTGATGATGGATCCATTAAGTGATGCGGAGTTTAATTCACTCGTAATGCGGAACATATTTTCTGGCGGATCACTTCGCTCTGTCTTGCCACTAAAGGCTGACGGGTACTTCAGAGCTCACCTTGCTCCCCAATCCGGAGAATTTGATGCTGGCTTTGCTATCGGACTTGTACTTAACGGATCAGGTGAGATTACTTTTGCTAACTCATCAGCAATGCCGATCAATCAAGGAGATGCGATCGTGATACCTCATGCTGCAGGCAAGTACGCAATAAGTGGTGCAAACGTCATCATTTGTCGCCCGCCTCTTGGTGAATTAGCCAAGAGCGCCGTATAAATACTAGAACTATTTTCTGTAATCTGAAGTGCGCTAATTTCAGAGAGAAAGTATTTGCAGATCAATTTAAACTCTGTTCATAACCATTTTTTGGCGACGAGGGAGAATTCCATGTTGAAGAAAATCATTGCTATAGCACTGCTTGCCACTTTGAGTACAGCAGCTTTAACAAGTCCTGCTCATGCAGATGCCGCAAAGCCCGGCCAGAGCATGACGCACATGAAGACTGAAAAGGGAATCACTTCGACTCTTGAAGCCGCTGGAGTAATTCTCTATGTTCAAGGTGGAGCGACTGCTGCAGTTATGGGTGAATCAATCGCATCCACTGAAGGCCAGATTGTTTTTCACATCCCAGTAACGGGAACTAAGGCCGGTGTTGCACACGTTGGCTCAAACATCGTTCTCTTCAACACCGCAAATAACACTCAAGTCGTAATCAAGAATCCAGTGATTGATCTAAAGAATGGTGTCGTTAAAGCTGTTGTGCCACAAGCTTCAGCGCAAGCAATCACACTTTTTACCATTACTAATGCCAAAGAATTAAAGGCAAAAGTTACTAACGACAAGAAAGCGAAGTTGCGTACCACTTCATATGAAGGCGCAAAGTTGGCGCTTGCTCCTGGACTAGCCGCAAGTATTGTTTCGCTTCTAGCTCTTCCAGAAGGTTCACTCCCTGATGGCTTGGCATTTGCTAGTGCAAGCGTCTCCCTGTATTCACCGATTAAGAAGTAAAACTTCGCTAAGGTATTGAAATGAATCCAATATCCCGGCGCAGTTTCCTCGCGGGCACATGCGGTTTGCTGATGCTCAATGGCGTTCAAGCACTACCAGCTTCGGCAAATAGCGCAGTAAAGAAACTTTCCAATGGTCGACTATCTGTACAGCTTGCAAGAATTCCAGCGCTAGCCACTATTGGGGGCTCTGTCGCGATCGGCAACATCAAGGGCAAACCCGTTGCCATTTCCCGAACTGGCGACAAAACCTACATCGCATTTTCACTCAGTTGTCCCCACCAAGGAGTGCCAGTAGAAAAGACAGAATCCGGATGGATATGCGAAGCGCACGGTTCTGAATTTGAACCGGACGGTGATTTAGTTCTTGGACCCGCAACAACTCGTTTAAAGCGAATACCGATGAAGGTAACTCGTAATACCGCAGTCGTTGGTTAGCCCCACAAACTAAAGCCAGGCTGTGAGATCGACTCCACGAACCATCTGCACAATAAGTATGTAGATCGCGATTCCACCAATTCGGTAGACAACTCGGCCAAAGACCGTTTTTCTCCAGTCATACCCCGGCTTTGCTGCAAAGTCTCCAGCGAACTTAAAGACTAATCCGGGAATCGCCAACAGTGCAAAGCTCCATGGAATGAAGTCCTCTGGATTCTCAAAGAGACTTTCAGCCCAGTTCGCAAAGATTGATCCCACAAAAATCATCACGATGATTTTGAGAGCACCCTTTGGAAGTATGCGACCAAGTCCAGGAATCTTCGGATATCTATCTCCGACTGTGAGCCCAAGGATTAATGGGAGTAAGAAAAAGATAGTTCCGATGAGAAGTTGAATGTTAAATCCAACAAACGGAATGGCCAGAGTAACGAAGAGGAAAGTTTTAAACTCAAGTGAGATCACTTGTTGGAAAGTGCTCGGATCCTTGTAATCTGGTGAAACTGCTTCGAGTCGAACCGGATAGAGATAAGTTGCCATATCTTCCAAAATAACTCTCACAGTTACTGCGATCGCAACTACAAGAGCAATTTGATTTGCATCCGCTGAGATCGGAAGTTTTAGTCCCGATAATCCATTGAGTGCTCCTACGACCTTACTTAGAGTGAAAAAGCTCAGAAGACCAACAAGTGCATAGTCAGTCATCCTCTCCCATCGGTCATCTCCCGATGAGATCAAACGTCGCAGAGGACGAATTGCGCTTGCTAGAAGAGCTGGTGCAAAGAAAATGATCATGACACCGGCAACAGTCAAGACTTCTTCTCGCGTAAAGACATTACCGCTGAGCGCGATACCGATTGCATATATGCCGGCGGCAGTAAACCCAGCAAAAGCATCTATCGTTCCAAGAAGTGCAATTGCAATAACTAGCCAAGTTGCAGGTGGAAGTGCTTGCCTATCAACATCAATGAGTGCCCATACTCCAAGCAACACTCCGATTGGATATGCAATGATTGAAAATGAACCAAGCATTGCTCGCAGGTAACTACCGTCGCCAATAGTGCGTGCTGCAAGTGGTGAGAGTGATGAGATGCTCTCAGCGCGTTTACGCCAAGTGCGGTCTATAGATTCTGTATATTTATGGCGCCACGTCCGTGAGCGATCTCCCCAACTAGTTGACCGATGAATGAGTGCTAATCCACCTGCGCCAACTGAGGTGAGATCTTCTGAATCATCGGACTCCTCGAATTCATCACGCGATTTTTCTCCCGATTCGCCTGAATCATCACCTCGTGATGAGCCAGAATTCTTACTCTCTGACGCCACTTTTCCAGCCGCTAGTGCGCTCAGGAGAGCAAAGGCTGCAACCTGAGTTGATTGAGTATCTTCAGGATTTTCCAGTGGATCGTAAGGCTGCATGAATTCTTCTGTCGCTTCTGCAACATCAGGGCAATTGTTATCCCATCTAATTTCTCCAAGCTGTGTCTTGCAGAATGGGATTATCTTTTCGCTAATGAGCCCTGCACCATCAGATACTTGAATCTGTATCTGGTGGTATCCGGGAGAAGTTTCGGCTGGAATCTGAATGTCGAGCTCTTCAGCTTCACTCTGAGTGATTCGATCAATAAGCACGGTGTCCTTACCCCAGCTTGGGAGCACGGATATCTGTGTAATGAGAATCAGTGCTAAGAATAACTTCTTGATCATGGACGTTCTCCGCTCTTTATGGTGACTTTTACTTTTTGTCCTGGTTTAAGATTTTGCACGCCAATTTTTGCTCCTGATTGAGAAGGTTTTGGAACAATCTTGACTGACTTCTTTGATGGAGTTGGCGTTGGTTTTGCAGTTGCTTTAGGTGTTGCTTTCTTCAACTTATCAAGTTCTGAAATCGTTACCTTTAACTTTTGCCCCGGCAATAAATTATCAATTTGTACTTTTGCGCCCGAGCCCGAAGGCTTTGGTGCGATCTGAACGGGGCGCTTAGAAGCAGTTGGTGTTGGTTTAGGTGTTAACGATGGTCTAGGTGTTGGTTTAGGTGTTGCGGAAGGCTTTGGGGTTGGTTTAGATGTTGCCGAAGGCTTTGGGGTTGGTGAAGCAGTTGGCGTTGGGGTTGGTGAAGGCGTTGGGGTTGGTGAAGCAGTCGGCGTTGGGGTTGGTGAAGGCGTTGGGGTTGGAGTTGGTGAAGGCGTTGGGGTTGGAGTTGGAGTTGATACAACAGGTGTAACTGATGGCGCACTTGGCGCTGTTGGCGCTTGAGGAGCTTGAGGAGCTTGAGGAGCTTGAGGAGCTTGAGGAGCTACAAATTGCGCGATAGTCAGTGTAATTGTTGAAGTTGTGGTCACGCCAAATCCATCTGTAATTGTCACATCGAATGTAACGGTGCCATGACTTGAGGGAGTGCCAGAAATTAGTCCCGTGCTTAAATTAAGAGAAAGTCCACTAGGTAGAGTTCCTGATGTGATTGCATAACTTAAAGGAGACTTTCCACCAGTTGAAGCCACTTGACGAGAGAGCGCTGTGTTCTGTGTGCCGGTCATTGAAGCCGTTGGCGACGAATCTAATGTATCGACAATAATTGCAGTTGCGGGTGAGAGGTTAGTTAGGGTTCCTGCAGCATTTGTCGCAACAGCTTCAAGGCGTAAATGTTTGCCAACGACAGAACTATCTGGTGAATAAGTTAACGAAGTTGCGCCAGCAACATCTTGGCAAGTGCTCGCATTTGTCGGAGAAGTACACATCTTCCATTGGTAAGTGACTGTAGGTGTTGGTGCGCCAGAAAAATCTGTCTGGCCTGCAACGGTAAATCCAACCCCTGCATTTCCTGTGGGTGTCAAAGAGCTAACGAGTGCAGGTGCAATATTTGGATCAGGAGTCACACCATTTGATGTGGTGGATGGACTTGATGTTGCAACTCCATTTGTCGCCGTTACGGTAAAGGTGTACTCGGTTCCATTGTTTAATCCAGTAACGGTTATTGGACTCTGTGATCCTGTCGCTGTTGCTCCACCTGGCGACGCCGTTACCGTGTATGAGGAGATAGGTGAACCATTTGCTCCTGCGCCAGAAAATGCAATTGTTGCCTGCGCATCCCCGGGTGTCGCAGTTACGGTAGTTGGTGCAGCCGGTAGTCCGGCTGGGATAACCGCAGACGATGCCGTTGATGCAAGTGAATTCCCGACAGAGTTAACGGCGACAACAGAGAATGTATATGAAGTGCCATTTGTAAGTCCGGTAACGGTGCACGTTGTATTTGGAGCAGTTGCAGTACACGTTTTATTTCCTGGACTTGAAGTCACGATATAGCTGGTTATTGGTGCTCCACCATCTGAAACTGGGGCAGTAAATGAAACGGATGCTTGCGTATCCCCGCGATTTGCGATCACTCCTGTTGGTGCGCCCGCCACAGTTGGTGGAGTCACAACAAGTGAGAAACTCATTGTCGTTGTTACATTAAAACCATCAGTGACTGTAATCGTCAGTGGGTAGGTACCATGTGTTGTTGGTGTTCCAGAAATTGTTCCGGTGGTCGTGTCATATGTAACCCCACTTGGAAGTGTTCCTGATGTGATGGCGTAAACCTTAACTCCCGCACCGCCTGTGGCAGGGGCTGCCAAGGTAAATGGCGAGTTGATCGGTTGAGTTAAACCAGATGATGGCGCTGTCGCAGAAAGTCGTGGTTCAATCTTTGGTGAAGTCTGTGATTCATCAACCAGTGTGCCAGCAGAGCTGGTCGCTGTTGAAAGCACGCGAATGTATTTGTTGGCATCGGAAGTTCCAAGTTGATACGTCGACGAAGTTGCACCAGAGATGTTTGAACACGTGCTCACATCTGTTGGTGAGGTACACCTCTGCCACTGGTAAGTAACGACTGGAATTGGTTGACCAGTAAAACTTGCTGTTGAAGCGAAGGTAAATCCAACTTCTTCATTTCCGTTTGGCGCAGTTGATGAAATGAGTGTTGGCACAATCACTTGCTGTGGTGTAACCGCACTCGATGCACTTGAAGGCGCTGACATGCCATTGATATTGGTTGCGGTGACAGTGAAGTCATAACTCGCGCCATTGACAAGATTTGGAACGACACACGATGTTGCCGGTGCATTGACGGTACACGTTGATCCACCAGGTGAAGCGGTAACGGTGTAACTAGTGATTGCTGCACCATTTGAACTACCTGGAGTAAATGAAACAGTTGCTTCGCCATCACCTGCAGTGGCTGTCACAGATATTGGTGGCGCAGGAATTCCAGATGGTGTAACAGCAGACGAGGCAGTCGAATTACTTGAATTTCCTTGGTCATTTGTCGCTACGGCTGAGAATATATAGGCCGTGCCATTGGTAAGACCCGTAATCTGACAACTTGTTGACCCAACAGGGACATTACAGCTCAATCCCCCCGGTGAGGCAGTAACGATGTAACCCGTGATAGCGCTTCCACCATTGGACGTTGGTGGCGTGAAAGACACCGTCGCAGTTTCATCACCGACTGTGGCGATTAGGGATGTAGGTACACCCGGAACTGTTGCAGCCTTAACAGCAATCGATGCTGTTGAAGTATCGGAAATTCCGATTGCATTTGTCGCAGTTGCAACGTACTTGTATTCAGTTCCATTTGTTAGTCCGGTAACCGTGCAGCTCGTTGCTGGTGCGTTAACCGTGCAGGTTCTATTTGGCGAAAGTGGGTTGCCAGAAGTATCAAGGGCGGTCACCGTATAAGAAGTGATGGCAGAACCACCATTATCCAGTGGTGCTGTGAATGAGACGACCGCCGATGCATTTGCAGTAGTAGCTGTCAGGTTTGTTGGCGGTCCAGGAATTCTTGCAGGAATTACCGCAGATGATGCGGCCGAATCTGTTGAC
>JACCDT011364685.1_pt1 | contig 10716 bp, 3 predicted proteins | sample 7446291 | NCBI WGS metagenome assembly JACCDT01 (sample SAMN15323446, study PRJNA562643) | freshwater metagenome | isolation source: river surface water | place: USA:Blue River Watershed | collected 2017-08-17 | reverse complement strand
ACAAGTGGTGGAACAGGAAGTAGTGGTACATCAGGAACAAGTGGAACTGCTGGAACATCAGGTACATCAGGTGTTGCAGGAACATCAGGTACATCAGGTAGAAACGGTGGTGTTATTTATCAATTTGATACAACAACAACAGGTGCAGGAACAAATACAGGTCGTATAAGATATAATAATGGAAGTATAGGAAGTGTAACAAGAATCTTTATTAGTGAAGAAGATATTTTTGGTGATAATGTAAATAATTGGATTTTAAGTTGGGATGATAGTACAACAACAACTAATAGAGGACAAATAACTATAATGAATAATACCTTATCAGAATTAGGTGGTTTATTCAACGTAACAGGTGTTACAGTTACACAATCAGGATATTATGAAATTTTAGTTCAATATGTATCAGGTCAGTTACCAGCAAATACCAATTCACTTTCAGTAATGTTTAGTAGAACAGGTAATGCAGGTTCAAGTGGTACTTCAGGTACATCAGGTGTTGCAGGTTCATCAGGAACAAGTGGAACTTCAGGTTCAAGTGGAGTTAGTCCATCATTAGTTGGTGTTATCACTACAGGTTCTCTTTCACCTAATTCTCAAGCAATTACAGGTTCATTAATCATTAGTGGTTCAGACCCAATTGATTTAAGTGTAATTGGTAGAGTTAATATTAGTGGTCCATCAAGTGGTGAAACACCTAGATTATTCATATCAGGAAGTGATGGAGCAGTAGCAGAAATAGGTAGAGGATTCGTACAAGTAATAACAACTGAAAATCCAGCATTAAATGCATTTTCATATATAGGTGCAAACGTAGCAAGTGAAGCACAAAATACTGTAGCTGTATATAATAATGACTTTAGTACAGATGTTGAAATACAGATGTTTGCAAGAAGTGGTAGTATAGGTTTAGCTGATTGGGATAATGGTTCAACATTTACTTATGTTCCATTTATGACACTTACACCAAATACAGGAAACAATCCTATTCCACAATTTACAAGAGGTCTGAATGTGTCAGGTTCATTAACATCTAATGGACTTCCTGTTGTAAGTGGTAGTGTTAATAGAAATGGTTTAATTACAACAGGTTCAATAAGTCAAACACAATCTATTACAGGTTCAGTAATAGTTAGTGGTTCAGGTGTTAAATTGAATAGTAATATTTTTGACACCAATACAGTAAATTTTATTTCAGGTAGAACTGAAATATTTGGAGGTGATGGTTCAAATGGTGCATCACCACGTTTATTTGTAAGTGGTAGTGATAATGCATCAACAACAATAGCAAGAAGTTTTGTAAGTGTTGATAGTACAAGACAACCTAGTTTAGGTGCAAGTTTATCAGCTTATGCAAATCCATCAAATGGTGCATCATTAAATATAGGAGTTTTTACACCAGACACTTATGCAGATGATTACGAATTGAATGTAGTTGCAACATCAGGTGGAACACAATTTCAAGATTTTGATAATTTCAATACATTTGGTTATCAAGATTGGATGGTATTACCTCCAAATGTAGGAAACAATCCAGCACCACAATTTAAACGTTCAGTAGCTATCACAGGTTCATTAAGAGTAACAGGTGGTATCACAGGTTCTTTTGATAAGACAGGATTACTCACAACAGGTTCAAATACATTTTCAGAACAATCATTATCAGGTTCATTATATGTATCAAGTTCAAACGGTCAAGCAATTGTAATTGAAAGTGGTGACTTTATTTTAAAAACAGGTTCATTCATTTCAAGAGGTGCTGGTAGTAGTATCAATAACTTAGCAATAGGTGAAGATGCATTAATCAATAACCAAACTGTTATGGGTGGTGGGTATAATAATACTGCAATTGGTTATAACGCTTTATATTATACAACAACAGGACAAACAAATACAGCTATTGGTGCGAATGCTATGCTGGAGAATGTGAGTGGTTCTAATAACTTAGCAATTGGTGATAATGCTTTAAGAGTAAGTAAATCATCAAATAACGTAGCTATTGGTTCAACAACATTATTCAATCAAACAATTGGTAATGATAATATTGGTATTGGTAGTAATGCATTAAGAGAAAACGTATCAGGTTCAAATAATATTGCAATTGGTGGTTCTGCATTAGTAAATAATAAATCTAATCAAAACCTTGCAATTGGTTCTGCAGCTTTATATAACAATACATTAGGTAATATTAACGTTGCTATTGGTTATCAATCATTATATAATAATACGGAAGGGTTAGGAAATACTGCTTTAGGTGCTAACACATTAATACAAAACGTAACAGGTTCAAGAAACGTCGCAATTGGTGGAAATGCGTTACAATATAATACTAATGATGATAATATGGCTATTGGTACTAATGCATTAAATCAAAATAGTAGTGGTAGATATAACGTAGCAATAGGTACCGATTCACAATATGAAAATACAAATGGTTCAAGTAATATTGCAATTGGTAATTTAGCAGATAGAAATAGACAAAGTGGTGTTGGTAATATTGCGATAGGAGAACAAACATTATGGAACTTAGGTTCAGGTTCTTACAATATTGGTATTGGTTATAAAGCTGGTTATAATATTGGAAATGAAGATAGACAATTCTTTGTGGGTCATAAAGATTTTGGTTCAGTTTCAGCAGAAAGAAGTGGTTCATTATTGTGGGGTCAAATGAATGACACTGCAGCAAGTCAATCACTTCAAATAAATGCATCAACTGATATAAGAAATAATTTAACAGTTGCATCAGGTTCGGACTTCTTCGCACACGGTCATAAACAATATAATACCGCAGAGTTTTGGTCCACCCAAATACAAAGTGGAAGTGCTGGTGTGAGTGGTTCAATAACATTCAATAATTCAGGTAGTTTACACGGTATAAGTTTAGTGAGTGGTTCAAGAATGACAGTAGCTAATGCAGGTACATACAATATACAATTCTCAGCACAAATAGAAACTTCTGCAGGTGCTGACACAGGTTATATATGGTATAAGAAAAACGGTACTAATGTAGCCGATTCAGCAACAAAAGTTTTATTAGCAAATAATACAGCACAAGTAATGACAGTTAATTTAATTGATGAAGCAAGTGCAAATGACTATTATGAATTGGGTTATCAATTCACAAATGGTAATGCAACAATTCTTTACGAAGCTGCATCAGGTAATATTCCTGTAATACCATCAGTAATAGCAACATTAACACAAGTAAGATAATATGAATATTGACGAAGTAGCAAATATAATGGAGGAGATATTAAAAGGATTACTTGATGAAAAGATATATCCATACCCAGCTAAAAGAAATTTTGGTACAGGTGATAAGGTAGCAACAGGTAGATTAAGAGCTAGTATCGAAGTAATACCAACAAGTAGAAGAGGTAATATTGTATTTGAACTATTTGCGAACGATTATTTTCAGTGGGTACAATCAGGTCGAGCAAAAGATATGAAACCTGTACCTGTAGATGCAATACTTGATTGGATGAGTGCTAGAGGAATATTTGCAACTGATGTTGGTAACGTAAAATATAAAGCACTTCAATCACAAGTAAGTGCTGCATATATGATTAATAGAAAGAGAATTAAGAGTAATAAAAAACCATTACCTATGCGTGTATTAATCGATTGGATTAAAAAAGAAAATATCGATTTTAAAGTTGATTTACAAAGAGGAATGGCATTTGCTATACAAAAAAATATAGTTAAATTTGGTATTAACCCTGCCAATATAGAAGATAAATTATTTGAAAGATTACAATCAAGCACAGAGTTCGAAGATGCGTTAGGACAATACACCTTCGACCAATTTGTAGATATGATTGATAAGATTTTCATAAGCACTAAAAAAGAAGTAATATGAGTTTTGGATACCCAATAAATGGAAGCGGACAAAATAATACAACACAAATAAGACGTTCATTTGATATGGTGTATCAAAGAGGAGGTCAATATGATGTATTTCTAACAGGTTCAACATATGTTGAAAGTATGGAATTGGTAGTTGATATCTATAATAAAGATGTGAAGGTAAATCAAATGTCTCTTGTTCCTTATGACATATCATTATCAGGTTCAACATACTATTATAAGTTTGGTATTAGACCTTATGACTATATGTCAAATTATATCGAATCAGAACACTATACACAATATCCAGCATTTACTAATTTTCAAGTAGCTAATATTGCAACTAACATCACTAGAACACAATATAAAAATATAACTAAAGTAAATTTCAAATATGGATATAGATATTATTCAGGTAATACTTTAGTTACAGAATATACAGGTTCAACACCAACAAATAATTTAGTTCATAATTGGTTTACATATCGTGATGGTTCATTTATAAATTTTTGTAATGAATATATTAATGATAAATATTTCCCTGAAAATTATGCAATTTCTTATGGAAACTATTTTGATTATATCGGAGGACAATTGCAGATGGACGAGCATTTAATTATGCAGAACTACGATCAAGAAATAGGTAGTGCTTTTGATTTTACAACAGATGATACAATTGTATTACCAATAAATGATTATGAAAGGAATTTTTCACCAGCATCACAATTTATATTTGATTATCCTAGAACTCCATATCAATCAGAAAAAGCAAGATTCTTAACTGATGCACCACGCATACAATTTTTAACAGAGAACGATAGTTATTCTTTATTTTACTTACAAGGACAAACAGGTGATAGATTTGTTATTGAAGGACAATACGTACAAGTTAGATTTTATGACGAAAATAATAATGAAGTAAATAAATCAACACAACCACTTATAACAAGTGGTTCAACATATGGAAACTTTAGAGCTCCAACAGGTTTTACGGATACGTTAGATATATGGACACTACCTTGTGGTCCAGCAGATTTTGAAAATTTTTGGGTACTATCAATTGATTGGTCTAACATATCTTATTATACAGTACAAATCTGTGGTGGTTACCCAACTGATAATGTTTTGAATAACACATTTGGTGCATTAGTTCCTGTGAGCGAAACATTTTTCTTTTATTTGGATGTAAATTGTAAACCTGAAGACACAAGAGTTGTATGGTTAAATAATAGAGGTGGATATGACTACTACACATTTACTGCATATAGACAAGATACCAAAAAAATATCAAGACAGACATACGATAATAGACAATATCAAACTAATCCTAATAGTCCTGATAGAGCAGTTGGTAGAACAATTAAAACTTTTGCGACTGATATAGAACAAGAAATAGTTTTGGAAACTGACTTCTTATCTTTACCTGTTGCAGATTGGATAGAACAATTATTCTATTCACCACAAGTATATATAATGAAGAACGATTATAGTTCACAAATTGGTCCAAATTCAGTAATATTTAAAGATTTAACACCTACACAAGTATTATCAACAGAAGTGGATACAATTACGAAGAAACACCAAAAACTAAATAAATACAGGATTACTATGAAGGTAGCTAATAACTTCTTCGTTAATAAAGGTTTTTAATATATGAGTCAGCAACAGACACTACTAAGAGTTCAAACGAATATACCATCAACAGTTATAACAGGTACAACTACTTACGAGTATTTGGATTTGTATGATGATATACCAATTAAAATAAATAAGTCGTTTGCAGAACTGCAGGATATTGCATCTCGTAATTCTGACTACTCTGTTAATTTATTACTTCCAGGTTCTAAAAAGAACAATAGATTTTTTGAGGGATTTTATGATGTGGATATTGACACATTTTATTTTAATGCAAACAATAGAGTAGAGTGTAATGTTATATTGGATTCTAAAAGTTTATTCAAGGGATACCTTAGATTAAACAAGGTGAATATAATGGATAGTAAAGTAGAGTATGATGTGACTTTATATTCAGAGATGGGTAACCTATATGGTAAGATTGGAAACAATCTATTGAAAGATTTAAACTTCGACGACTCTGAATATACTTTCAATCACACTTTTGGTGTGTCAGCAATCGATAGTAAATTATTTAATAGTAACTTTTTTGTAAATAATACAAATCCATTTACATATTTTTATCCTATCGTACATAATGGTTACAATTATGAAAGTGTAAGTGGTGCAACTTTACCTGACTTCACAGGTGCTACTGTATCAAGACGTACAAGATTATACACACCAACATCACCTATCACAGGATGGTCTGGAGCAACACCTTCAGGTATTGAGGAATATAGAATCAATAGTCCAACACAAGCATTATACGACAACCAATTAAAACCAGCACTCAATATATATAGTTTAATCCAACTTATCTTTAAGACATACGGTTATACAATCACTTCTGATTTTATGAATACCCCGTGGATGAAGAGTTTATATATGTATGGATATTTTAGTAGTGATGCAACTAAGTTCGGTTATAAAATAGTGTCAATCGATTCACTTCCTTTAGAGGGTGTTGAATTGATTTATAGTGGTAGTACAGTTCCTGGTAGCTCACTTAATATTATTATCTGTAAAAGAGGAACAGGTATACCTTGTTATTGTTTAGATGATGTAAATTATGGTTTTGCAAATATGTTTCCATATAGTGAATATGGAACAATAGCAAGTGGATTAAGTGGATTGACTATAACTGCAGTTGAAGGATTTGATTTTGGTTTTGAGGTAGATGGAGTTCCTGTTGCAGACATAAGCACATTAAAATATGCTCCAGCAGCAGTTGGTTCAAGTGTAGCATTTATTGACGGTGACCCTGTTAATTTCAGTTTAGTAATAGATGAGAATATAAAACAGATTGACTTGCTTAGTTCAATAGCTAAAAAATTCAATTTGGTATTTGTACCTAATCCTGATAAACCAAATGACATTATAATTGAGCCATTCGATTTTTATATTGGAACAGGTGATATACAAGATTGGACTGATAAGATATCTTATGACGGTGGTATTACAGTTGAACCAGCATTAAATTATGTTGAGAGTGAATTAATACTTACAGATTTAGAAGATGGTGATGAAGGTAATAAAGAGTTTAAAACAAGGAATAATAGAATATATGGTGTTAGTAAAAATCCTAATCCAACAGATTTTAAGACAGAAACAAAAACGATAGACACAATATTCTCACCTGAATTAGTGAGACAGTGGGACACTTTAGGTCCTGCTGGAAGCAGTTTAATTGGTCTTCCTTTAGGTATAAATTATGCAGCTGCAAGTGAAATTAGTTCATTCGATAATCAAGTTAGATGGGTTTATAACGGTATTAAAACCAAACCAAAATTATTCTTTTGGATGATGGGTGTTAATCCATTTATAGATTCAGTTGGTGAAGTGTATGATAAATATGTTGGTGGAGGTAATACCTATACAGTAAAGATAATGAATTGGTCGGGAGGTACAATTAATGGTTATGACAGGATACCTTCAATATCACACACTATGCCGTTAGGTTTAGCAGACCAATATAAAATCAATAACGATAGTTTATCTATCTTGTTTAACTCAGAAGAAACTGTAGAGGGTAGTGTTAGTTTATATAATAGCTACACAGAAAACGATATGTATAATACATTCTATAAAAATAGAATTACAAATATATATAACCCTAATACAAGATTTTTATCAGGTAAGTTCAATTTGAGTTATGCAGATATTGCTAACATAAAAGCAAATGATGTTATCAGATTGAAGAATCAGTATTTTATTGTTAATAAGATTAATGAGTTCAACTATACCAATAGTGAATTGACGAGTGTTGAATTGTTGCAGTTTAATGTTAATCCGCAGAATTATCCAACTAGGTATTTCAAGTATTACTACTGTGAAAATCCTTCTGTGTGTTTTAATATCAAAACTGATTTTAACAATCCTAATTTACGTAGCACCAATTTTATTTGGAGCATTTACTACGACAATCAGGTTGGTTCTTTGACAGGTTCAACAACAGGATTTACATCAAGTTTAAAGATATTAGATTTGGATGGTGCAATAGAAGAACTTTATTTCCCTTATACTATGCAGGAAATAACTGAAGCAGAATACAACTCAAATGGTTGTTATGATTTTAGTTTAGACCCTGTAATGCAATATGTATATGAAAATATACAAGGTCTTTCATATAGTTTAGCAGGATTTTGGGTAAATAGTGGTAGTACAAAAACAGGTGTGAATGTATGGGAGAGTTGTGCTGACTTTTATACAACAGCATCAACTTATGGAATACTAACAGGAACAACAGCAACTTATGGACCTCCAGGTACTTGTTTTAATAATTTCAGACATATAAATTCAGGTACTTTATTAGGTGCAGGTCAAGTAAGAGAATTACAATTAGGAAGAAATGGTAATATATTTGTTGGGGGTAACTTTAATTTTTATAGTGGTAGTAGTTTAGGAACTCAAGCAAATTTGATTAAAATATATAATAATGGAGTTAGAAACACAGGATTTACACACCCTGATTATTCAGCAATTAATAATATCGTTTTTTCTATTGAAATAGATAGTAATGATAAATTATATATCGGAGGTGGTTCTGCAAATGGATTAAGAAGATTAAATACAAATGGTTCAATAGATACATCTTTTAATGGTGGTAATTCTGGAATTACAGGTGGAAGTATTGTTGATATAGAAATATTACAAGATGGAAGTGAAAAATTAATAATTGGTGGTAGTTTTACAACCTATAATGGAACTATAAGAAGAAATTTAGCAAAAATAAATACAGATGGTACTTTAGATACATCTTTTAACAGTTATTTTCTAAGTGGTTTTACTTCTGAAGTATACGATATTGATGTTTTTGAAAGTGGAACATACGCTGGAAAAATTGTTTGTGGTGGTTTTATAGTAAATTATAGTGGTGTATCAAAATCAGGACTTATAGTTTTAAATAATGATGGTACATTATATTCAGGATTTTTAGGAACAGGATTTACCGATAATTATTGGGGTGATGTTATAATATGGAAAGTAAAAACATTTAGTGATGGTACGTTTTTAGTAGCAGGTGAATTTACATCATATAATGGTACTCCTGTAAATGGTATGGTTAAATTAAATATGGATGGAACACTCAACACTGGTTTTACTTGTAGTTTAACTAATGTAGATGTTTTTGATTTTGATTTACAATCTGATGGTAAAATAGTATTAGTATATTCAGAAAGGAATCCTGGTAGAGGTTTCCCATCTTATCTTGTAAGATTAAATGAAGATGGTTCATATGATTACACATTTAATAAAGGTAACCCAAATACACCGTCAGTTATATTTGCGACAAGAAGAGCAGAAAGTATATTAATTGCTGGAGACGATACAATTTATTATGGTGGTAATAATAGATATTATACAAATAAAAACCCTAATAATATAATCAACACAGATAGTTTAGTCATAACCGCATTTGGTAGTGGTGACACATCATTATCAGGTACCTATACAAGATTCACAGGCGCAACATATGGTTATTATACATTACCATCAAGTTTTAGTGGTAATACAGAATTTAACGGTCAGAAATTTACTGTATGGAATAGATTTGCAAATGGTTTATATTACACTTTAATTATGACTGATGCAAGACCTGATGGTGACACAGTAGAATGGTCTATACTAACTTCAGGTATTGGTTTTGTTACAAATGGAGCTCCTGTAGGGTCATATAATCAATTTATACCAAATCAAAGTTTACCAATAATTGATGATGGATATTCATATCCTCCAACAGGTGTATATACAGATAGTTTAAATAGAACATACACTTTCAGTTATCCTGAAACAATAACAAAAGAGGTTTGGTCTTTAGTAAAATTGGATAGGGACGGAAACTTTATAAACTGCGGATAAAACACGATTTACAATAATTTATATTTATTAATATGGGAAGAAAATATATAACAAATCAACAGGATATTAACTTTATTTACCCAAATAAGGTTTTAAATCAATATGATGTTGAAATAGACCACAATATATATGACAATTGTGTAACGGGTACCGTAACCAATTTTAGTGCAACAACATTCACTTCAACAGGTTTAACACTAACTTTTACTTATAGTTGGTCATTAAATGGTGCAGAAAGGATGTTGAATAGTGGTAATACACAAACTATACTATTATCTTTACACGGTATGAAGATGGATTATGATAATACCTATTTCAAATATTATGGTAGTTATTTCAAACCCTGGAGAATGTTATATCACGTTACAGGAACAACATCAGTGACAGGACAAACTGCAACTGTAACAACAGGTGTTTTAACTCCTAGTATGTTTGGTTTATCAAGTTTTACTGATAGTTTATATCAATATGAATTTAGATTGATAGGAAAATATTGTGTTACACCAATTTGTATTACCTTATTCAATCAATTACCGACACCAACTCCTACCCCTTCACCAACTGTTACAAATACTCCTACTCCTACTCCAACCGCAACTGTAACCCCTACACCTACTGTTACCGTTACTCCTACACCTACAGCGACGCCTGGAGGACCAACCTTTACTCCAACTCCTACTCTCACCCCAACTCCTACTCCTACTCCTACAGCTACTCCTGTAGTTTATACATATAGTTTAGGATTTAATGCAACTGACAGTTATGCTGCTTGTTTAGATTATTCATCAAGTCCAGCAAACTATTATTCATACAACCCACCACCATTAGCGAACGGAACTATTTTATATACGAATAATGGTAATCCATTAACAGGAAATGCATTAACAGGTTATTATT
>JACCDT010088377.1_pt1 | contig 10722 bp, 8 predicted proteins | sample 7446291 | NCBI WGS metagenome assembly JACCDT01 (sample SAMN15323446, study PRJNA562643) | freshwater metagenome | isolation source: river surface water | place: USA:Blue River Watershed | collected 2017-08-17 | reverse complement strand
CCTACATGGCGTATCCCTAAACCAAATAAGACTTGTCGAAACGGTATTTCTTTTGATTTTTGGATCGATCTTAAAATATTGGATATGGATTTAGCTTGAAATCCTTCTAAGCCTATAAAACTTTGCTCATTTAATTCATACAAATCTGCTGCATTATGGATAATCCCTTTTTCAACGAAAAGATCAATCGTTTCTGTACCAAGATTTTCAATGTTTAAAGCCTTACGTTGAATAAAATGTTCGATTCGGCCTTTAATTTGTGGCGGACAGTGAGTCTCATTTATACAGTAGTGATTTGCCTCCCCTTCATTTCTAACTAATTCCGTTTCACATGCGGGGCATAGAGTGGGGAATTGAAATTTATTCGCATTAGGAATTCGTTTAGATGCATCTACCCCGGTAATTTTTGGGATGATCTCTCCTCCTTTTTCGATAAAGACCGTATCTTTTTCGTGTAAATTCAAGCGTTCCATCTCGTTGGCATTATGAATGGATGCTCGTTTTATGACTGTTCCTGCTAAATAAACTGGAGCTAAATTGGCCACGGGTGTCACATTCCCCGTTCTTCCCACTTGGTACGAGATGCTTTCAATGCTTGTATGCGCAATTTCCGATGGATATTTATAGGCTATAGCCCATCTAGGAGATTTAGCTGTAAATCCCAATCGCTCTTGTTGGCCCAAATCATTGATTTTTATGACAATACCATCTGTATTGAGCGGTAGATCATTTCGTTTCTCTTCCCAATCTGCAATGTATTGCAATACTTGATCTATATTTTTGCATTTCCGGTAGGTAGGTGATACGGGGAATCCATTCTTTTCTAGAAGTAATAAACCTTCCTCATGTGTTTGAAAAGGAATTTCATTCCCAAGGTATGCATAGATAAAGCATGCCATGTTTCGTTGGGCGACAATACTGGAATCTTGTAGTTTAAAAGTTCCTGATGCTGCATTTCGAGGATTAGCCAAGGGCGCCTCACCTTGAGCAATTTTTTCAGCATTGATTTTGTCGAATGAACTTATAGGCATATATCCCTCTCCCCTTACTTCAAAACGGCTCGGAAGTTCGTTGGATGAGATAAAGTGAGGAATGCTTTTAATCGTTTTAACATTATTGGTAATGTCGTCACCACGTGTTCCATCTCCACGGGTTACCCCTTTGACTAATTTTCCATCTTCATACCAGAAAGAAAGAGCCACACCATCAAATTTCAATTCACAAATATATTCGTAAGCTTCATTGCCTAATGCTTTTTGAATTCGTTCATCAAAATCTCTTAAATCAGTTTCATTGTACGTATTCCCTAGCGAAAGCATAGGGAATTGATGAGTCACCGATTGAAAGTTTTTTGTTATGGTACCGCCCACGCGCTTTGTTGGACTATCGGCCAAAGCAAACAGTGGATTTTCAAATTCTAGTTTTTGAAGTTCAGCGAGGAGTTTATCGAAAGCCTCATCCGTAATTAGGCTTTCATTTAACTGATAGTATGCATGATTATAGTAGTTGATTTGGTCAACCAGTTCTTGCATCTTTTTTTGTATGTCCATACGCTAAAAATTAATAAACAAAGTTAATCCTAATCTTATCAGAAATAAACCTTAGCGAATATTTTTCATACCTTTGTTAAATGGAAAAGTTAATCATTGCACCCTCTGTTTTGGCAGCTGATTTTGCCAATCTTGAAAGTGAAACTAAAATGTTAAATGAATCTGCTGCACAATGGATTCATATTGATGTGATGGATGGCGCTTTTGTACCCAATATTTCTTTTGGATTCCCCGTATTAGAGGCTATTGCAAAGCACACAACTAAGTTTTTAGATTGTCATTTGATGATTGAGAAACCAGAGCGCTACATTGCACAGTTTGCATTAAGTGGAGCTAACATGATTACTGTACATGCAGAGGCTTGTCCACATTTGCATCGTACTATCCAACAAATTAAGTCAGAGGGATGTATGGCTGGAGTTGCCATTAATCCTGGTACACCGGTGTCCGTCTTAGCGGATGTAATTGGTGATTTGGATTTGGCATTAATCATGTCAGTAAATCCAGGTTTTGGTGGGCAAAAGTTTATCCCACATGCGATACAAAAAACGACTCAACTTAAAGAGATGATTCGTACAACAGGGAAAGATATTTATCTGGAAATTGATGGTGGAGTGAATCAAATAAATGCAGCTGCCTTGCATCATGCGGGTGCGAATGTATTAGTAGCGGGTAGTTTTGTTTTTGCATCTGAAGATCCGAAAGCTACAATTCAAGAATTACTCTCTTTGGCCTAGGTATTTATGTTTAAATCACTTGGAACGTTTTTATTGACGTGTTTGCTGTTTCAGACTACAGCGCAATCCGTTCAATGGGCCTCTAAAGTGATGTCTTTTTCCAGTGAATATGCTGACCCACTTTTAGGAAAAGAGTATCGTGCTTTGCATATACTCGGTCGGCCGAGCAAATATCCTAAATTCGAAGCTAGCCCAAGTGCCTGGCAATCGTTAACTCCAGACAATCCCTCAGGTGAGTTTATTATTGTATCCTTTGATACGGCCAAAGTAATAAAACAAGTAGCGATATTCGAAAATTATGGAGCAGGTTCCATAACCCGAGTGGATGCTTTGGATGAAAATAATAAGATATTCCTTCTAAAAGAGTTTTCGCAAGGTTATGCACAATCAAGCGGTCAAATCACTCGAATTCGTTTACCTAATCCAAGCAATTTTAAGGTCAAGTCAATCAAAATAAGTATGAATTCGCTTCGCGTTCAAGGGTTTTCGCAATTGGATGCTGTGGCAATATCGGATTCAGAATTACCTATTGAAGATAAAATTAAATTAGAGTCAGATCCGAATGCCTATTTGGTAAAAGAAAATCTAGGAACAAGTATTAATTCGAAATTCAATGAAATCTGCCCGGTAGTAAGTCCTGACGGGAAGAGTTTATATTTTACACGTTGGAAACATCCAGATAATTTGGGAGCGATGAAAAACCAAGATATTTGGGTCGCCCAATTAGGGGAAAAGAATAAATGGGAAAAAGCAACACTATTTCCAGCCCCGATAAATAATGAGGAGAATAATGCAGTTTGTGGAATTTCGCCCAATGGGAAAACCATGCTCTTAAACAATGTCTATGGTAAAGATGGCCAAATGGAAAAGGGAGTTTCACTTTCATTTAAATTAAGAACCGGTGATTGGAGTTTCCCAAAACCAATTAGAATACAGAATTTTAAAAATAAGTCGGAGTATTCAGAATATACGTTAGCACCCAATGGTAAAGTTCTTTTGATGACGACCGAAATGAAGGATTCCTATGGGGGAAAGGATATCTATGTTTCTTTTTTAAAGCCGGATGATACTTGGACTGAACCCAAAAATATTGGCCCTGTAGTGAATACAGGCGAACCCGAAAGCACCCCCTTTATAGCTCCAGATGGTGTTACGATGTATTTTTCTACCAGTGGACATGTCGGTTATGGGAATAATGACATTTTTTTAACGCGTCGCTTGGACGATACGTGGTTAAATTGGTCTGTTCCTGAGAATGTTGGACCAATTGTCAATACGAATCAATGGGATGGGTATTTCACTGTATCGGCACAAGGCGATTATGCATATTTTAGTTCGGTTGAAAATTCCATGGGTGCGGAGGATATCTACCGAATTAAAATTCCTGAGAAGGTAAAGCCACAAACCCTCGTTCAAATTTCAGGGAAAGTAATTAATCAAAATACGAAGGAAGCGATTGCGGCAAAGATTTTAGTTAAATCGACCATATCAGCTGATACGATGCACATTGATTATGATCCTTATCTCGGTGATTTTAGTTTTATGTGGCCTTCTAAGAAACCTTTTACTGTCGAAGTTCGAGCTAAAGGCTATATCAGTAAAAGAGAGAATTTTGATTTTCGAGATACTAAAAAATATACCGAATCGGTTCAATTAATGAGTTTAATTCCGGTTGAGTTGAATAAACAATTCAAAGTCCCCAATCTTAATTTTGCCCAAAGCAAATCTGAAATTAGTAAGGAAGCCTACCCTGCCCTAGATGAAATTGTTAATATATTACTTGCCAATGAAGAATTGCAAATTTTGGTTGAGGGGCATACAGATAATCAAGGCGATTGGGATGCTAATCTTACCTTATCCGTGGAGCGGGTTAATCAAGTAAAAGCTTATCTAGTCGACAAGGGTGTAGCGAATGATCGTATTCAAACAAAAGGTTGGGGTGGAACAAAGCCTTTAAATAGTAGTAGTCAAGAGGACAGAAGACGTTTAAATCGTCGTGTAGAATTTAGTTTCTTTGTAAAGCCATGACCAAAACAAAGGATTTATATTTTGAACAATTAAATGGAATTCGATTCATAGCCGTATTTTTAGTGCTATTGGATCATTGGTTGATTCCAATTAATCCTTTTTCTTTTTTAGGTCACCTGGGAGTTGTCATTTTTTTTGTACTCAGTGGTTTTTTAATCACTCGAATTTTGTTTCAAAATGCAGATGATTGTAGAAAAGCTCAAACGGGTATAAGCGTAAAAGTGATACGATTTATATATCGTCGGTCCTTACGTATTTTCCCAATTTATTTTCTACTTCTTTTTATAGGATTTCTCTTCTCATTATCTAATTTCCAGCAGTTTTGGTATTATCTGGTATTCTATTTGCCCAATTATTACATTATGTCAAAAGGTACTTGGTTGGGTATCTGGGACCATTTATGGTCTTTAGCGGTAGAAGAGCAATATTATTTAATTTTCCCCTACTTTGTTTTGTTGTTAAGCCCGAAGAAATATCCATGGCTTATTTGTTTGATGATATTGATGGGTATCGGAACTCGGTTAGGATTTGCTTTATTGGCTAACCCAGAAGTACAAGAACATAATTGGATGTGGTGGTACGTTAATCCTTTCTCAGCATTGGATTGTTTTGGATTAGGTGGTTTTTTGGCATATGTATTTCATTACCAACAAGCTTATTTTCAGGAATTTAGGTATTTGTTGTTAGGTTTGGCTTTAAGTTTAATTGCTTACCTAACCGTATTGTATTTGGCTTATTTAGCTGAATTTGATCATGCTAATTATTGGTCTATTGTATTTGAGCGTATAACAGCAGCATTAATGGCTTTCTTCTTAATTGCTTTGTCAATAAGGAAGCAGGCTTGGTTTTTATCCTCCTTTTTAAAATGGAATTCGATAGCCTATCTAGGTCAAATTTCCTATGGATTATATCTTTATCATAACCTAGTGATGAATTACTATCATGATAAGGGTAACACAATTTGGTATTATTTAAATAGGTTATTACCCGATTTTCATTTAGAAATAGTTAATTTTACAATCTTTAAATTCATCATCTGTTTAGTTATTTTAATTTTTATCTCAAGTCTTTCTTGGATATTGATTGAAAAGCCAATCAACAAATATAAAAACCGTATTTAATGCAAAATGAGTTAGATTTAGTAGTGGTTATTCCTGCTTACAACGAAGAGGCTTGTATACGAGATGTTGTGCCTAATTGGATTGAAGGAATAGCTAAAACTATCCCAAGTGACCGATTTAAGTTGTTAATTATCAACGATGGGTCCCGTGACAATACAGGGCTTATTCTAGATGAATTGACGGGGTCCTATCCAAATCTTATTGCTAAACATCAACTTAATGGTGGACATGGCAATGCGATTTATAACGGATACCAAATGGCGGTGGATATGAATCCAGCCTTTGTGTTTCAAACAGATTCTGATGACCAGTTTGATCCTAAAGATTTCCACAAGTTTTGGGAAAAGCGTAATGAATCTGATTTTGTATTAGGATTTAGAGAAGTTCGTCATGATGATCCTTTTAGATTAATCATTACGCGAATTCTGAAATTCTCGCTCCTATTTATCTATGGGACGTATATTCATGATGCCAATATTCCATTTCGATTAATTCGAACAAGTTTTTTGAAAAAACTATTGGCAGCTTTACCGAAACAAATTCCATTTGCTCCAAATATTTTCCTATCTGTTTTAGCTAAGAAATCGGGACAGAAATTATTTGATATTCCTGTGTTACATAAAGAAAGAGAAACTGGGGAAGTTTCCATTCGACATATGAAACTGTTAAAAGTTTGTTGGCAAAGTTTTCAAGAGCTAAGCTCCTTTCGCTTTCAGCTAAACCGAATGGTTCGCGAAATCAAAAAGTAATATAAAAGGCTAATTCATAACGAATTAGCCTTTTTGTTTACAATAAAACGATTAAGCTTTTAAAGATAGCAGTCAATCGAACAGCATCTAAAATTCTGGCTTCCGTCGCTCCATGGCTTTTTACAGATTGCTCATGTGATGCAACACACATTTGACATCCGTTAATTGCGGATACGGTTAAGCTTGCTAATTCAAAAAACTCTTTTCCTAATACCGGATTCATCATGATTGACATACGAATTCCAGCAGGAGCTGTGTTGTAATATTCCTTGTCGACAAAGTGTTTAAATCGGTAGAAGATATTGTTTGCGTTCAATAATGAAACTAAGGCATGAATTTCATTAATTTCCGCCTCTGTGGCCCCTTTCTCTAAAGCTATGGCTGTTAATGAATTAATTGTTACTTGGTGTTTTTGATTAACGGACACCGCTAAAGCTAATAAGTAGGCTTCCTTTTCAGTTAAAGTTTGAGCGCGTAATGAATTCGAAACATTGATTTTTAAATCTTTAATGTAACGATGATCGGCAGCATCCAAAGAATCTAAAAGGTCAAAAGATTCTGTGGCAGGGATATTGATCTCTGCCAATAAGTTGTCTCTAGTCTCACTCATGATTGGATTATTTTAAAAAGCCCCAGAGATTCTGGGGCTTAAAGTTGAATTATAATGTAGCGTCACCAGCTTTCCAGTTGCAAGGGCAAAGCTCATCCGTTTGCAAGGCATCTAACACACGTAACACCTCGTCCACGTTACGACCTACTGATAAATCATTTGCCGACACCCAACGAATTACACCATTTTGGTCAGCGATGTAAGTTACACGGTAAGCTACCTTCTCTCCTTCTGTCAAGATTCCTAACTCTTCAGCCAAGCTCTTAGATGTGTCTGCCAACATCGGGAATTTTAAACCACGTAAATCATCGTGATCTCTTCTCCAAGCAGCGTGAACGAATTCAGAATCAGTTGAAGCACCAATTAACGACGCATCTCGATCAGCGAAATCACCTGCACGGCGATTAAATTCAGCGATTTCTGTTGGGCATACAAAAGTGAAATCTTTTGGCCACCAGAACATCACTAACCATTTACCATCTTTCTTGTGGTCTTCTGAAGTGATAGTTGCAAACTCTTTACCTTGCTCTAAAGAAACAACCGCTGTTTTTGAAAATGTAGGAAATTGGCTTCCTAAACCTAACATGTAATTTGCCATTTGTATAAGTGTTTTGTTTTATCTTTTAAAATGATGTTGCAAATATGAGGCGAATAATTATATCAATCAAATCTATATTTTTTATATTTGTATAGTTTTTGACTATAATATGACTATAACGCAATTAGAGTACATTGTTGCACTTGCCGACCTGCAAAGTTTTTCGAAAGCAGCTGATTTTTGTTGTGTGTCCCAACCTAGTTTGAGTATGCAAGTTCAAAAATTGGAAGATGAATTAAACATGACCTTGTTTAATCGAAAAGCTAAACCGCTTGAACCCACATTGGAGGCGCGTGAAATTATTAGTAAGGCTCGTGTAATATTATCTGAAAGCAAATCCATACTTGCATTAACGAAAGGTTGGAGTACACAGGTAAATGGCAATCTATCAATCGGCGTGATACCAACTATTGCCCCCTACCTTATGCCAAGATTCTTGGCTGATTTTCAAGAAAAGTATCCTGATTTAACGATAAGTGTTTCAGAGACAACTACTGAAAATATAAAAAGTGAGATCGTCGAAGGAAGAATTGATATAGGAATACTCGTCACCCCACTTAATTCAAATCTAGTAGAATTGCCCTTGTATTATGAGGAATTATTTCTTTATTCCAACGTTTGGGAGGATGATGGCTCTAAATTAAGTGCTGTTCTAGACCCTTCAAAACTTTGGCTACTTGAGGAAGGCCACTGCCTAAGTAATCAAATCAATTCAATTTGTAATTTAAATGCTGGGGCAAGAATTTCTAATTCACTCACCTATCAAACGGGAAGTTTAGAGACCATTGTTCGTATGGCTGATTTAGGCTTTGGTCAAACAATCATTCCTCAAATGTTTGTAGACTACCTCGATCATAAATCCAAGGAGAAAGTACATTCGTTACCTAATCCTGTGCCGGTTCGTGAGGTTTCGCTTGTTCATGCCAAATCTTTCTCACGCAGAGCAATTATAAAGGCTTTACAAACAGAAATTTTAGCACATATTCCAATGCAGTGGCGAAGTATCGAAAATAGATCTATTATTCCGATATAGGAGCTAATTCTTTGGTATTTCGAATCGATCTCAAGAAATATAAACTAACTAAAAACACAAATCCCAAGATTAAAATTCCGGTTCGCATACTTCCGCTTACTTGAATGACAAATCCAAAGATAAAGGTTCCCAATACAGTTGAAAGTCGATCGCAGGCATCGTAAAAACTAAAATAGGAACTTGTATCCTTTTCGTTGGAAGGACACATTTTAGCGAAAGTTGCCCGACTATTTGATTGTATACCCCCCATAACAAAGCCTATTCCGGTTGCTAAGAGGTAAAAGCTTAATTGATCTTGAACCGTATAAGCAAAACCACAAATAAATATCCAAACGACAACGATAAGAATTAAGGCCTGAATATTACCTAATCTTTGAGATAATTTGGCACAAAAATAGGCTCCTGGTATGGCTACTAACTGGATTAATAAAATGGTAATAATTAAGGCATCCGTTGGTAAATGCAATTCTTCACTTCCAAATAAGGCACCTAAATACATCACAGTCTGAGCTCCCATATTGAATAGAAAGAAACTAGCGAGAAAGCCTTTCAACGATTTGATTTCTTTAACCTCATGATATACTTTCATGAGTTCTTGCCAGCCTCCTAACCAGATGTTTTTGTTATCACTGGTTTTTTGATTGCTTTCGGGTAAGTAATGAAAGGGGATTTGCGCAAATACCAACCACCATACACCGACACTCAGAAAAGATATTCTAGAAGCTAAATCACCCGCTATGTTTCCATACCATTGTGGCATCATCACCATAGTTAGATTCTGAATAAGTAATAATACGCTTCCAATGTAGCCAAGCGTAAATCCTTTAGCACTCAAACCATCAAACCGATCTGGACTCGCAATTTCGGGTAGAAATGAATTATAGAATACCATACTCCCACCCCATCCAATGATAGAAAATAGAAATCCAAATGTGCCAATGTAGTAATTACCCTTTTCAAAAAAGAAAAGGCTCATACAACTCAATGAACCTAAATAACAGAAAAAGCGCATGAAGGACTTCTTATTTCCTCGATAATCAGCTATTCCAGATAGAATAGGCATTAAGAAGGCTAATAATAAAAAAGCAGCCGAAACGGTGTATGAAAACACAACGGCATTAGGTAATTCAACACCAAGAATATTAATCAATTTAGAATCAGAGGCACTTACCGCCGCATATGGGTAATAAATTGGAAATATCGCACTCGTTATCGTCAAGGAATGAACCGAATTAGCCCAATCATAAAATGCCCAGGCATTCAACACTTTCGGATTATTCAGTTCGTTCGCCATGGGTTAAAATAAGCCTAATTGTTCTCCTTTATTTGTATCCTTTGGAATATTTTCACTCGGATAGTTTTTGATTTCCAACGGAATATCATCCGCCTCGTGAGTTTCCTCAAGGGAATTATTCGGAATTTCCTCCTCAAATGTAACGGTTTGCCCCACAGGGATGGTTTCTACATTTGGCGAATTTTCTTCGCTTGGCTGGCTCTCAACCATCTCATTTAATTCCTCCTTTTCATCTTCATCCAAGTTGGCCGGGACCTCTTCTGTCTCCGGCATCGCCGTCTCAGTTTCGATCAATTGAACATCCGTTAATTTCGGATAATTCAATTTGCTACCAATAGCCTTCCATCCTCTTACATCCACCAATTCTTCAATTGGAATTAATTCAATCTCAGCCGTTTTGCCATCCGGCTTATGCTTAATTTGAACATTCGGCGCATAATTAATACTTGAAGCGACTAATTTCGAAGCCTTGTGATCCGCGATAAACAAGAACTTTTTATCGATCGTCGAGGTTTCGATTTTAAATCGCTTGATGAAATACGTTTTATTAGAACCATCAAAATATACCGCTGATATAATTCCTTTCGGATTGAATTTTGCGAGTAGTGCTATTTCCTCTGCGGGATAACGATTCGTTAATTCAAAATTGGTTAACTCGTAATTTCCAGAATTATAAATGGCTAATATATTATCATTGGGCTCAAAATTGCCAACATAATCACCATGCTGATCACGATTCAATCTTCCAATGGTTGGATCATACCAAATATCTACCCCACCTAAAGTAGAGACTCCCGCACTCTTTTGAACGATTTTACGAACGGGGTATTTGGTTAATACATTGCCAAGTGATTCTCGACCTTTGATGGCCAACTTCGCAAAGTCATAATCAAATTGTTTGTTTTTTGCCGTACAATTCGCCGTTAGATTAATACTGATTACTTCAGCTTCTCCATTTTCATTCGCAGAGAAATAGGTAATCTTAGATTTATTGTCTTGGCT
>JACCDT011354130.1_pt1 | contig 10726 bp, 11 predicted proteins | sample 7446291 | NCBI WGS metagenome assembly JACCDT01 (sample SAMN15323446, study PRJNA562643) | freshwater metagenome | isolation source: river surface water | place: USA:Blue River Watershed | collected 2017-08-17 | reverse complement strand
GGTGAACCTATATCTCAAACAGAAAAATCAATAATAGCCAGAGCTAAAATACTAGAGGCTATGAACAGGCATGTAGAGGATGATGGCGCAGTTGAATACGGAGTAGATGTCGCTCGAATGGGTAATGATAGAACTGTATTCTGGAAAAGAAAAGGCTTAAAAACTATTAAGTATCAGAAACATGAGAAACTGCGTACAACGGAAATATGTGATGTACTAGAACAATTTGTGGATTTTGATAAAAATCCCACAATAAAAATAGATGATACTGGAGTAGGTGGTGGTGTCACCGATGAAATGATGAAGCGTAGCTACAATGTAGAGGCTGTAAACTTTGGTTCAATTGCAAGCGACAATGAGAAATATCCTAACTGGATTAGTGAGGCATGGTTCAATCTAGCAAATATAATTGATGAAATAGAACTACCAATGGACAGCGATTTACTCATGGAACTATCGACAAGAACATGGGCGCAAGATAGTAAAGGTAAGCGTAGAGTCGAGTCTAAGAATGAATATAAAAAAAGGGGATTTCGTTCTCCTGACATAGCGGATGCCTGCATTATATGCTACGCAACACCAATGTACGTTTCAATCGAAGATATTGCAATGTAAATCATAATGTTGTATACTCTTGACGTAACTAAGAAAGGGTTATCTAATGAAAAATAGTGTATTAATCGGAGTCATAGCACTAATACTGGGGTATAGTATTGGTCAGTCAATGGTAAAAGAAACAGTAATTACCAAAGAAGTACCAAAAATAGTAGAAAAACAACTTGAGAAAAGAGTTGAAGTATCAACAAGTGAGTGTAAAAGAGCTGTAGAAATAGACAATGCCGTGTTCACTTATTTAGGTGAGAATCTTAGCACAGATTCACAAGACCTATATAACATTGCGGAATATTTAGATTCAATCCGTGACGAACGAGTCGAAAACGCTAACATATGCTTACTGCAATAGCTATATACATATAAGCGTAAACTTGTTACTATAGTGTTAGAGTCCTTTGAGACCTTAACCTATATACAATGAAGCTTACAACACGAGTCAGACACGCATTAAAAGCATTTAATAGCACACCACAATTAAGCAACTCTTTAGGTAGCGTATTAAGAAACTATGCAAAACCTGCTGAATTTCGACCACAACAACAATTCAAAGGTATAACTGCTAAGGCAATCGAGCGAATATCTCAGTCGGTGTCTTTATATGAAGCAGAAATAGAAAACGCACAAGATAAGTACGTTGCGAATCATCCTCTATATAACATTATAGAACGACCTAACCCACGCACATCTGGCATAGACTTTATAACCCTATGGGAAATGAACTATCAGATATATGGTGAGGCATTTCTCTATTTAGTACGTGGTGATCGTACAAACAAAGTCAAAGAATTATACCTACTAAATCCAGCAATGATGGAACTCATCATGGACAACGGAGAGCTAGTAGGATATGTGCTACATAAAACCAACGGTAGCCAAGTACCATTTACCTTAGAAGAAATTTATCACGATAAATCACCTAATCCTTTCAATGAATGGCGTGGTATGTCGATTATGGAAAAAGCAGCGGCTTACATCGACACAGAGATAACAACTACATCATTCACTCTTAACTATATAAACAACTCAGCAAGTCCATCCGGTATCGTATCGTTACCAAACATGTCACCTGAGACGTTTAGACAATTTACTCAACAATGGCGAGAAGGGTACGAAGGCCCTGAAAACGCCGGTAAGACTGCCTTTATTCGTGGCGGTGAAGCGTCTTTCAAAGCAGTAGGTGCAACCCTACAAGATATAGATCAGAAAGTCACTCGTGAAATGGCAAAAGACGATGTGCTTATGATGTTCGGAATGCCAAGAGGATTGCTTGGTCTATCTGGTGAAAAAGGCTTAGGTAAAAACGAGCTAGAGCCACTTGAATATATTTTTGCTAAATACACCATTGAACCATTAATGAAACGAAAGGATTCGTTTTATTCATACTTATTAACTCAGATAGCACCAATACAGGGTTATTATGTACATCATAAAAGTATTATTCCCGAAGATGCAGATAGAAAATTAAAGAGACTGCAACTAGGCACGAATGTATGGATGACAATCAACGAAGCACGAGCTATTGATGGACTCCCTCCTATAAATGGTGGTGACGAGCTAAAACCTGACAATACTGCTCCTAAAACAGAGCCACAAAAAAGTGCAAAAAAAATTGTACTAAAGAAACCTGTTGAATTAACTAAGACTGAACAGATCAAAAAAGAACAAGATACCAATGAGCAGTTCAGAAAAGACCTAATAAAGACAAATGACTTATATGCAGATAAGATAAAGACTACTATTTCAAAGTATGCGTCATCTAAAGAGAAAGAAGTCATCGGAAAGATAAACGCAACTACTAAGGCTTACGATGAGTGGTTGTTCAATGTAAAAGAAGGTTCAGAAGAACTGGCTACTATGCTCGCACCAATAATTATAGAGTTGATGCAAGAGCAATCAAAAGAAGTTTCAAACTTTATTACTGGTGAATTATTGACTATTACAGATGAAATACGAGCAAGTGTAGAAGCAGACATACTAAGACTTGCAGGCGTATTTAATGCAGATACGATTACTGCACTAGAGAAAACTCTAACAGAAGGACAGACAGCCGGTGAAAGCCTTGTAAAACTAAAGAAAAGAGTTGAATCAGTCTTTGAACAGGCGAAAGGGTATCGAGCAGAACGAATCGCACGTACTGAGAGTTTACATGCAAGTAATAGAACCGCTGAAATGGTATACAAGCAGAATGGCTTTAATTCAGTAAAATGGTTCGTCAATCCTGGTGCTTGTGAATTTTGTCAAACGTATTCAGGTAGGGTTAAAGAGATAGGTTCTATTTATACGCCACTTGGTGAAGTTGTAGACGGGGTAAAAGGTGGACAATTACGCATTGAATATTCAGATATAGATACACCACCATTGCACCCTAATTGTACGTGTAGTTTAGTGCCAGAGGCTTGACATGGATAACATAGAGCTTTATTTAGAGGAGCAAAGAAAACTCTTGTTAGAGCTTACAACAATGATAAGTGCTTTGACGATGCTTACGAAAAAGCAAATAGAAATGTATAAACCACCGGTGGAAGACGTAACAATTAAGGGTGCAGTTTCTGTAAATACGCAGAAAGATGTAGAAGTAAATAACTTAGATATAGTCACAGAAAAACTCGATGATATAAGTAGCGATATAACAGAAGCAATCAAAGAGAACAAACCAACTAATGAAGTTGTAGTCAGTAACATAAAAGACGCTATAAATAAAGAAGTAGAAGTCAGGAATCTTAATAATATAGAAAATAAACTCGATACGTTGAATAAGACCGTAGCTGATAAAGATTTAAGCGTACAAGTTACAAAAGAAGACATTAAGTTACCAAGAAATGCTAAAGACGCTATTGCAGTACGACTGAGTGATGGCAAAAAGTTTTATGAAGCTATAGCTGGCTTTACCGCAGCAGCTCAGACACTACCATTTGTTATAAGCACAGAAACAGGTAAATATGTACTAGCAGTTGCTAATGCAGACGGTACACCAATTAGTGGTGGTACAACTGAGACAGACACAGATAACTTCCTGCTTGAGTCGGGTGATGACTTCCTACTTGAGTCAGGCGACCAATTATTGTTAGAAAGCGCATAAAGGAGTAAACTACAAGCATATGGCAGACAAGAAATTAACAGGAATGACAGAGCTATCAGAAGCACCAGCAAGCGGTGATTTAATACCAATTGTCGATGTATCAGATACGACTGACGCAGCAACCGGAACGAATAAAAAGATTACTGCCAGCAACCTACGCAGTGGGCTGGCATCAAGTTCACACACGCATACACTCTCTGATGTGACTGATGCAGGATCACTCGCTGGTCAGGATGACGTAACGGTATCAGACATAGACGCAACTGGAACACCATCAAGCTCAACGTTTTTACGTGGTGATGGTACGTGGGCAACTCCAGCAGGAGGTGGCGGTGGAGATTTACTCGCAGCCAATAACCTATCTGACGTTGCTAGTGCGTCAACCTCATTTGCTAACATTAAACAAAGTGCTACAGAATCAGCAACAGGAGTGGTGGAACTAGCTACTACAGCAGAAGCAACTACTGGAACTGATACTTCTCGTGCAGTCACACCAGCAGGATTGAAAGCTGTAGCAGACCTCAAGCTTAATCTAACAGGTGGCACCATCAATGGCGACTTAGTAATGAATGATACCGGCGATACCATAACTGCATACGCAATTGAAGGTGGTGTTAGCGGAAGTAAAGACCTTGTTATACAAGGAGGGCTTAATGGAGCTGGAGCAGGAGGTCAATTAGATCTCGCTGGTGGAGCAGGAAGTACTGATGGCGGTGATGTCATCTTAAAAGGTGGCGCTGGCACAAGTGGTGCAGACGGAGTTGTAAAGGTTTCGAATGGCACAGCTAGTGCAGTAGTTGATGTATCAGCTCTTACTGTAGAGCGAACAATAACTGTACCAGACGCAAATGTGAACCTTGCAGACGTAAATACTGCCTTACAACCATCAGATATAGCATCAGGTACAATAACCGCTAGAGCAGATGACATTAACCTTTCCGGAGGTTCAGACGGAGACGTACTTACTGTACAATCAGACGGAAGCCTTGCACTCGAAACACCAGTATCCGGTGGTGGGGGTAGTAATCCTTATAACGCTGACTTAATCGTTGCATCGAGTGGCGGTGACTACACAACATTAGGTGAAGCTGTCGCTAACGCAACAGCAGGACAGGTAATCTATATTGAGCCAGGAACGTATACAGAAACAGCAGACCATTCTAGCTCAGTAGCAGTTCGAGTCATAGGTACACGAGCATCTATAGTTGTGCTAGGAGCATATGACATAACGTTTGGAGCAGGCTCAGTAGTAGAAGGATTTACGCTGAATAAGACTAATGCCGGTTACTTATACAACACTGGCGAAGAAGTAGTATATAAAAATCTATACATAAATGTGAACGTGACTACTGCAAAAACTATATGGGCAGCCGGTGCTAACAGCAGAATCGAAAACTGTCATATTGAATCAGGTACATCTGCAATTAATAACCAGATATACGTTGAAGGAGCTTATAGCCGTGTTTCTAACGTGACAGCAGACATAACAAGCGTCACGAATGGTCAGGCGTTTATTTTGGCGCTAAACGGAGTAAACATATCAGTAGTAAACTGTAATATTGACGCAAGCACATACGAAAGCGGTGGAGAAGGAATACGACTACAAGGAAACGGTGGTGTCGTGAATGGGTGTACTGTATCTGGTTTCCCTTATCCAATACGATTAAACGGTACTTATTGTAGCGCTACAGGAAATGTATTATATCCGAACCAAAACGGAGCCGGCATATACGTAACATCAGCAAGGAATACCATTACTGGCAACAATATATACTGTTCAACTAATAACATTAAAGGTATTCAATGCTCTAGCGCTGGTGATTACACTGCAATAACTGGAAACTTAATGTACGGAGCATCGACTGTAACTAGTGGGCATAACGGAATATCAATAGATAGTGACGCAGATTATTGTGTAATTAGTTCAAACATTGTATTCAACTTCTACATCGGTACTATCGTAAACTCAAATTGCGACAATACTATGGTTGTGAATAATAATTTATCAGCCAACGGTACTGCGCTAACAGACAATGGTATTGGTACGTTGTCACGTAACAACTTCGGTGTCGCATCTATAAATGAAAAAGAAGTGATGTACATGAAGAACACTTCCGGAGCTTCATTAGCAGCCGGTAATGTCGTGATACTAAAGGCAGTCGCAGCCGGTAATGAAGTCACTACAACAACTACAGCAGGTGACGACTTAGTACTAGGTGTATCACTAGAAGCGCCAGCTAACAACTCATTCGGTGCGATTCAAACATTAGGCAAAACTACCACTCTGAAAGTAAATGGCACCACAGACATAGCCGTAGGTGATTTTCTTTCAACTTACACTACAGCAGGTATCGCAGCTAAAGCATCAGCTGGCGACATGGCATTTGCTATCGCTTTAGAAGCCTACACTACAGATGACTCTAGTGGCGTTATAGATGCTTTAATTATAAGTCCAAGGTTGATTTAATAAATAAAAGGAGAATAATATGTCAAGTAACGTAAAAATCAATATCCCAGCAGTAGCAATAGTCGAACCAGATGACAGCTATAACTCACCAGTAGAAGTTACAGCGATAGCCGGTTCTACACTAAGAGCTGTAAGTATGCCTGCAAAAGTCAACAACGGCAACGTCACAAGAGACTTCCGTATAACTGTATCTAATGTTGTCAACGGCACTGTTACGAATGTAAAGTTACAAAACGGTGCAAACACGGTAGAGAGTTCAGCACTTACGCAAACAATCACAGTCGCACCACAAGGTACTGTGAACGCAACAATATTATTTGAGTTTATTGCTGGCGCTCCTGGTGTACCTGCTTCTCAATGCACAGCAGTTGTTACATCTGAGTGGGTGTAATATAAAACAATAAAACTTCGATTAAGCATGACACAACTAATTGACATCCATTGTAAGGGTTGCGACAAGCTATTGGCGAAAGCAACAATAATGGTGGCAGCGATAAAGTGTCCACGTTGCAAAATGCTCTTTGAGTACCATGTGTATACAAATACCTTGCATTCTAATAATACTTATGGTATGTTAAATTCAGATCCCCTTGAGGACAAAGCACAATAGTGCTATTTCGTATATAGCTCGCAAGCATACGAAACTCGGGGGGCATTTTTAATTTAAGGAGAAAAAATGCACGTAAAATCTGACGCAATCATCGAAAAAGCAAGCAAACTATCCGAAGGCGAGATAGAATTTGTTGTTTCTACGAATGCACTAGACTCACATGGTGAACGAATTGATGTCGAAGGTATAGACATAAAAGATTATAAAAAGAACCCTGTTGTTTTATGGGGTCATGATGGCTTTAACTTACCAATCGCTCGTACTACGAAGATATGGAAAGAAAACAGTAGACTCATGGCTCGTGCCAAGTTTTATCTAAAAGATGAATTTGCTCGTAAGGTTTATGAATACATAGTTGATGGCTTCCTAAACGCTGTATCAATTGGTGGTATGGTTCAAGAATGGGGAGCTGATGGCATGACTATATCTAAGCTTCTTATGAAGGAGTTTAGTGTCGTATCAGTACCAGCAAATCCAGAAGCACTTGCAACTGCTAAGTCATTAGATGGTGAACAAAAAGCAGAATTACGTGCATTAGCAAACGGCTATGCTCGAAAGATGCTTGTTGATAGTCCTGATGAGATTACAAAGAACATTGAAGTATTAGAAACACTCGTTGCCACTTTAAAGGAAGTAGCGCATAGCAAACCCCATGAAGCTCAGGCTGACGAAGATATAACTAATCGTAGAGTTGTCTTGCGTCAAGCGCAAGTGGTCGTACAGCAAGCCGAAACAGTTATTAAAACTATTAAATTGAAAGGAACTCAAACTAATGAGTGAAGTTAAAACTGAAACATTAGAGATTGACGAAGCTGTAGTTACAGCTGTTGCTGAAAAAGTTCAGGAATCTCTAAAAGATGCAATGCCAAAAGTTGCTACTGCTGATGAAATTGCAGATGCTATCATTGCAAAAAGTGAAAAAGTAGAAAAGAAAGATATCCATGATGTCCAAGCACCAGTTGCTAAGTCTAAGTTTGAAGAAATGAGCAAAGAAGCTCGTTTCGCACGTGGACTCTTGGCTTTCAAATCTAACGATGCAGTAGGAATTGCAGAATACAACAACTACGTAAACAAAGCATGGTCAGAAGTAAACAAAGCGAACTATCAGAACGTCACTACGACTGCTGACGGTGGTGCTTTAGTACCAGACCCAGAGTTTGTTGCAGAAGTTGAAAGATTGACTAACGATTACGGTGTTGCATCTCGTTTGTGTGATGTACGTATGACTGATCGTGATTCTGTCACGCTTCTTGCTGGAACAAATGAAATCTCATTCACACGTACTGGTGAAGCGACAGCGCAAAACGCTCAGAAGCTCACTTACTCAGCAACAACTGTTGCACTTGATAAGTACATTGCAACCTTAGTATTTACTAGCGAAGTTATCGAAGACGCAGCTGTAAATCTATGGAACGATGCAGCCGCTGAAATTGCACGAGCACGAGCTAAATTGTTCGATCAACTCGTATTCACAGATGCTACTTACGGTATTCTATACGCACCAGATTCAGGTGAAGCATGGAAAACCCTTACTGTTGGTACAGCTATTACCGACTTCAGTGCAGACGATGCAATGGATGCACGTTACAAAGTTGTTGGTTCAGTTCGCCGAAATGGTCGCTACTTCATGCACCCAACTGTATGGAACTTCTTGCGACAAACTAAAGAAGCTACTACTGGTGGTTACTTGTTCGGTGGCGTAGGTCAAAGCGTTACTCCAACAATTGATGGTGTAGCAGTAGAACTTGTAGATATTCTTCCTGAAAAGGGTGATATCACATCTAACGAGCCATTTGCAGTATTCGGTGACTTGAGCAGAATCAAGATTCACGTTAAGCGATTGCTTGAGACTAAAATCTTTGACTCTGGTGTCGTAAAAGACGCTGGTGGCTCAGATATCAACCTAATTACTCAGGACAGCTGGGCTATCCGTGCAACACTTCGATGTGTACCACAGACTCGCTTCCCTGAAGCTTTCGTTATAATCGGCACTGGTACTGTATCCTAAACTACAATCGCTTGCACTTTAACAACTTGATTAGTATAATTAACCTGTAAATTAAAATCAGGAGCATTATATGAAATGCCAGAATTGTGGGGTCTTATTTGAACCCAGAAAACATAATAGTGGGAAGTATTGTACACAAAATTGCTATAACAAATTTCGTGTTAAACATAATATACGCACTTCAGGACAATTTAAAAAAGGTAGCAACTTAGGTTCTAATAATATAAATTGGGCTGGAGATAAAGCATCATATGGAACAGTGCATGACTATATCAGTTACCATTATGGACAACCGCAAATATGTGAGCATTGTGATTCTGTAAACTTGGGCAGTAGGAAGCATCAATGGGCTAATATATCGGGAGAGTACAAACGTCAACGTGAAGATTGGTTACGACTTTGTGCAAAGTGTCACTTCAAATTTGACGGTCGTTCAAAACATTTAGCTATATACCAAAAAGCAAAAATTAAAAAAGGGAGAAGTAACAAAACAGGTTTTAAGAATGTCAGAATAACTAAACAAAATACTTACCAGTCATATTTAAAAATAGATGGTAAAACAAAGTATCTAGGTTCTTATAAGACCCCACAAGAGGCATATCAAGTATATAAAGACAAAGCATTGGAATTGTACGGAACGTACTGAGAATTAAACGAAATAATTAGGTCGATAGAAAGGTCTAAAATGGCACAAATTAGTAAACTAAAAGTAGCAGCTGGAAGTCTTGTAACTCTTGGCGGTGTAGATTTAGGTCACACTGTTGATGGTGCGGAGATTGAAATCGAGCGAGAACTTACAGAAGTTAAGACTGACTTGTACGGAAACACACCAGTGGATTACGTAGTAACCGGTCAAAAAGCAACTGTAAAACTCAAGCTTGCTGAAATCCATCCAAACACTATGGCTTACGTTGTACCTGAAGCCGACTGGGACGTTGGTTCTGCTGACGAACACGTACACTTCGGTACAAAAGCTGGCTACAGCTTACGAAATGATGCACTAGAACTTGTTATCACCCCTCAAGGTGGTAATACCGACGGTAACTTAACCATTACATTCTTTAAAGCAGTATCAACTGGGAATATGACATTAGCGTACAAAATTGATGAACAATCAGTCTTTGACGTTACGTTTACAGCACTTGTAGACGAGTCACGATCCGCTACAGATGGTAGACTTCTTGGACGTATGGGGCCAGCAACCATTAGCTAGTCATCAGACAAGCAGAAAGAAGGGGACTGTTCAAGTCCCTTTTTTTCTTTTTATGGTATTATGTTACTAGGAGATAACCATGAGTTTAATAAGTCAGTCAGATTTAGAAGCAAGACTAGGCAGAACTTTAACATCAGAAGAAGTAACGAGCTTTACTATCATAAATTCAGCCACACAGAGGATGGTAGAAGAAATGATAGGTTCATCCGTAGAGCAACAAAACGCAACCACCAGATATTATGATGGTGGTCTTCAGCATTTACGAATAGACCCCTGCACAGATATATCAGAAGTGAAATATACAGATGACTATTCTGCGGTGTTCTATACATTACTTACATCAGATTATACAAATGAGCCTATTAATAAAACACTTAAAACGATGATACGACATCGTTCAGGCAAGTTTATGACTGGAATAAATAATATTACTGTCACTGCAAAGTTTTCAATATACGGAGACACCGGCATTTTAAATATCGTTAAGAGTGCAATGCTTGATTCAATAGTTGCAGAAATGCAGAATGCAAATAACATCAAGAAAGAGTCTATAGAAGGCTACAGTGTAGAATACGTGACACCGGAGAGTAAAAATGCTTTCTCAACCATTAGATTATTGTTTCCAGAGGTAATATGAAACCACCATTGTTGCATACAGCTTACAAAGTCACCAGTACGAGAAACGCATACGGTGATTATGTAGCTTCAGGCACAAGCACATTAAAATGTCATGT
>JACCDT010038192.1_pt1 | contig 10727 bp, 16 predicted proteins | sample 7446291 | NCBI WGS metagenome assembly JACCDT01 (sample SAMN15323446, study PRJNA562643) | freshwater metagenome | isolation source: river surface water | place: USA:Blue River Watershed | collected 2017-08-17 | reverse complement strand
TTATGGTATCAGTTCATATTCAAGAAGAAACGTGGATAGTTCAGGATCAAATACAGCGTATACCGGCGTGTAGTAATAACGATACACGGTCCATAATATTAAAATCACAACTAATGCGACGTAAAATATGATCACGCGAAATGCGAGGTATATACCAAGCGCGCAAACTGTGGCAACTAAGAATAATACGTCCCATGTGCTAAATACATCAATATTTCGAGTATAATCATCAAGCGCATATTGAATCAAGGTCTCACGTTGGGTTGTTACTATGTTATACTGGTCGTCTGTTAATACCACTCGCTGGATGTCATTAACAAGAACATGGCGTGTGATCATCAAGCATAAACTGGTCATAAACTTCAGTTTTGATGCTGAGGTAAGATTGACCCTCCCTAAGCGAGATTGAACAGCTCAAGAGTGCCGGTGATCCATCACCGGCAATAAGAAGATCACTTGTTGTTTTTACAATGTAAAAAATTGAATATCTGAGAGCTAATGCCTGTACCCTCGATGGCAGTTTTCGCCATTAGTAGTTACGGGCCTAAATACTTGGAGGCAATCGGCTCCGTCAGTAATCGCGAACCGACATTTTCAGTCCGACGCATAAAAGATGGGTGGTTGTTTTCTATTACGTCCGGGCCTGCCGCACTTACACATGTGATGTCGGATAAGGGTGCAAAGAAGTTTGGCTGGCGTATGGATCAAAGTTGGTCGCCCGGTATACCATCTCGTGGAAATGCGTCATTTGAGATATATCATAATACCATTTACATGCGTTCTGGTGAAGTTTATACTAAGTTTTGGATCAGCGATGCACAAATTCGTGAGATGATGAAATTTATGGCGGATAACAGTCACTGTGCAGGTGAAGATGGTACGTGGGATACTACTACTGTTGATCTAACTGTTCCAGCAGTTTTGCAGGTGTTTACGCAATCCGAATTCTACACACAATGCCCACACTGTTCTAGAGTGATGTTCGTATTGGCTATCCCACGTGGTTGCTGTCATAACTGATAAGTTTTATCAACTGTGATGATTTTTAATGTTGTTTTTTGCATTGTAAAAAACAAGTATGATACGATTCTACTTAAAAAAACAATATATCTGAGGAAGCGCACCAGGTAATTGGGAGAGGTAACTAATCCATTTTCCAGACGCAGTCGAGGCGTATTCTGTTGCACATGACTTTGCCATCTTGCATAGTAATCTTTGTGCCTCCAACATCTTGCTCACCATGCGGACGGTTATTGGACCACATACCGCTGACTCGTACGCTGTTAACGATAACATGATCGTAATGCGCACCATTAACATCGACGATATCAATCCAATTATACGCGACAGCTGTTCCAACACATTCTTCTAATACATCTTTTTCAGAAAAAGATGGGCAAAAAGTGGCTTTTGGAAAGGTCCCATGGTTCCTCATTTCACATAATGTTTGCTCTGGAACCACATCCAGTATTTTCTGGACGGTGGCTGTGTCGCCGATCTCAATTGCTGATTCTAGTCCCTGCATTGTACTTTGTAACATACCCATATTTTTAGTCAAAAAAGTTATTCAGGCGCGGAGACGTTATTCTGATCTCGTGCGCTCGCACTCACGACAGATCTCGATGAAACGATCCAGGTTGTTCCATGGCAGCACGTACTCAACTTTCACTACGACACGAGTTGGTGCAGCCAGACGATTCAATTCATCTAACTGGGCTGAATGCGCCTCTGCAAAGTCACTCGCGGCTGCCTTATATTGTGCATGCAGTGCACTTCTGACTTGCTCAAGTACTTGTCTCACGTGCACCAGTTTGTGACATACGAGGCGGCGGATGACCATCGTGCTAAAGTCACTGTTACCTTCGTTCATCTCAGCAATTTTGGTTGCATCAATTGATCCAATGACGGGACTAAGTGCTTCAATCAATGCCGCGCGAACGTCCATGATAGCAACTAATCGGCGGGAAATTCAATTTTTTACATAAAAAATAAGATTATACATGGGTTTTTCACTAGAGTGGACCTCAACAGTGTTTTGCTCGGTAGTTTCGCTGCGCGAAACACTCCTCAGGTTGCAGAGCAACCACTCGGCTTTTGTAAAAGCCGATTTAGGTGGTGTAGCGCAGGACAGCGCTACCATCGGAGATCAAGATGAAATTGATGGCCTTGGCGAGCACGATCAGGTCCACAGGAGTCGAGGACGAGATGTAGGTCGAGTTGTACGAGATGTAGAACTCACGAGCGCGCGACACGTTGATGTGGCCGCTGGGCTGGTAGGTGCCAGGGAACAGGCAGAAGTTGAGCACATAGGCGCCGATGTCCACAGGCGTGTCCAGGTTGGCGCCACCGAAGGTGTAGGCGGTGTAGTCGCGGTAGAAGGCCGTGCCGAACGCCTTGAAGATGTCAATGCCGTGAGCCTCAAGCTGGATCGACGAAATGGTCTCGGTGTAGCTGGGGTACGTCCAGCGCTCCACAGTCTGGGCCGAACCGACAGTCTTGATCTTGGACGAAGCAGCATTGAACGCCACAGTGTCGTCGATGGTGAGCTTGCCGGACGACATCGCGGGCGTGTCAATCTTGTTGTCGCTCACCAGGGACAGGTTGTGCCAATCACGGTACTGGTTGGTGTTGCTGGCGCTCACGTTCCAGCGCGGGCGGAAACCAACGAACATGGTCTCAATCGGCCACTTGAGGGCGGACAGCAGAATGCGGTTCTGGGCATCCGACAGAGACTGAGTCTGCATGCGATGCACGCGGATCAAGGAGAATCCGACACGCTTGATGAAAATGTCGTGGATCTCAGGGTTGACGAAGATGTTGTTGATGTACAGCTCCATCTGGGTGATCTTCTGGGTGGTGTCGATGACGGAGCCCGAGGCCAGCACGGGGGTCATAGACTGGTACTTGCGGTAGTCAGTCACAGCCAGAGCAGCGGCGGTACCCTTAGCGGCACCGGCCGAAGTCGACGTCTCGACGGTCAGACGCAGGTAGAGGTTGCCCGGGGCAACGAACAGGATGTTCGCCTGAGCCTCGAGGTCAACGGAAATGTAGCGCTGACCGTAGGGGATGGCAACGGAAGGCACGGCCAATCGCGGGTCCTTGTTGAACCAGAACAACAGCGGCACCCACAGCTCGAGCGCGGGCTGAGTAGCCTTGGGGGTCTGAGGACCGTACACAACCTGCGACAGCTTGCGGGCAGTGACGCTGGAGTTCACGGGTGCACCAGACACAGCGGCACCATTGACGTCAAGCAGACCGGTGATCTGCGAAGCGTACGACGACGCACCGGCGACGGCCATCAAGTCCGAGTAGGCGGCAACGGGCACCTCCTGACCGACCAAGCGAGCCCATCCAACCTGCTTGTTGGGATGCACGCAGAACTTCTGGTGGAACAAGTAAGCCTCAGCAGTGTACTCGTCCAGCGGGTTTCCGTTCACGTCGAAGCGGATCTTCTTGCACAAGCGCTGTCCGGGGAACTCGGCATAGCGCACAAAGTTGGAGGCAGCAGCACCAACCGTCTTCACATTGCCGGCCTGGTCAACGTACTCATGCGTAAACTGAGTGTACACACCACCGACCACATCCTGAGTGGCCGAAACCTTGGCAGTCGCCGTGGTCACCTGATCCGAAGCGCCGATGTAGGCGGGGAAAGCGGGCACAGTGCCGGCAGAAGCCGACGTGGCGTCGAGCAGCATGTGCAGGGCCATGTCGGAGAAGAAATCACCGAACTGGGGAATCGAGAAAGTCATGGTGGCACCATAGGCAGCGCCTCCGGACGCAACCTGCGTCTTGTTGTACTCGTAGCCGATGGCAGCGAACGGCTTGAAGTGAGCATTGACAAAGAGCACGTGAGTGCGCTCGATGTCGACCAGCGTCGGCGTCGGGTCGGGGAAACCGGAGCGAGCGCGCAGGCACATAATGTCCTTGATGCGCTGGTTCAGCAACTCAGTGGCCATAATCATACGATCCGCCTTGCCATCATTGGCAATCAACTTGAAGACGGCTCCCGCGGACATGTTGAAGCAGGTATATACAAGCCCGAGATAAAAAAATATTATAATAATTAAGCGCGCTAGTGTCCATGCGCAATAACAAATAGTCAGTAAAACATTGGCACCTGGTTATTATTTGCACATTAGTGTGCGGAAAAAATAATCAGCCAGACCTCCATTATCTGCGCCAGTAGCGTAGTTGTTCAGAGTAATACTTTCCATTTCCGCGCAGTGAGACCCAGTTAGACACTGCACTTGATGTCACGAGACCAAGCACAAAGCCGCCGAAAAACACGGCAATGGTGAACCCATCAAGCCTAGATTGCGCAACAGCACTATCCATGATGTGACCAACTCACGGCGTATTCAATTTTTAACAGCTAAGCTACCGCAGCACATATGCCGATCATAGCGCCTATCACGTTCGAGGAAAACAGACTGGCAGTAACGGCCGTCACAACTGCGACGGTGCAGAGTCGCACCACTTGTGGCGGATATTCAATCGTGAGCTCCATCGTGTAAAGTCAGAACATAAATTCAATTTTAATTTATAGCCTCGCCACAAAATTGAAGTTTTCAACCCTTGTTCCTACGCTCAATGGACGCCTACGAAACCGCCCTGAGCCTGATCATCGCGGCTGTGTACAGCCTGTTGCATGCCGACAAGACCGGCCATGACTTCTACCACTGCTTTGACGTGTTCCTGATCTCGATGTCTGCGCTGGAATATGAGACCGGTCTCGACGATTGCGCCAAGTTCTACGTGCTGTGCGCGGCGCTTCTGCATGAAGTCGACGACGCAAAACTGTTCAACACAGTCAATTATGCCAATGCGCGCCGCATCCTGGGCGGGGCGTTGGCTTGCACGCCCCTTGATGCCGAACACGCAACCAAGGCGATCATAGACATGATATCCACCATCTCAACCAGTGCAAATGGTCTGCGCACTGATAACCTGACGTGGAAGGACATCCCATCGATTGCCGACAAAGTGCTAGCCATCGGCCATGTCGGCTGTGAGCGCACGATACTATACACCAAGGCTAAGGACCAGCCGATGTCTACTGACGCGACGCCTAGACTAGTCGACGAGGCCGAAATCATAGCACTCGCCCAAGAGCGCTTTGAGACATACACTGGCGGATCAGTGTCGGCTATGGATCATTTCTATGACAAGCTTGTGCACCTCGCCGACAAGCTGCGCAGTGACAACCCATACCTGAGCGCGTACATCGCCAAGCAACGACAGGCCACACTTGACTATGTTGTCCACTTTGGCAAGTACGGCACGATGCTCGAGATGTGAGCACACGGCTTATTTTTTCAACGGGCTGGAAAAAACTTGAATTTGTGAACTGTATTAAGTACATGGCGCCGCAACTTGCAGAACAGTGGTGTGCGATTCAATGCGCAAGTTTAACCGCCGCACCATTATGGTATCCGGCGTTTAGGGCACATTTGCGGGCTAAAGCTGCGATATGCGTTCAGACGGGCCTTCCCGGGGGCATGTACACCGGGTTTATGCGACTGCTGCCATTTCAACTCATTTATCCGCCAGTTGTACTGCTTACCGACTACTTGAATCGGCAGGTTGACAGTTGGCATGGAAGGGTCGCCGTCGCCGCATCTGTCGGTGCGAGCACCGCGCTAGTTTGCAATCCGATGGATGTTATGATTCTGAAAAAACTGAACCTGACCAGCTCGCGCGAATCGTTGACGGCGGAGATAGCGCGCGACCGATGGCGACTTTGGCGCGGAAGTGGTCTGTTCGCGCTTCGCAACGGCGCATTTTCAGTCTCACTGTTATGTGTTTATCCGAGTGTGCATGACGCGTTACTAGCCACCGACTGCGGAAGCGCCATGTCGAGCATTGTAGCCGCGGCAGTATCCAGTGTCGTCAGCAATAGTATCAGCCACATACCTGACGTGATGTCGGTGATGAAACAGGCGACTGGTAAGACTGTCGCATGGATTGGACTTCACACGGCTGGCTTTGTCGCACGTAATGTGGCGACGACGATTGAACTGGTCGTGTTCTATCAGACAATGCCATTTTGGCGAAGTGTGTTCGCGTGATGTGGGTTTTATGTTTTTTTGATCAAAAAAACTGAATATTAGGGTTCTATAATCGCCAGCTGACCGCATAATGTCAGCTATTATCAACTCTGATAACACCGCCATGCCAGTTGACTCCACGACTGTTGACAACCCACTGTGTCGATTCCCTAAAATTGTAGCAATGTTTGGCAAAATCGATATCGAAGATGTCTGGCACCTACTGTGGCTCGTCCTGAACATATGCGCGATGGACGAAGGTTGGTTCGCATATGAGTGCGAAGGTGAAGCCGCATGGGGTTTGTACCAAAGTCGCGTTCCCAAGTATGGGCCAGTTAACGCATTTCTGCGCTGGTGCGCCAAAGAGAACTTTGTTAAGTTTCTGCGCACTTGCACCGAAGTCGATTTTACTGATCGCACACCATCTGACGTTGTCCGTGACACAGATGTGTTGCCGGGGCTCGGTGCACTTACTCTGCGCGATAATGGTACCCTCCTGTTGACTATCGGAGATGTTACTGTCCCAATTCCGCATGACTTATGGTGCATCATTGCTGAGACGCCTGTCGGATTGGCATACCCGTTCGCGATGCTCATTCCGGCAGGTAGTATGCCCATGATCTACAATCCTGACATCGACACCTTGCGCGAGAAGTATTATGCCATGCAGTGATAGTCCACTGTGATCTTTTTTGCAAAAAACGCAACTTCTGCCCGCATGATAGAATTTACACGTATTCGCCCGGATAAACATACTGCGCTGGATGATGCATAGCACGCTTAACACCTAATACGCCACAGATTATGGTGATTATAGCGGCCACAGCTATCACGGCCTGTATCGCGGCGCCAGGGACCCAACACTTCGTAATACCATGACATATTGGATCGACTATGAGGTACAAGACTGTTGCATATCCAATAAGCGCCAGACCGACAATGAGTATGGCACATAGGGCTGTTTTTGTGATCCACCATCGATATTGTTCTATCGGATCAAATGGATCAGAGTGCGCTATCATTGAATGATCTGTCGTATCACCTACATCAGATGTATCAGAGTCAACTGCCGTATCAGAGTCATTTGGTTCAACGACGGTCATTTTATGATGTGCATACGGAATCAGTTTTTTTCAAAAAATAGAGAGCTAATGCGTCCATTAAATCGTCGCATCATATATTGAGTTTATCAGTTCTTCACGGTTAGTACTCAAGCGTTCAATTTTACGATGCATATTGTTTAGTATTGTCAACTTTATGGCTGCATTTTGATGTATTGAAGCGAGTTGATGAGCATTCGCCTCAACGCGCCTACACTGTTCGGCACGGATTATCATGAATACACCCTCTGCGGACATTGTCTGGTCATATAATGGACAATATATTTATTTTTAAGTTGAGCATGCATCTCAAAATCGATACTCGCACGCGTCTTGAGCGGTAAGATTGGCGTCAGTTCGGAGTGGCGCCAAGACCTCAATAATCTCATTGGCGATTCGCGCCTGCATTGCCGCCGGATGTTCACTGGGTACGGTGAACCCATTCTTCAGACCGAGATCTTGACACATTTCAATAAGACTGTTGTCATTAGGATCGTAACTAAATGTGCATTTGGCGGGATTACCTACATACACGCCACAAAATGCGCGGTTTATGGTGCGGCGAATCTCATCAGGCGAGTCAAGAACGCCAATGCGCGAAACTGGATCAGACGATGACATTTTCGGACGTGATGCCGGTAGTCGAACAGGCAGAAACCGTCCAGGTGCATCACAGTGTTCGCCTGTCCACGCGAGTGGCTTGCCCCGGATACCAGTGACCATCGGTGTAAGCAGGTGAATACGGGGAAGATAACCCAGTTTCGGCAACATACGGCGCGAGAACGTTGCAATGCGCAGTTGATCAACACCGCCGCAACAAATATCAGCACCGAGATACTCCTCATCCAACATTTGCATGATAGGGTACAGAGCGCTGGCGACCGACCCGGTCGACTTTGCGTTGCCGGCTCCGGTTTTTTGTGCGTCAGTTGTGGTGATCGTTCTTGCCGCCCGGTACAGGTCTTTCACATAGTCAGGACTCGTTTGGAAAGAGCTACCTCGCACAAATCGTACAGCGCCTGCAAACTCAGGCGCTAATAGTTCAATCAGTGACTTGAATACAGTCTCATAGTAGGCTGTTTTTTCTGTGATTCTGAATATGCCGCTTCGCGCACCAAGTTCAGCATGATGATCGGCGATTAGGACAGTGGCGGCGATACCAGCGCGCATGCAGTCGACTAGTTTGCGAAGCTGAACCAGGTATCCGATATGAATTTTGCCAGTCGGCGCCGTGCCCCAATAGACTTTCAGTGGGCGCCCGTCGGCGATTTGGGTCTTCAATTCATCGAGTCCGAGGACTTGTTGCAGACCAGCGGTGATGAGTTCAAGGGACATTTTTTGGGAGTTTAATTACGCTAGTTTAGCCTTATAATGCTCAGGTTACACAATTCAGTTTTTTATGAAAAAACTGAATTTAATAACCTTTTTTACACCCTATCAGAGGATGAACGGTCATACAGTTTGCACGCAGAGATTCCAGCAGTTTGTAGCCAAGTGCACGCATGTGGCGAAGAGAGAGTGGGATGATTCCGGAACATTCCACAGATCGGTCACCGACCGCGACAAGGCGTCGCTCTTGGGTAAACTATACGTGTTGCATGAGTGGCATGTAACTCCCGATGGAGAATGTCGTTTCGGGTATCGATTTGGTAGTGAAAGACATCGATTACATCGATTAGTAGATAACGCGTGCGATTTCATTCGTGAGGATGCATATGGTCAAATGATATTGAGCGCGGACGGGGACAAACTGTGGACAAACAATGGTCGCGATCAATACCGAGTGCAGCCGGATGATACTCGCAATTAAAATTGTGGTCTGGCCGACGCCCCCGTCGCTCGCCACCAGAATTTTGCGAGTAATGATCCGACTTAGATTTTTTCTTACGTGAAAAAGTTGAATATCGGAATACTTAATCGCACTGTCATAATGCGCACAGTCGACGACCATATTGCGCAAAATGCGGCAAATGAGCGTCTTGCTGCAGAAGAAGCCCAACGTGCCGCAGAAGAAGCCAAGCGTGCCGCAGAAGAAGTCAAGCGTGTAACAGAAGAGGTCGAGCGCATCAAACGTATTGCCCACAGGGAACTAGTGGATTCAGAAGCACCAGCCATTACGATCTTTAACATTATTGTTCAGGGTATAGAGACTTGCGCACACACTCGCGAGGAAGTCATCAAACACGTTGCCAATTGTGAACACAAGGGAGTTTCAGCCAGTTTGTTGTGTGCGGATAAGACACGTCTTCAGATCCCCTTCTGGTTTGTGGAGTCCATCAGAGATAAATGTAGCACATGGCGTGAGTTAGGAATCCATTGTACGGACCTTTTCAGTGATTTTTCCAAGCAAACATGTGACCATGTATTCTTGCATCCTGATCTAGTCGGTTGGGCAATGTGTGTTAGATACTGTTATGAGGACAAAACTTTCAATATCACTGTGTATCGTCTACCATTCTGGAGGCCTGGTTGTGGTGGTAGACTCAACCTTTTACTCATTGAAAAAATTGAAATATTAGTGAGGTTAATCACTGCACATGATGGTTTTTAACGAGGAAAAAAGTTTGGAGAACAAAATAGATTTTGGGATTATCGCACAATGGGTATTTAACGTTGTCATTTATGTCCAAATGTTATGTTTATTCACTATGTTCGCAATGTGGTTATTTTGCGATTATGGGTGCAACAGACTCGCAATGTATATAATTGGACTTATTTGCTTCATAATTACTATCACCGGCATGAGTGTGTTGGGCTTGATTGGTATATGTCGTGCGCATAGACAATGTTTTGAACTGCGTAAGATCACAGTAGTCTAGCACATTTATGCTAATTTTTTATATAAAAAAGTAAAGAGCGGGATATGCAATTTTAGATCATTGTCCAATCACAATTGATTGTTTTTCCATTTATCACAGTCGAAAATTTATGTTCTAACACACCATCTATCGCCGTAAGTTTCACACCATTGGCATCGTGAACCCCGATCGGCTTGTTGTTTTCCCATTTGCCACTTACCACTGTACCCCTGTTGAGGAAATTACCGATATTCTTAGATCCATTTGAATTATCGCCTTTGATATGAAAAGTTGTCGTGTCTGATACAACGAAACTATCGGTGTGTAATTCATTCACACCTGCGTGTCTGAATGCATACTCACGACAATTGCCATTCGACATCGCAGATAGAGTGACACCAGCGATAGCTCCAGCCGCAGTCATCATGATATATCCGCCTGCAACACCCGCGCCACCAGCCGCCAATGACCCGCCTCCTGCCGCAGCGGCCATTGCTAAGAACCCAGCACCACCTGTCGCGATGCCGAATAGTGTCATTCCTACTACCGCGAGGAGAGAACCGGTCGCTACATTACTCGCGGTCTTAGCATTTTGTACTTCAATACAATGATTGTACTGTTCGACCAGGCGGCGCGACGTTTCCTGTGGGTAAGTGGGCAACGATCTTATTTGTATGATTGTGCGTGACGAACACAATTCCCGACGTTTGACAAAGTCAAATCCAGGCCATTTTTTGTCCATCAGCACCCAAGCTTTCTTAATACTGATTTGATCTTGGCCA
>JACCDT010852988.1_pt1 | contig 10729 bp, 8 predicted proteins | sample 7446291 | NCBI WGS metagenome assembly JACCDT01 (sample SAMN15323446, study PRJNA562643) | freshwater metagenome | isolation source: river surface water | place: USA:Blue River Watershed | collected 2017-08-17 | reverse complement strand
TGAAGATCCGTACCGTGAAAGATGAAGCTACCGGCGAAATGCGTCGTGTAGAGGTTCCAAAGCGTATCAAGCCTTGGTGGTGGCAGTCTGAGGCTGGCAAGATGTGCATCACTGTTCGCTACGGCGCACGCACAATGGAAGTCGTAGAAGGCAAAAACGCGATCGAAGCTGAAAACATTGCAGCCGTCATCACCACGCTGGAAGTCCTACGCACAGCTGTGGACGCCGGTGAACTGGATGCGCGCATTGAAGCTGTCAGCACATTGGTCAAGTCTGGGTTCGAAAAAGATACGGAGCCCGCAAAACGCCCCAAGCTCAAGTTGCCAGCCAAGGCAGATTGATCACTTCAGTCCCGCGAGAGGTATCCATTCAGCCGACATCAATGTCGGCTTTTTTTGTTGGTTAGATCGGCTTGATCGGGGCAATGGGTTTGACGGGGGAGGGCGCTTTGGGTTTCTTCAGCAACTGAAGGGCCTTTTGTGCGCGCTGCAGTTTCTGACGGTCACGCTCTTGTTGAACTGCATCTTTGGCACGGTCGCTGTTGGCTTTGAGCTGGTCAAGCCTAAGTTGCTCAGGGGTTCTGGGTTTTTGCAGCTCGAATATTCGCATGCGAGTATTTATGACGGTTGCTCCGATTTCGATAAATAAACATAGAGAAAGGAGAGCAACTATGCGATTTAACGAGATAGCCAATGCTCAGGACCAGCTGGAGTTGTGGCGCTTGATTTCAGACAACGTGTGGGCTGCTGTGATGGCCCAGGCCAAGGAAGAGGCCAGGCTGAAAGCTCAGGCTGCAGCCACCCCCAGATACAAAAAGATCAAGCCCAAGAAGGCCATGCCGAAAAAGCCTCCAGTGCCCAAGCCAAAACCACCAACCCCTAAGCCCAAGCCGCCCACCCCAAAAACACCCCCACCAAAAAGTCCTGTACCCCAGCAGCCCAGAACGGTGACCCCCACCAGGCCCCAGCCATTACCCAGCGCTCAACCTGTACTCAGACCTACCCACTCAACCAGTTTCAGTCAGGCCGATGCCTATGCGTTGCAGCATCAACCCCCAGGGCCACCTCAGCCAGGCTTGCCTCGATAACGCGTCAAAACCACCGAAAACGCGTGGTTTTCGCCTCGAATATGGTGTTTTTAAAAACTATCGGCCATGGGGATGACAGGTATAGCAAAAATACTTTTTGGCTGCTTGTGGGTTTTTAGCAACGGTCTGAAGGGTACTCATATACTTTGTAGATCAAGAGTAGCGCTGTCAAAGAGAATTCCTTTAACGGAGCGAACTAATGGCCGGTATGTGACGCGCTGTAGGGCTAATTTTATGTGCAGCTGGCGCTAGCTTATGGGTCATCCAGAGATACGCTTGGGTTGCTTAAATATTCAGCAGCGTAAAAAGTTTTGACGCTTGGGCAGTAGTATGGCCGTCAAGCAGTGCTCCAAATCATGGTGCTATTTCCCTGGCCGAAATCCTTCAAAGTTATATTCCATGAGCTGCCGGATAGGCAAGCGTAAAAAGTAAGAACGCTTGAAGTGCAATAGTCCGTTTTGCAGGTAGTGGTCTGCTTCAGGCCGGAGGCTGTGGGTCACCGAATGCGCAAGAAGAATGGCATCGATCTGATCGCTGAATTTGACCTAACAGTTCTCAAAAGTGCATGTATCCTTTAGAGTAGCAAGCATAGAAAATTTATGGGAGAAGCCATGCCGCTAATGTCTTTCGAGGATGTGGTCACGAAGCTGAAAGCAAAAAAGAGACCCATGTCGCTGCTTATGGGTAACGGCTTCAGCATGGCTTATGACCGGGACATCTTTTCCTACAATGCACTCTATAACTTCTTGGTCTCCAAGGATGACGAGCTTCTGAAAAAGCTATTTGGGGCCATCAAGACTAAAAATTTCGAGCTTGTTATGCAGCAACTCGATACGACCTTGTCCATCCTCAAAGCCTTTGGCAGTGACCCGGCATTAAGTGACCAGATTCAAAGTGCAAGCCAAAAACTGAAGGAGACCCTGCTTAACTCAGTGCAAGAATTGCATCCTGAGCATGTGTTCAAGGTGCCTGACGGAAAGAGTGAAGCGTGTGGCGCATTTTTGAGTCAATTCCTTGCTAGTGGCGGGCAAATTTTCACAACGAACTACGACCTGCTGCTTTATTGGGTTCTTCTGCGACAGGGTGTTCCTGACCACATTGATGGATTTGGAAAAGAAGTAACCAACTATGAGGAACTGAAGGAGGGGGCTGAGAAGGAGTACTCAGCCCTTTTCTGGGGACCGAATCGCGACGAGCAAAACGTGCATTTTTTGCACGGGGCATTGCATTTATTTGACGCGCGATCGTCTGTCATTAAGGAGCAGTACAGCTTCGACGCCTATTTGCTCCAGAACATCTCCGCGCGCTTACAGCGAGGGGAATACCCAATTTTTGTGACTGCAGGCACCAGTGAAGACAAGCTTGAGCACATCAAACACAATCAATATCTCTCGTTCTGTTACGACAAGCTTTCTACCTTGTCTGGGTCACTGGTGACCTTCGGCTTTAACTTTGGTCAATACGATGAACACATCATTGATGCCATTAACCGAGCCAAAGCGAATAGAGACATTGATGCAAAATTGTGGAGTATTTACATCGGTGTCTACACGGATGCAGATGAAGCTCACATAAGATCAATTGAGAAAAAATTTAAATTAAAAGTCACACTATTCGATGCAAAGACCGCTCACGTTTGGGGCTCATAGTCATTGATCGTTGCAATGCGATGTGATGTGCGGGCTACTCTCAGTCCGAGCATCATCCTTTTGCAACTGAAAACGCAAAGACGTCGCCTAGGCGTGTTTGTATGTGCTGGAAATTTAGAGTCAGTATGTTGGGTTCCGCAAGGGGAACATTGCATGTTTCAAATGCATGAGGTAAGCTATCTTCACCCTCGGCGATAGGCGGCCCTCCGTCCTATGTCTTTCTCTCTGTCACGTTGAGTGATCAGTGAATCTCTGAGCGTAACCATCGGATACGCTAAGTTTTTCATGTGCGTTGTTGGTTATTTCCGTGTGCGTACAGCGCTAGGTCAGCCGAGGTGAGAGAAGGAGAAGTCGTGATGAAAAAAGTTCAACGAATTCGCCTGGCTCTTGAGCGCGTGTTGCTTGCCACTGCCATTGTGCGTCTGGCTCGTAACGTAATCGAGCTCTTGAGCACGGTCATTAACTTGAGGTTTCAAGTTGAATCAAAGCTGGGTTTCAAAGTTCGAACTCAAGCATAAAGGCAGTGGGAAGTGGTGCTATGTGCCTTCGGAAGAGGGCCGCGCTACTGGATTGGCAGTCCTCCGTGATGTCAAAGCTGTCTGGAATGCGCCAGACTATTACTTTCACTTGAGAAAGGGTGGGCATGTCGCAGCAATTCAGCATCACTTATCCAATGCTTCATTCCTCCGGCTGGATTTGAAGAATTTCTTCGGCTGCATCACTCCTACAAGAATCACGCGTAGTCTCCGCTCAAAACTAGGTTACTTGCGCGCTCGTGAGATAGCCCTGCTTTCCTCAGTCTCCCTTCCCGGAGCTCCCGGCTCATGCTCTCTTCCGTATGGGTTTGTTCAATCACCTCTTCTAGCTTCTATTTGCTTGGCTGAAAGCGCACTTGGTCGCCAATTACAGCGGTTATCTAGTGAGGCTGATGTTCGTATCAGTGTTTATGTTGACGACATCATTGTGTCGGCTAAAAGCGTTGATCGGATTGCCGATATCAATGCAAGGCTAGAAGCAGCCGCGATCAGATCTGGTTTCACGTTCAATTTCATTAAGAGCCAAGGACCGGCCCCGGAGGTTAGTGCCTTCAATATCGAACTTTCCCAGGATTCAATGAGGGTGACAAATGCACGATTTTCGGAGTTCCAAGCAAGGTATCAAACTGATCCCAACGAACAAGTTCGACAAGCTTTGCTGGCTTATGTCGGCAGCGTAAATCCCCAGCAGGCCAACAGCTTGTGAATGCAGCAAAGTGGCGCTGTAGCATGTTTGCGAAGCAGTGGTCTAAAGTTGTGTGCAGGGGATATCCACGATCCCTCTCAATTCGGCTCGCTGAACGCACTTGCTGCCTCATCCATTGCTACAAATGAAATTAGCGCCACAAAAATAGTCACTAAGTATTATATAACTATACTACTTCTATACTATTTGCAGGGGTCGGCTTTCGGGTAAGTTGTTGAATTTGCTGGGGAAAAGTGCAAAAGTCCGGCGTATTCACACGGCAGGGGTCACATGTTCGATCCATGTATCACCCACCAAATCTCAGAAAGGACACGATTTACATCGTGTCCTTTTTTTTGCTAGGAATATCCACCAAATTGCCGCGACGGATGGCGATCATGTGTTTTCCTGCAGTGAGGTCAAACGGGACGCCCAGACGGCCTGTACCGACAGCGCCAGCCCCAGAAACCCGGCCAGGGTCCAAAGGTGCAGCTGCATTGGCCAGCCCAGCACGGGGGGCACGAACACCAGCGCCATCTGCACCGCATTGAGCGCCATGCACTGACGGGTGTAACTCACGGATCGACCATGCCGAAAAGGCCGATGCGAGGCGCTGGCGATCAGGCAGGCACCCGTTTGCCACAGCGCCACGGGCCAGACGAAGGCCTCGAGTCCGCTCCAGCGGGCGGACAGCCAGCCAGCTTGCAGGGCGTACCCGATCGTCAGACCCAGCGCCCAGATCGAGACACAGCCCGCCAGAGCCGCCAGCGCAGACGATGGACGCCGGGCCAGCGGACGGCTGAGGACTACCTGTGCCCAAGCAGTGCTCACCAGTGCAGGCACGAAGCCCATCACACGCAGCAAAACCAGCAGACAGCCCGCCTCGGCAGCGCCATAGACCGAGGTCCAGTGCACGGCCAACGCGGTCGCCACGAACACGTCGCTGAGGGTATGGAGGAATTTGAGTCGTTCGCTGCGCTGGTCGGCCTGCGCTGAAACGGACGAGCTCTGGGTGGTGGATCTGTCGCTTTGAAGCAGTGGGCTCAGCCAGAGGGCACCGGCGGCGTAGCCGCTCAGCGCCGCAGCCGTCAGCACGTTGCTGCTGCGCCAGTCCAGCCAGAGCGCGCCCACACCGGCCATGGTGGCGGCCAGCACGGGCGGCACCAGCCGGACAAACGCGATGGACAGTGGCGAATGGATGCGCAAGCTCAGGCTTTGCGCAAGCAGGCAGGCCATTTGTGTCAGCCCGATGGCCAAGGCCCAGGCACAGCCCACCAGCCAGTTGCCCCCGTTGGTGCCGCGCGCAGACCACCACAGGGCCAGTGCCGCCAGCGGAGCGAGCCAGACCCAGCGGCGCAGACTCGCCAGCAGGGCTTGTCGTGCGGCGGGCAAGGCGGGCAGGTGCTGGTTGGCCAGCAGGCTCATCGGGCTCTGCGCCAGGGCCAGTGTGGCCAAGCCAAATGCCACCTGAGCGATGACGGAAAAAATCCCGACCGCTTGGGGTTCAAACAGGCGCAAGAGGAACAGTGCCATCACCGCCTGGGCGCCCAGTGAGCCCAGGCTTCCTAGGGCGGCGGGCAGGGCGCCTGAACGCCAGAAATGGCCGCTCATCTCGATGCCTCCTGCATGCCCAGTTGCTGCCATACAGGCAGTGCGGTCAGCCTGCTGGACCATGCCAGGTGCTGCATCCCGCTGCGGTCGATCATGGGGGATGCCACAGCCTGCAGCGCTTTCGTCCAGACTTCGGGTGTTTGCAGCGAGCTCAGCAGCTCAATGCGCTGTGGATACTTGGCGGCCATCTGTCGTATCCAGGGGTAGTCATTGCTCAGAATGGGCAGTCCCACGGCCAGGTATTCCAGCACTTTGGTGGACGTCTGCATGGCCACAGGCAGTTGGTTCGGCATGAGGTTCAAGCCTGCGCGTGCGCGCAGCAGCTGTGCCGGAACATCGTGCTGCTCAATCCGTCCTGTGCAGCGGATGCCGGGCAAGGCCTCCACGGTGTCTGCAAGATCGCCGGGCAGTTGTCCGATCAGCAGCAATGTGAGGCCAGACTTCGAGATCGCCTGCAGTGCAGGAACAAAGGCCCGCAGGCGACTCATCTCACCGAGGTAGACCAGATCGTGGTCAACAGGCGCAGAGGCCTGGGCCTGCAGAAAATAGGCTGGAACGCCCATGTCCCGCAGGCTGTAGGGAACCCCGTCATCAAACCCCATGCGCTCGCGGACCCAATCGTTGAGGAAAACCCGGTGCTGTGGACGCGGGTGTTGCCAGCGCTTGATGCTGTCCTTGATCGCAGGCCAGCGACCGACACTGGCCGAAGCGTATTCATGCACCTGCAGGCTGTGGCGCAGGCGGTGGGCATGGGTGGCGCTCACACGGCCGCAGATCCACCACACCACATCGGCCTCGACTGGCACACTCGCTGGCGTGCTGTGGCGTTGGCTGCTGTGACCCAGCGCGCTCAGATGCGTTTCGTAGGCGTTCAGTTCGGGCATGTAGGCCGGGCCTGTGTGCACAAAATGCACGGTGCGTGGCCCTGGCGTGCGTTCGCCCAGCAGTCGCAGCAGGAGGTCCTGCCAGGCTTTGCCAAACGCATCGGCTGGATGCCGCTCTGCGATGGCCAGCGCCTGCTGACGGCGTGTTTCGGGGGCCATTTGCAGGAGGCTTTGTACTGTGCGCGCCAGGGCTTGGGGGCTGTCACTCGATGCCAGCCAGCAGGTGGCTTGTGTCTGCAGCATTTCCTGCAAGGCGGGCAGTGGTGTCCCCAGCACAGGCACCCCCGCTGCCAGGGACTCCAGCGCCGCCATCGGGTACCCCTCGTAAGCCGAGCACAGCAAGGTGGCTTGCCATTGGCGGTAGGTGTCGGGGCCAACGGCCTGCTCTCCCACAAAGTGGACACGCTCGCGCAGCGCCAGTGTGACGGCCAGCTGTTCCAGTTCATGGCGCAAGGGCCCATCGCCGACCAGCGTGAGCTCGAACTCCGGCCCGAGCAGCGCCAGGGTCTGCAGCAGCAGCTGCGGACGTTTTTCGACCGACAGGCGACCGACGAAACCCAGTATCTTGGTCTGTGCTGCAGACGATGATGGTGCCGCAGGCACTGGCGCCGGATTGTGGATGACCACTTGCAGCTGCCGGGCAGGCATCAGGCGCAGCAGGCTTTCCTCAGACGTGTGCGAGGCAAACACCAGCGCATCGGCCATCCGGCATGTCCAATTCAGCAGCCATCGGCGCCAGCGCGGCACCGGTCGTGCGTCGAGCACCTCGCTCAGCGGCCCATGCACCCAGACCACACTGGGTCGCCGTGCGAGCAGGCCCAGCAGCACCGCCCAATACGCGGGCAGGAAATTGTTGGAGGCGATCACCAGCCTGGCTTGTCGCGCCAGATTGAACAGGGTCAGCAAACCTGGCCGCTCATGCCGCACCGATTGCATCTGCACCGACCAGCCTTGAGCCGCCAAGGCCGACTGCAAACGGCCGGTGACGGTGTGGATGCCTCCGGCACCCCTTTCTTCGGTCAGGATCAGCACCGAGCGGGTCATGGTGGGGTCAGCGCGCGCCGCGCCCGGTCAGGACCGTGCGCAGGGTTTTGGCCAGGATCAGCAAATCCATGGCCAGACTGTAATGGGTCACGTAATACAGGTCGTAGCTGAGCTTGACCGCAGTTTCTTCGGTGCTGGCGGCGTAGCCCTGCTGCACCTGCGCCCAGCCCGTCAGGCCTGGGCGCACCAGATGCCGCCAGGGGTAGCTGGGGATGTTCTGTGCAAACTGCTCAACAAAGGCCACCTGCTCCGGGCGCGGACCGATCAGGCTCATGTCGCCGCGCAGCACATTCCACAGCTGCGGGATTTCATCGAGCCGCGTTTTGCGCAAAAAACGCCCCAGCCGGGTGACGCGCGGATCGGCCTCGCCGGCAAAGCGCGGCGTGTCCACCCCCTCGTGGCGCATGCTGCGCAGTTTGTGCAGACGAAACGCCTGCCCGTGCAAGCCCGTGCGCCACTGGCTAAAGAGCGCCGGTCCCGGGCTGTCGAGCTTGACGGCCAGGGCCGCCAGCAAACCCAGCGGCAGCCACAGCGGCAGTGTCAGCAGCACCGCCAGCACATCCAGCACACGCTTGATGAGGTCGTAGGCGGGGTTGCCATCGGGTTGCCAGAGGTCGTTGGTCAGGACCGCCTGGGGCACACGTCCAGACAGGGCCTCGGCCACTGCCTGCGGGCTGTAGAGCCGCACATGGTGAAGCTTGAGCGTGGTCAGGATGCGGCTGCGCTGGATGTCGCCTGGCGCGCCTGCATCGCTGAGCGCGCCCTGCACCGTCAGCGTCGCTGGGCACAACCCGGGTTGCTCGCGCCAGTGCCGGGGCCAGCGCAGCAGTTGAAGGCGCTGCGCGGCGGTGGTTTGCACTTGCGCACCCAGATCCGCCAGTGTGTCCTGCAGCTGTTGTGGCTGTGCATCGTCCCAGAACAGCAGTTTGAGCGACCGTGGTGCGCTCCACCAGCGGTCACCCAGCCAGAACCACAGCGTGGTCAGGCCATAGCACAGCAGCAGTGCGCTGCGTGAATACGGCAGCTGCAACAGGGCAAAGCCCAGCGGCGTGAACACAAAAGGTGCGCCTGTGGTCACCAGCAGCAGCCCGCTGCGCTCTGCCGCAGGCAGGTGTGCTCCCCGGTAGAGCAGGTGGGCCGCCACCCCATAAGGGAGCAAGCTGGCCAGCACCGTGCGGCCAAAGTCCACGGTCACCCAGCCACGCTGGCGCAGCCACATACCCACCAGCCATGCCAGGCCCAGGAGGCCGGTGCCCAGCAACGCCCAGAGCAGTTGGCTGTGCTGCTGGCGTGCCCGCTCGGAAGCCAGTGCCGCGCGGTGGCGACGCGGGCGTGTCATCGGCCACGTGCCTGTCGGCAGCAGGGGGGCCTCTTCGTAAATGGGCAGCATCTTGGCCGCCAGGGCTTCGGGTCGGTGGTGGGCTTCGTAGCGGGCGCGCGCAGCATCGCCCAGGCGCTGGCGCAAAGGCGTGTCGTGCAGCAGGCGCTGCAGGGCGTCGGCCACCTGCTGCGGCTCGTTGTCCACCAGCAATGCCTGCTGTTCGTTGCTAAGCAATTCTTCAATGCCCGGCAGGCGGCTGGCCACGATGGCCAGGCCAGCGCGCATGGCTTCCAGGATGGACATGGGCAGGCCTTCGTGGTCCGACAACAGCACGAACACGCTGTGCTCGGCCAGCTGCGCAGGCACATCGGTCACGTCACCGGCAAAACGCACCTGCGACCAGGCCAGTTGGCGGGCCTGTTGTTCCAGCGCGGGGCGTTGCGGTCCATCGCCCAGAAAAGTCACATCGGGGCAGCGTCCGCGCGGCATCAGGGCCAGCGCCTGCAGCAGCAGGTCGTGGCGCTTGGGGGGCGCCATGCGCGCGACCATCACCACGCGGGCAGCCCCTTCGTGGTGGGCGCGTTCGGGCACGTCGGCAATCGCATTGGGCACCACGCTGGCGCGTTGCGGGTCCATGGGCAGGCGCGCGGCCAGGGTGCGCTCGTATTCGGAGACGCACACCATGCGGGTTGTCCAGGCTGCCAGCACCGCTTCGGCCACAAAAGCATTGGCCCGCACCAGCCGCGGCGCCTGCGGCTTGAAACCAAAGCCATGCACGGTGTAGACCACCGGAGTGCCTGCAAGCTTGCCCGCCAGACGTGCCACCACACCCGCCACGGCGCTGTGCGCGTGCAGCATATGGGGCGGGTCGGTGCGCATGTGCCGTCGCAGGGCCTGCACCGCGGCCAGCAGCCGCAGCGGGTTGAGCGAATTGCGCAGGGCCGGCATGGCCAGGGTGGGCACGCCCAGATCCCGCAGGGACTGCTCCAGAAAGCTGCCGGCCTCGCCGCCGATCACCGCCGAAAACCGCACTTGTCCACGCAGGCTGCGGCACAGCTCGATCACATGGGTCTGCGCGCCGCCGACCTCACCCTTGGTGATGACGAGCAGGACGTGCAATGCAGCGACGGACATGGCCGATGTCAGACGTAACCGTCGGGGTTGCCTGATTGCCAGCGCCAGGCGTCAGCACACATGCGCTCAACGCCCAGCTGCGCTTGCCAGCCCAGGGCTTGCCTGGCCAGCGTGGTGTCGGCATAACACGCGGCCACATCACCTGGACGGCGCTCGACAAAGCGGTAGGGGACGGGGACGCCTGTCACACGCGCAAAAGTATCGGCCAGCGCCTTGACGCTGACACCCCGGCCGGTGCCGAGGTTGACGGTGATGCTGGTTTGCTGCTCCCGCAGGTAGTTCAGTGCAGCCAGATGGCCGCACGCCAGATCCACCACATGGATGTAGTCACGAACGCCAGTGCCGTCCGGGGTGGGGTAGTCGTTGCCGAAGATGCTCAGGAACTCGCGCTTGCCCACGGCGACCTGGGTGATGAACGGCATGAGGTTGTTGGGGATGCCGTTCGGGTGTTCGCCGATCAGTCCGCTTTCGTGCGCACCCACCGGGTTGAAGTAGCGCAGGATGGCCACCTGCCAGCGCGGGTCGGCCGCTTGCAGGTCGCGCAGGATGTCCTCGCACATCAGCTTGGTGCGGCCGTAGGGGTTGGTGACCTGCAAGCGGCTGGACTCGGTGATGGGGACTGCCTCGGGGTCGCCATAGACCGTGGCGGACGAGCTGAAGACGATCCGCCGTACGTTGGCGCGGTCCATGGCCTGCAGGAGTGCCAAGGTGCTGCCGACGTTGTTGTCAACGTAGCGGACCGGTTGGGCGACCGATTCGCCCACGGCTTTGAGGCCGG
>JACCDT011459026.1_pt1 | contig 10732 bp, 7 predicted proteins | sample 7446291 | NCBI WGS metagenome assembly JACCDT01 (sample SAMN15323446, study PRJNA562643) | freshwater metagenome | isolation source: river surface water | place: USA:Blue River Watershed | collected 2017-08-17 | reverse complement strand
CAACCCCGCCAAGCACACTGGAAAGCAATACAAGAGTCATGAAGTTTTGCTCTTCCTGCAGTAGAGAAAAGCCTCTAGAGGGTGGCACATGGATTCCTACAAGCAATCGCAAGCAACGTTGGATATGCGCAAGCTGCTTGTACAACAGGACCCACCGAACCGGTTCTGCCAAGGCTTAATTAGCCATTTCACCTACATAAGGGTTGTTTTTTCTTTCTTCACCAAAGGTGGAGATTGGGCCGTGACCAGGTATAAATGCTATGTCATCGCCCAAAGGGAAAAGCTTTTCTCGAATAGAACGAATTAAATCGGCGTGATTTCCTCTAGGAAAATCTGTGCGCCCAATAGAACCTGCAAACAAGACATCCCCAACAATTGCTAGGCGGTCATCTTTGGCATAAAAAATCACATGTCCTGGGGTATGGCCTGGACAATGCTTCACCAATAGTTCAACGTGACCGACGGTAACAACATCGTCGTCTTTCAACCACTTATTTGGTTCAAATGCCTGCGCCATTGGAAATCCAAAACGCTTGCTTTGTTCAGGCAGCTGATCAATCCAAAAGCGCTCATCTTCGTGAGGGCCTTCAATTTGAATGCCTAAATCATGTGCCAATGTCGCAGCAGCAGCACAGTGATCAATGTGACCGTGTGTTAATAAAATTTTTTCTGGGATTGCGCCAGCTTCTTTTAACGCATCCAATATTTTGGGGATGTCGCCGCCTGGATCAACAATGGCAGCCCGATTGGTCTCATCACAAATCAAGATCGAGCAGTTTTGCTCAAAGGGCGTTACCGGAACTATGAGTACTTTTAAAGTCATAGTTCCGATTATCGCAACAAACTAAAGATTACCAACTAGATTCGCGGTCAGGGCTTGAGGTAATTTTATGAATAGATAAATCAGCTCCATCAAACTCATCTTCTTGTGACATGCGCAAGCCTAAAACTGCTTTCAGTATTCCATAAACAATCAAACCTGAAATGGCAGCAAACGCAACTCCGGCCACGGTGCCAATTAACTGAGCTGTAAAACTCACACCACCCAATCCACCTAAAGCCTTTTGTCCAAATACACCGGCAGCAATACCACCGAGTGCGCCACACAATCCATGCAATGGCCAAACACCCAACACATCATCAATTTTCCAGCGGTTTTGAACCATGGTGAACATCACCACAAATAAGCCACCCGCCATTCCACCCACAACCAAGGCGCCCATTGGGTGCATTAAATCTGAGCCGGCACACACCGCAACAAGCCCGGCCAAAGGTCCGTTATAGCTAAAGCCTGGGTCATTTTTACCAGCAGCCCAAGCAACCAAAGTGCCGCCAACCATCGCCATCAATGAGTTCATGGCAACCAAGCCGCTCAGCTTATCGACAGTTTGCGCACTCATCACGTTGAAACCAAACCAACCTACTGCTAACACCCATGCACCAAGTGCCAAAAATGGAATGCTTGAAGGTGGGTGCGCAGAGATCCTGCCATCCTTTGTATAGCGACCATGACGTGCGCCCAACAAAATAATTGCTGGCAAGGCAATCCAACCGCCCACCGCATGAACAACCACAGAGCCGGCAAAATCATGGAACTCTTCACCGGTTAATTCTTTAAGCCATGCTTGGAAACCAAATTGCTGATTCCAGACCATTCCTTCAAAAATTGGATAAACAAAGCCCACCAAAATAAACGTGGCAATTAACTGAGGATTGAATTTCGCACGCTCTGCAATACCACCTGAAATAATCGCCGGAATTGCAGCAGCAAAGGTCAATAAAAAGAAAAATTTGACTAATTCATAACCACTTTTTTGCGCTAAAACTTCGGCGCTTGAAAAGAAGTTGAGGCCATAGGCAATGCTGTAACCAATAAAAAAGTATGCGATTGTTGATACAGCAAAATCGATCAAAATTTTGACCAATGCATTCACTTGATTCTTTTTACGGACAGTGCCTAGCTCTAAAAAAGCAAAGCCTGCATGCATTGCTAGCACCATGATGGCGCCTGTCATGATGAAAAGGGCGTCAACCCCTGACTTAAAGTTTTCCATTTATCACCCCTAGATGACCTCAATTAAGGTTCGAATTATGAATGTTCTGGTGCACAAAAATACCCATTTATGCACCAAATTTGTGCGTATGATATTTTTGGTGGTTTTCGGCAGCTTGGGTACAATGACACATCGATGGGAGAGTTTGGATTTACCAACGCCGAAGGCGCAATGCCCATGAACGCTCAGGCAAATGGACCGTCGATATTTACACTCTGGAGAGCGGCATTCAGTTGCCCACCGAAGGGGCTAAAAGAGTACAAATGGTTTGAACTCTTCAATCTCTCAGGTAACAGGACAGGGGGGCATCAATTCCTTTAAGGAGTTTGGATGTCGGCTGCCCCTACAAACCTAAAACGGACAATCCTTTTTGACGCGCATCATCTGGCTGGAGCAAAGCTTGTTGATTTCGGCGGATGGGAAATGCCTGTCAATTATGGCTCTCAAATTGAAGAACACCTTGCCACCCGCACAAATTGTGGTGTTTTTGATGTGTCTCACATGGCAGCGGTTGATGTTATCGGAAAAGATGCAAAAGCTTTTTTAGAAAAAGTTGTTGCTAACAATGTCAATAAACTAAAGAACAATGGTCAGGCTCTTTATGGCTGCTTGTTGAATCATGAGGCTGGCGTTATTGATGATTTGATTGTTTATCGCCTAGACCCCAACTATCGTTTGGTGATCAATGCCGCAACGGCTCACACAGATCTTGAATGGTTGAATAAGCAAGCGACAAGCTTTCAAGACGTAACACTTATTCCTAGAAGATCAGATCTGATTAGTAATCAAAACCCTCAGGGCATGATTGCGGTTCAAGGCCCTAAGGCACTTGAGCTCATTAAAAAAGCGATTCCATCACTTGCTAATGCCGCATCTGAATTAAAAAACTTTCATGCCTCATGCGAACAAACTCCTTTTGGAGAAATCATGATTGCAAGAACGGGCTACACGGGTGAAGATGGTGCTGAGCTACTAGTTCCTATTAACCATACAGTGGCTATTTGGGATCTTTTGATTGCCCATGGAGCCCAGCCTGCAGGCCTTGGGGCCCGAGACACGCTTCGCTTAGAGGCGGGTATGAATTTGTATGGCCAGGACATGAATGATCAAACAAATCCTCTGGATGTTGGTCTTTCTTGGACCATTGATCGTTCAGGTGATCGTAATTTCATTGGTAAATCTGCCTTAGAAAGCAAACCTCAGAAATTTATTTTTCTTGGTTTGATACTTCAAGACAAGGGTGTATTGCGCGCTCATCAAATTGTTAAATCAAGCAAAGGTGAGGGTGAAATAACCAGCGGTACATTCAGCCCATCACTTCAAAAATCTATTGCGCTTGCCAAGCTTCCTTTAGCAACTGAAATTGGCGAGACAGTAAAAGTTGTTATTCGTGACAAAGAATTAAATGCAGTTGTTGTTAAACCCCCTTTTGTTCGCCATGGCAAAGCCTTGGTTTAATTTTGGAGAAACTACTATGAACATTCCTCAAGACCTACGTTACACAGAATCTCATGAATGGGTTCGCAAAGAAGCTGATGGCTCAATCACCGTTGGAATTACCGATCATGCTCAAGAAGCATTAGGCGATATTGTTTTCCTTGAATTGCCAAATGTCGGTAAGTCTTTAAATGCAGGCGACGCTTGTGCGGTGGTTGAATCTGTGAAGGCTGCCAGCGACATTTACGCCCCTTTGTCTGGCGAAGTGATTGCCATCAATGATGCAGCGACTTCTGCACCCGAAACAGTTAACTCAGATGCCTATGGCTCATGGTTGTTCAAAATTAAACCAGCAGACATCAGCAAAGTTGATGGTCTTCTTTCAGCAGAAGCATACGGAAAAAACATTGGTGCATAAAGAATGAAAAGCTCCCTGACCACACTCGAAAATCATGATGCTTTTTTAAGCCGTCATATTGGCCCATCAGCCAGCGATGAATCCTCAATGTTGAAATTCTTAGGATTTAACCAGCGCGATGAACTGATCAACGCAGTTATCCCAAGCAACATCAGAAGTAAGTCTGCTCTTCCTTTGGGCGACTACACAAATGCCAAAGGGGAAAACGAAGCGCTTGAATTGCTGGCCAGTATTGCCAATCAAAATAAAGTATTTAAATCGTTCATTGGTCAGGGCTATTACAACAACATCACCCCTGGTGTTATTCAAAGAAACATTCTTGAAAATCCAGCTTGGTACACGGCTTACACACCTTATCAACCTGAAATTTCTCAAGGTCGTTTAGAGGCAATCATTAACTTTCAGCAAATGTTGATTGATTTAACCGGCATGGATATTGCCAATGCCTCTATGCTAGATGAAGGCACTGCTGCTGCAGAAGCCATGACTTTGGCACTTAGAACTTGCCAATCAAAGTCGATGACTTTCTTTGTGAGCAATGATGTTTTGCCACAAACTTTAGCGGTCATTAAAACAAGAGCAAAGCCATTAAATATTCAACTTGAAATTGGCTCTCATGAAGATGCATTAAAAACTGATGCCTTCGCTGTTTTGCTTCAATACCCAGGTGTTGGTGGTGCGCTTGTAGAAAAAGAAAAATATCTTGCCATTGCAGAGGCCGTCCACAGCAAAGGTGGCTTGTTAATTGCTGCAGCTGATTTATTGGCATTGACACTACTTACTCCACCGGGAGAGTGGGGCGCTGACGTTGCCATCGGCAGTGCACAACGCTTTGGTGTACCAATGGGTTTTGGCGGTCCATCTGCTGGATATCTTGCTACAAAAGATGCTTTTAAGAGAAGCATGCCTGGTCGCTTGGTGGGTGTAACGATCGATGCGCAAGGAAACTCTGCATACCGCCTTGCTCTTCAAACCAGAGAGCAGCACATCAGACGTGAAAAAGCCACGTCAAATATTTGTACTGCTCAAGTATTGCTTGCAGTGATGGCCAGTATGTATGCGGTTTATCACGGGCCAGAGGGCTTGAAAAAAATCGCCTTGCGTGTTCATCGTCAAGCCAGCATCTTGGCATTGGCACTCAAACAACTTGGGCTTGAAGTTGTCAACACCCATTGGTTTGACACCCTCACGATCAAGACGCCTAACGCCAAGAAGATTCATGAGGCCGCTCAAAAACTTTCTTGCAATTTGAGAGCGATTGATTCAGAGCATGTTGGCGTATCAATTGATGAAACCACTGGTAGAAAAGAGCTGCAAATGTTGTGGACGATTTTTGGTGGCCAAGGCGAACTAAATATTGATGCCATTGATCAATCAGTTTCAAGCTCAGTTCCAAGCTCATTGATTCGTAACAGCGAGTATTTGACACACCCAACATTTAATCGCTATCACTCTGAGCATGAAATGCTGCGTTATTTGAGAAGTTTGGCTGACAAAGACTTGGCGCTTGATAGAACCATGATTCCGCTTGGCTCATGCACCATGAAATTGAATGCCACCAGTGAGATGCTGCCTGTGACATGGCCTAGCTTTTCACAAATTCACCCACTTGCACCAGAAACTCAATGGGCAGGTTACGCTAAGTTAATAGAAGACACTGAGCGCATGATGTGTGCTGCTACTGGCTACGATGCAGTGTCTTTGCAACCAAACGCCGGCTCGCAGGGCGAGTACGCGGGGCTTCTTGTGATCCGTGCTTATCATGAGTCACGCGGAGAAGGGCATCGCAACATTTGCTTAATTCCTTCGTCTGCTCACGGCACAAATCCTGCCTCAGCACAAATGGCTGGAATGGAAGTGATTGTTGTTACTTGTGACGCAAATGGCAACGTTGACTTAGTGGACCTAAAGAACAAAGCTGAAGAACACTCCAAAAATCTTGCCGCCATCATGATCACTTACCCAAGTACTCATGGTGTGTTTGAAGAAGGTGTTCAAGAATTATGTGAAATCATTCACCAGCATGGTGGCCAGGTTTATATTGACGGCGCCAACATGAATGCCTTGGTCGGCACTGCAGCTCCAGGTCATTTCGGTGGTGATGTTAGCCATCTTAATTTGCATAAAACTTTCTGCATTCCACATGGCGGCGGCGGTCCGGGCGTCGGTCCTGTGGCAGTTCGTTCACACCTTGCCAAGTTTTTACCATGCTCTTATACGGCCGGTACGGCTTCAAAGTGGAATGATCTAGAGTGGATGAGAATCAGTGCCGCTCCATTTGGTTCTGCATCAATCCTGCCTATTTCATGGATGTACGTTGCCATGATGGGTGCTGACGGCCTTGCCAAAGCAACTGAAACAGCGATTGTTTCTGCTAACTATGTTGCCAAAAAACTAGAAAACTTCTATCCAGTTTTGTACAAAGGCAATAAAGACTTGGTGGCGCATGAGTGCATTTTGGATTTGCGTCCTCAACAAAAAGAGTCTGGCATTAGCAACGAGGACGTGGCGAAACGCTTAATGGACTTTGGTTTCCATGCTCCAACGATGAGCTTCCCTGTTCCGGGAACACTGATGATTGAGCCAACTGAAAGTGAATCAAAATTTGAGCTCGATCGTTTTATTGAAGCCATGGTTGCCATTGCAGAAGAAATCCGTAAAGTCACAAATGGTTCATTTGATAAAGAGAACAATCCTCTTAAAAATGCCCCTCACACAGCTGAAGTCATTTTGGCCAATGAGTGGGATAAACCTTATACACGCGAAGAAGCAGCATACCCGGTGAGTCGCTTACGTAAGAATAAGTACTGGCCTCCAGTTGGTAGAGCAGATAACGTGTATGGCGATAGAAATCTATTTTGCACATGCGTACCAATCTCTGAATACGCATAAATTAGTTTTTCTTTAAATACTGATGGGGTCGCGCTCGATATACCAGCCGACCCCTTTTCTTTTGGTGTGCGCCTCTGTTAAATAATGTTGCAAGATTTCAATACTCTTTTGCAAATCTTGACGGCCCTCTGATTCAACCAACATTTGAGCGCGCTCTTTACCTGCAATTCTCATCATGGCCCGAGGAATCACATCGCTCAACATGACATTGCTTGGCCAAATTTTGTCTGACTTTGCTAACTGTGAAGCATCCTTCAACATATCAATCGCTTGCATCAATGTTTTATGCTCACCATGGACCAAAGCCTGATAAGAAAAGGGTGGCAGACCGACCATGGATCTTTCATTTTTTAATTCTTCTAAAAACCCATCCACATCTGCGTTTTTCAAATACTTGTAGGGTATGGCTTCAGGATATCGGGTTTGAATAATCACTTTTGACTCCCTAGCCTCCTCGCTGCGACCGGCCCTTCCAGCAACCTGCATGAGTTGAGCAAACAATCTTTCAGAGGCTCTAAAGTCCTGAGAGAAAAGGCTCGCATCGGCATCTATTACCCCAACCAGTGATACGGCTTTGTAGTCATGACCCTTTGCAATCATTTGAGTTCCAACAATGATGTCAGCGTTACCCTCATGAATTTCACTGAACAAGTTTTCAGCGCTGCCTTTTTTCCTTGTTGTATCAGCATCTACACGCAATATATTTGCTTTTGGAAATATCTCAGACAAAAGCTCTTCTATTTTTTGAGTTCCCCTGCCCAGTGGGCTCAGGTCTGTATTTCCACAATCAGGACACGCTTTAGGCACAGGCTTCATCACGCCACAGTGATGGCAGCACAAGTTCTTTTTATGCTCCGTTATCTTATGAAGCACCATGTGCGCAGAACATTTAACGCAATCAGATAACCAGCCACATGCTTCACAATTGAGCACCGGTGAATAACCTCTGCGATTGATATAAATGATGCTCTGAAGCCCTTGGTCTAAATTTTTCTGTAACTCATTGAGAAGGTACTCACTGATGCCATGCTCATTTTTTTTGCCGGCTTTTTGCTCTTGCTTTAAGTCTAATATTTGTATCACTGGTGGTTGTGCATTCTTCGCCGCACGCGCTTTCAAACTAAGAGTTTCATATCTTTTTTCTTGTGCATGAAACCATGTTTCTAAGCTGGGTGTTGCGGATGCCAACACAACCGGGATATTCAGTTTCTTTCCACGCCATACCGCTAGGTCTCTGGCCGAATACCTCACACCCTCTTGCTGCTTGTACGATAAGTCATGTTCTTCATCAACCACGATTGCTTTTAAATTCGGGGCTGAAGTTGCTACAGCCATGCGCGTACCAAGAATGATTTGCGCCTTACCCAAATGTGCTTTTTCCCAGTTGTCAGCACGAGTTCTATCTGTGATGCCACTATGCATCACCACCAGTTTTTTTCCTGGAAATGCTTGCTCGACTGATGCCTCTAGCTGTGGCGTTAAGTTGATTTCTGGCACCATGATCATGACTTGCGCCTCGTCATCATCCAAGACTTTTTTTAACCAGTGTAAATAGGTGAGTGTTTTGCCACTTCCTGTTATTCCCTGCAACAAGTTGCAACTGAATTTCTTGCTGATGCTTTGATTCCAGAGTTTTTCCACAATGATTGATTGATCATTGTTCAGCTTGATTGCGTTTACTTCTTTTTCTTCCCTGGCTGCTTTTGCTTTTTTACTTGAAGAGCTTTTCTTTTCTTTGCCTAGCAATTCCCATTTATTTTTTTGCCTCCACAATTTAGGTATCGATGGAATCAATACCTCACCAATGGGTCTTTGATAGTAAATTGCTGCAAATTCTGCCATTGCTACGACGTCACTTGAAATCGGCGGTAGTGGTGCAATAGCTTGTACTTTTTTAATTTTCTCTAGGTCGTATTCTGTTTTATCCAATACTTGCATCACAATGCCGATGCATTCTTGTCTTCCAAAACTTACCTGAACGATTTGTCCTTTTTGTGGTGCAGTGGCAAATTCTTCATTCCAGGCGTAGTCAAATAACTTATTCAGTGGGCTGTCGATGGCCACTTGAACAATTATCTTTTCTGGGCCTTTATCTTCAAAGCTCATGTTTTACTTTAAGTCCGTGGTGAAGAGCATTGCACTTATTGGTTTTTTAAAAAGGGTTCTTTTGTCTGTGGAAAACCTTGTGGATAACTGCTTAATTATCCCAGTATTTCAAAATTGATAATTCTTTTTATGTATTTTCATTAAATATCATCTTGCTATAAAACCTATATAAATTAATGACTTATGGACTTTAATTTGGCTTGCAGGGTGATTTTTACTGCTGATTGCCTAGATTTTTATGCCAGAAGATGCCTGTGCATAAGTTACCACTCACATGCTTATTTTTACTTATTTCTAAGTGCTTTTGAGTGATTAACGACGGTCTCGGTCAGGGCAATAACGTGCTCAGGATTGGTGAACTGGGATATGCCATGGCCTAAATTAAAGACATGGCCATCCAATGGGTGAAGATTTTCAGCTAAGGCAGGAGCTGCAGCTAATTCATCCAAAATTCTCTTAACTTCTGTACTAATTTGCTCAGGGCTTGAAAACAGTGCCAATGGGTCAAAGTTTCCCTGAAGTGCTAACGGTGTTTTGTTTGCAAGTAAACGCTTACGTGACTTTGCAACGGATGCTGTCCAATCTAGTCCGATGACATCGGCCCCAGATGAAGCAATATCTTCTAGCCAAATTCCACCGCCTTTAGTAAATACTAAACTCGGAATTTGTTGGCCATCTTTTTGTCTTGGCAATAAATCAATCACGGCCTTCATGCTGGCCAGAGAAGTTTTTTGATACCAACCGTCTGGCAATAAACCGCCCCAAGTATCAAAAATCATCAACGCTTGTGCGCCCGCATCAACCTGTGCTGTTAAATAATCAGCGACTGATTGGATGTTGGCATCTAAAACCTTTTTCATTAAATCAGGTCTTTGATACAACATCTCTTTTGTGTTCTTAAAGTCAGATGATCCTGAACCTTCGATCATGTAACAAGCCAATGTCCATGGACTTCCTGAAAAACCAATCAGAGGAACTCGCTGTTGACCATTTTGAGTGAGCGCCTTTCTGATTTCAGATACAGCATCAAATACATATTTCAATTGATTGAGATCGGCAGGTCTTAAATTATTAACCGCTTGCTCATCTCTTAGTGGACGACTGAATCTTGGTCCCTCTCCAGCCTCAAAGCTTAAACCTAAGCCCATCGCATCTGGAATGGTCAAAATGTCTGAAAAAAGAATGGCCGCATCCATTGGATATCTATCCAATGGTTGCAAAGTAACTTCTGTTGCTAGCTGAGGATTTTTTGCAAGCGCTAAAAAACTTCCTGCTTTAGCTCTTGTTGCGTTGTATTCAGGTAAATAACGTCCTGCCTGGCGCATTAGCCACAGAGGTGTTCTATCTGTTGGCTGCTTGAGGCATGCGCGCAGGAAGCGATCGTTAATTAAAGTCAATTATCTTTTCTGACGTAACTTTGCAATTGCTGCAAGTTGTGCTGCGGCCATTGCAAACTCTGATTGAGCGTGTGCAAAATCAATATCTGTACCGCGATTTTGCATGGCTTCTTCAGCAGCTTTTTTGGCTTCTAAGGCTTTTGCTTCGTCAAGATCGTGACCGCGAATAGCAGTATCAGCAAGTACAGTTACTTTATTTGGCTGTACTTCAAGAATGCCGCCGGCAACGAAAACAAATTCTTCTTCGCCATCAGCTTTCTCAATACGAACTGCACCTGGTCTAATTCTTGTGATGAGAGGAGTATGTCCCGGAAGAATACCCAACTCACCACTTTCGCCTGGCAAAGCAATGAACTTTGCTTCACCGGCGAAAATTGACTGCTCAGCGCTAACTACATCAACATGGATGCTAGACATTTAAATTCCTT
>JACCDT011159738.1_pt1 | contig 10737 bp, 6 predicted proteins | sample 7446291 | NCBI WGS metagenome assembly JACCDT01 (sample SAMN15323446, study PRJNA562643) | freshwater metagenome | isolation source: river surface water | place: USA:Blue River Watershed | collected 2017-08-17 | reverse complement strand
CTAATTTGTCGACCATACATACAAGAGATAAAGCCAAAGCAGATGCGCCAGAAAATATTGCACTCATGAGAAAGGCGAAGGGTGTTTTCTTTGGCGGCGGCGACCAGGATTTAATTGCTGCAGCCTATGGCAATACACAATTGTATAAAGAGATGCTTGCATTATTAGACAGAGGTGGTGTGATTATGGGTACATCTGCAGGTGCGACGATTATGGGCGCATTGTTGGTGGGTGGAGATGCAAGAAAAGACCTCACTAAAAATTTTCCTTTTCAACCTGCATTCTCCTTTATACAAAACGTAGACATCGACCAACATGTACTAGTCCGCAATAGACAATTTGATTTAATCCCCGTGATCGAAGCCTATCCTACTCATTTAGGCGTGGGGATAGATGAGTCTACAGCGATTATTGTGGAGGGCCATCAATTTAAAGTGTGGGGTAATTCTTATGTGATGGTCTATGATGCCAAAGACTGGGCGAAACAAAAAGCAAGCTATGGCAAAGTACTTAAGCCATTTAAAATGATGTACAGCGGACAGGCATTCGATTTCAATACACATCAAATTATTAAGTAGCCTTAAATTAAATGCTAGAGTCCTTATTCAATAGGGCTAAAAAACTAATATATGGCTTAACTTTGTGGCCTTCTTATTAGTTGAAACGAAAATAATATTATGCAGGTTTTAAAATTTGGAGGAAGTTCGGTAGGTACAATAGAAGCAATTTCAAAAGTGATCGCGATTGTGAAAGCGCGCGTACAAACAAAACCTAGTATTGTGGTAGTTTCTGCCATGAGCGGTGTTACAGATCAATTGATTTTAATAGGACAAACTGCAGCTCAAGGTAATCCAGCTTATCAAACTATGATTCAAAGTTTAGCACAAAAGCATGAAGATGCCGTGCAAACTATATTGCCGACTGCACAACATGCTGGTAGCTTAAGTATGGTGAAGGCATTGATCCAAGAAATAGCATCCCATTGTACAACTATATTTAATGAAAGTGTATTGACTCATCGCATGCAGGATTGTTTAATGAGCTATGGTGAAATATTATCTTCTAAAATCATTGCTGCAGCGTTTGAGGCAGAAGGCTTAGATCAAGTATGGTTAGATTCAAGAGCAATGATTAAAACCAATAGTGCTTATTCAAGTGCAGTGTTGGATAAAGCATTGACCAATCAAACCATTCAACAATATTTTGAAAATTCTTCTAATCAACATGCATTGTATATCGCCCCAGGTTTTATTGCATCCAATGCAGAAGGCCATACCACTACATTAGGAAGAGGTGGATCAGATTATTCGGGAGCAATTTATGCTGCAGCTATCAATGCATCTGTTTTAGAAATATGGACAGATGTAAGCGGGATGATGACGGCAGATCCAAGGATTGTAAATAATGCTAAAGCTATTCCAAGGATATCTTACCACGAAGCAATGGAGTTATCGCATTTTGGTGCAAAAATTATTTATCCTCCAACCATACAGCCTGTGATGCATGCGCATATTCCTGTATGGATAAAAAATACTTTTGAACCCGAGCATCCCGGCACATTGATTGAAAATGAATCTCCAAAAGACGATGATTTTATTCGCGGTATTTCTAGTATCAAAGATATTTGTTTACTGAGTTTAGAAGGTGCAGGTATGTTAGCTATACCCGATTTCACTAAAAGGTTGTTTGATGCATTGGCAAAAAAACAAATCAGTATTTTATTAATTACACAAAGTTCATCAGAACATTCAATCTCTGTGGGCGTGAGTGTACAAGATACCCACCTGGCAAAAATCGCAGTAGATGCAGAGTTTGAAGATGAAATCAATACACAGCTATTGGAGCCGTTGATTATAGAAAAAGATTTGGCTATTATCGCTATAGTGGGTGCGCAAATGCGTAATCACCCTGGTATTAGTGGAAAAATGTTTGGGGTATTGGGAAGAAATGGTATCAACATACGCGCGATTGCACAAGGGTCTTCAGAAAAAAATATTACAGCCGTAATCGCATTACATGATGTGCGAAAAGCGATCAACGTATTACATGAAGCATTTTTTGAGACCACTTATAAACAAGTGAATGTATATATTGCCGGTGCAGGAAATGTTGGCGGAAAATTAATTGATCAAATCCAACAACAGATTTCCTATTTACAATCAACCTTAAGATTACAAATTAATATTGTAGGTATTGCCAATAGTAGGAAGCAATTAATTCATCCCGAAGGAATTGATCTAAGTAATGCCAACGGGGCTAGTCACTGGCGGGATCAGTTAAATGCAGCACCTACGGGGACGATTGATAATTTTGTAACTGCGATCATCGAAAATAATTTACGTAATTCTATTTTTGTAGACGTTACAGCACATGCTGCTGTAGCAGACACGTATGCACAATTACTAAGCAAGGCAGTTTCTGTAGTGGCTTGTAATAAAATAGCATGTTCATCTCCCTATGCACATTATGCAAAATTAAAAACTTTGGCTAGAAATTACAATGCGGCATTTCTATTTGAAACCAATGTAGGTGCCAGCTTACCCATTATAGGTACTTTGAATGATTTAATCCGAAGCGGAGATAAGGTCAACAAAATAGAAGCAGTCTTGTCAGGCACTTTAAATTTTGTTTTTAATAATTATGATGGCACCACTTCTTTTGCAAAAGTGGTCAAGCAAGCACAAGATGAAGGTTATACAGAACCAGATCCAAGATTAGATTTAGGAGGAACAGATGTGATGCGCAAAGTAATGATCTTGGCTCGAGAGGCAGGGCATCCACTAGAAATGGAAGGGATTGAAAACGAAGCATTTTTACCTGCATCATGTTTTAATGGATCAGTTGCCGATTTTTATGATGAAATGGAAAAGCAAGAACCGCATTTCAAACAATTATACGACGCAGCAGCTGCTGCTGGATGCAAATTAAAATTTGTGGCTAAGTTTGAAAGAGATTCCACAGGACAATGTACTGCCAAAGTTGGATTACAACATATCCAACCTAGCTCGGACTTTTACCATTTATATGGAAAAGATAATTTAGTCTTATTTTATTCTGATCGTTATCCTCAATTGCCTATGGTGATCAAGGGCGCAGGCGCAGGTGCTGACGTTACGGCGTCAGGCGTCTTTGCCGATATCATTAGAGCTGCAAGAATTTAATTAGCTCCCTTTTAATTATTTCTTTTTAACTATTTTCCCTTCAAGTATTTATCCAACCAGCGACCTTGCTCATACAATAAGTGCAATACATTTTCTTTACCTCTGTATCCATGCGCTTCATACGGCAAGTATACAAAACGTACAGTACCACCATGCCCTTTGATCGCGGCATATAAACGCTCGCTATTGATTGGAAACGTACCAGTGTTGTCATCCATCTCGCCATGCGTTAATAAAATAGGCGTCTTAATTTTATTGGCATGTGCAAAAGGACTCATGTCTAAATACAATTGAGGTGCTTGCCAGAAAGTTCTGTCTTCATTTTGGAATCCAAAAGGCGTCAAGGTTCTGTTATAAGCACCACTGCGGGCGATACCTGCTTTGAATAAATTACTATGTGCTAATACGTTTGCAGTCATGAATGCACCATAACTATGTCCACCAATCGCGAACTTACTACGATCACTTACACCCATGCTCACTAATTTATCAATTGCAGCACTTGCATTTAAAATCAACTGATTCACAAAATCATCATTCGGTTTTTTATCAGGAGAAGTGGCCACAATTGGCATTTCTGCATTGTCTAAAATCGCATAACCTTGTGTCACATAAAATACAGGAGAGCCCCAGCTTAACAAAGTAAATTTGTGTTGGTTCCCTCTAATCTGACTTGCATCAGCAGCGCTTGTAAATTCTCTAGGATAAGCCCAGAGCAAAGTAGGCAAAGGACCATCTTTTTCCTTGTTGTATCCTTTAGGTAAATATAAATCACCCGTTAAGTCAACGCCGTCGGCTCTTTTGTATTTAATTTTTTCTTTGGTCACACCTTCCATACTTGCATAAGGATTGCTAAAGCTAGTGATGGCAACAGACGTATTGGCTTGCAAGGATTTCAAATAATAATTAGGTACTTCTTTTTCGGTCTCTCTACGCGTGATGATTTTTAGTGTTGCAGCATCTAATACATCCACTACATATTCAAAACAATCTTCTTTACTGCGCCAAATAATCTCATTGGTTTTGGTATCCAAGTTGTAGATAGATAAGTAAGGAAGATCTCCTTTATCTGAAGCACCAGTCGTGTTGTTCATTAAAACACTACGGCCATTGTTCACAGTGGCAATGACATCTTTCCCGAATTTATTTTTATGCGTAACTGGGTTACCTAAATTAGTATAGGCATCTGTCAAACTTCTTTCATATAAAGTAGTTAAGCTATTGGCTTTATGATTGTACACACTCACTTTATAACGTTGCTTGGTTCTTAATACTTCGGTTACTAAAGCCAATGTTTCATCACCCCAACTGATATTCGAAAAACGTGTAGCAGTCTTAAATAATTCTTTAGGTGCTTCGTTAAAAGGCGCACTCATCGCCATTACAGCATCATGAAAAGGAACCGCTTTTTTAATCAAACCACTATCTAAAGGCATCGCATATACAATGGTAGCCGCTTCGTCATCTTTCCACTCAAAACCACGAGGGGCATTTTGTACATTATCATAACCACTTGCGGTCCCTTCGGAAGAAGGTAATTGTGCAATTGTTTTTACCAATGCACCATTTTTATCTAGCACTTGCATCGAAGATGCAAAACCATAAGCAGTCACTAAATAAGAAAAAGGTTTATTTAAAGTACGTGTAAGGATATAATTTTTATCAGGAGAAACACTAAAGCTATTGGTCAATGCAGGTGTACCTATTTTTGTTTCTACACCATTTTTATTTTTAACCAACTGACTCTTCGCTAAAAATTCAAATACATATTCATCATAAGGCGATTTGATCAAGTCTTGATAAGTCACACTAGGTGCAGCTTTACCTAAATTCTCTTGAATGGTTGGACCTTTAGGTGTGATCGGTCTTTTAGCTAAAGCGCTTGCCGCATTCACATTCACTTTATACATTACTGTAGCATCATCTAACCAAACTAAGCTCGCACCTAAAATTAAATTAGCAGAAGTCTTGTTTATTTTTTGACAAGTCAAAGTGGTTATGTCAATCACATATACATCCACCGCATTTGCAGAGACATTGTAAAATGCAATTTTATTTTCTGAAGGATTCCATGAAGGACTCAAAGCAGCAATCGTCGCTGGCATACCTTTAATTGCCAAAGCTTTATTGCTCGCAATATCTTTTATGGTCATTCCTTTGATATAATTCTGACGAGTAGGAGAAAAATTATTTGGATTCAAACGAAGCCCCGCAATTTTAAATTCAGCTTGTCCTAATTCCTCTACTAAAGGATAAGAAGGACGCTCCATAATAAGCATATGTTTTGCTTTTCCATCCACACTAATCGTTGGTGTTGGCGCTGCTAACAATAAGTCTGCAATTTCTTTTGCTGGAACTTGATACGCGGATGCATCTTGAGCAAAACTGTTTAAGCTCAATAAGGCTAGGATAAAAAAGCCAGTGATAGAACCTATGATTTTTTTCATACAATTGATTTTACCCAAATTAAGATAAAAATCTACATACAAGTGTACCATCTATCAAAAAATCTCAGGATAGTAACTTGAAGATTCGGCTAAGTTTAGATTCAATTTGTTCACTACAAAAAACGGCCCCTAGATTAGGAGCCGTTTGGTTTCATCCGATTGCTTAAAACCCAATTCAAAACTATTTTTTGATGATTAGTTTTTCAGACGCTCTTCTTACTTTCTTAGCGCCAGATAAATAATCATTTGCTGCGTCTCTGTATCCTAAAGTTACGGCTACTGCACTGTGTAAGCCAAGTTCCTTTAAACCTAAAGCTTCATCCACTGCATCTGGCTTGAATCCTTCCATTGGTGTTGCATCAATCTCTTCAGAAGCTGCAGCAACCAATGTAAAGCCAAGCGCAATATAGGTTTGCTTAGCAGCCCAAATTTGTAATTGCTCAGCTGTTAAATTTTTAATAGACCCGTTGATATAACTAGCAAAGTCATTTAAGCTTTCAACAGGTACACCTCTTTCTTCTGCAATTTCTTGCATGTATTCACCCACTTCTTTTTCTGTGATGCTATTCCAAGTAGCAAAAATTACCAATGCAGAAGACTCGCCTACTTGAGGTTGGTTGTAAAAATGCGGCTGTAATTTTTTTCTAGTTGCCTCGTCTTCAACAACAATAATATTATAAGGTGTCAAACCAAAAGAGCTAGGTGCCAATTTAGTTGCTTCCAAAATGGTATGCATTGTAGCTTCTGGAATCTTGTTGCCATTCATTCTCTTTACTGCGTAGCGCCATTTAAGGCTGTCTAATAAACTCATCGTTTTTATTTTTATTGATAATTTGAAATCGGGTCCATCAAGGCTTCAATCCCTTAAATTAATGTTTGAACATCAAAGATAGGCTATTTTGTAAGCCCATCAAAAATTGATTTAGGTAGATTGCTCAGAGGATTAACAAGGACTTTGTGAAATAGTTTAAAACATGCCAAAAACAACCCAAAATTGCTTAATTTAAGGGCATAATTGCATAAAATGAGACAAAAACAGGCCTTTTTCAGCTTTTTTCTACTCCTCTCCCTAGGTTTACAATTGAACCTAAAAGCGCAGGACAATGCCCCCAATTTAATCGTGATCACCACAGACGGTCTAAGATGGCAGGAGGTTTTTAACGGGATGGATTTTGCCTTGGCCAATCATAAAAAATTCAATCATGGGGATAGTGCCTATCTCTATAATAAGTATGGTTCTATTTCGGTGTCGGAGCGTCAGACAAAATTGCTTCCTTTCTTTTGGCAAAGTATGGCTAAAAAAGGCCTCTTATTTGGCAATCGTTTTAAAGAAAATAAAGTGGATGTTGCGAACCCACATTGGTTCTCTTATCCTGGCTACAATGAAATTTTTACAGGCTATCCTGACACTGCCATTAATTCAAATAATTATCCGCCGAACCCACATCAAAATATTTTGGCATTTTTACAAACACAAAAACCATATCAAAATAAAGTCATTGCATTTGGTGCATGGGATGCATATAATCGTATTTTAAATGAGGCTGCATCAGGATTTCCGGTGATCAATGGTTTTGAAAATCTATCAAGCATCCTTCAAGATCCGCAAACAAAAATGATGGAAGAGATGCTTCAAAATAGTTATAAACCATTTAAGGAAGTAGAGTGTTTAGATGTATTTACGCATCAACAAGCAAAATATTATTTAGCAACCAAGCGTCCAAAAGTCATGTACATCAGTTATGGCGAGACAGATGAGTGGGCGCATGAAGGTAATTATTCGGCTTACTTAGATGCGGCCCATCAAGTGGATCAATGGGTGGCCGATCTTTGGCAGTGGGTTCAAAGTACACCAGGGTATAAAGACAATACTTATTTATTAATCACTACTGATCATGGTCGTGGATTTGGAGAAGCTTGGACAGACCATGGTGCGGATGTTAAAGGCGCTTCCAGTATTTGGTTTGGACTAATGGGTCCGGAAAATAATTCAAACCTAAGTAAAATTGCAGCTGCGATGCAATCCAAGATGGGCGAACAAACGGCTAGTCAACAATTGTATCAAAAACAATTGGCCACTACGATGGCTAAATTATTGGGCTTGCAATTTGCACCAGCCCATCCTGTAGGCAATGCGATTTATTAAAAATGGGTTAACTTTGTATTATGCTACCACACAAAACCTTTAAGCAATTTCTTGCGCTAGCGATGCTAGTGGTATTTGCGTTTAGCATCACGCCACAAAAATCGATTCACGATTTAGTTGCCAAACATATTGATCCCAATAGCTGTTCGGTCCATAAGGATTTGCCTATTGAGCAAATTGAAAAAACAGAACTGCATTGTACATTTGATTTTCAAGTTGCCACCACACCTTTTGTCGACTATGATTTTAGTATTGAAATTGCAACGCCTATTGTTGCAAAAGCGCGTAATATACATTTTGTTGCAGCACCTATTGCCCAACATGCTATTGTCTCTGACTCACGAGGTCCCCCTGCTGTTATTTGTTAGAAAAGTAATTGACCGATTTATAAGTTGATTACTTTGGAATAGGCATCTTTCTATTTATGGATAGTTGATGCAGATTGTGTTTGATAACAAATAATAATAGTCATGAAAAAATATGTATTCGCTCTGCTCTTTATGAGTATGGGATTCGGTTTCACGAACGCTTTGATAGCGCAACAATTTACCTTAACAGGAAAAGTATTCGATAAAGCAACTGGTAAGACTTTAGCCGGTGCAAGTGTGTATCTTCCAGAAATTAAAAAAGGCACCCTCTCTAATAAGGAAGGTGTCTTTACCATCAATATAGAACAAGGCTCGCACGTGTTGGAGATTAGTTATATGGGTTATGCGACAGATGTAGAAAATATTAAGTTGCAAAATAACACTACAAAAGATTTTTATTTAAATAGTTCGGTATTAGAAGGCGGTAATGTGATTGTCACTAGTTTTTTAAGAGCAACTTCTACAAGACGCACGCCTACACCAGTGACCATTATTAAAAAAGACGAACTATTCCGTGGGGTGTCTAGTAATTTAATAGACGCCTTATCTAAAGTACCTGGGGTATCACAGATTTCAACTGGGCCAGCGATTTCAAAGCCAGTCATTCGTGGTCTTGGATACAATCGAGTGGTGGTGATGCACGATGGAATTAGACAAGAAGGACAGCAATGGGGCGATGAACATGGTATTGAAATAGATGAATACAATGTGAGCAGAACCGAAGTGCTGAAAGTGCCCGCTTCATTGATTTATGGTTCGGATGCCTTGGCGGGGGTGATCAATATTATTTCTAATGTACCAGTGAGCGAAGGGGTGATCAAAGGAAATGTATTTTCCAATTACCAAACTAATAATCGAATGATGGGTAACCACTTTGATCTTGCAGGTAATAAAAAAGGATTTATTTGGGGCATCAATTATAGTGCAAAGAACGCAGGCGATTATAAAAACAAATACGATGGCACTGTGTTTAACTCAAGATTTTTAGAACGCAATGGTGGTGGATATATAGGCATTGAAAAAAATTGGGGCTATTCACAATTGTCTTTTAGTAATTTTTCACAAAACCTAGGGGTGGTAGAAGGAGATCGTGATGCAGAGGGTCGTTTTGTGATGATGAAGGATGTGGGCGGTATCGCAGAGGAAGTAATTGTGGACGCTGCAGAGGAAAAAAGATTTACACCGCGCGCTCCAATGCAAAAAATTGAACATACCAAATACACTTTAGATAATAATATTAAACTTGGTAATGATAGACTGAAAGCCACCTTTGGATTACAAAGAAACCAAAGAATGGAATTTGGTAATGTATTAGACTTAGATGAAAAAGAATTGTTTTTTGATTTAAAAACATTCAACTATTCAGTACAATATTTACAAGCAGAAAAAAATAATTGGAAGAATACATTTGGTGTGAATGGGATGCGACAAACCAATACCAATAGAGGTGAGGAAGCTTTGGTGCCAGACTATACCAGCTTTGACATTGGTGCATTTTACTACACACAAAAGCGCACAGATAAAACAAGTTGGAGTGGAGGATTGCGCTATGATCAAAAGTACATGAACTATATCAACCCTGCACAATTTGTATGCCCTCCGGGGATGGCTTGTATTGCATTGTATAATCCAGTAGAAAGTAATAAACAGTTCAATAATATTTCGGGAGCGATTGGTGTAGCGCATGACCTAAGTGATAAAGTGACTTTAAAGTTTAATATCGCACGTGGGTTCCGCGCACCGAATATGGCGGAGTTGGCATCTTATGGTGCACACGAAGGCACCAACCGATTTGAGTATGGCAATGAATTATTAAAGTCTGAAAAGAGTTTACAATTTGATGCTGCTGTTGAGTGGAGCAATGAACATATGAGTATTGCGGGAAATGTTTTTTACAATATGGTGAATGATTATATCTTTTACCAAAAGTTAACTGCAGTGGGTGGAGGAGATTCTATTATCATGGACTACGCGCATGATCCAGCAGGAGAAGAACTATACGCTTTTGCATTTAGACAAAAAGATGCGCATTTGTATGGTGCAGAATTCAATATCGATCTTCATCCCCACCCTTTAGATTGGTTGCATATAGAAAATAGCGTGAGCTTGATTCGTGGACAATTTAAAGAAGCCTTGGACGGCTCTAAAAATTTACCAGGCATTCCAAGTGCAAGATGGTTATCTGAAATTAGAATTGAACTCTTCAAAAAATCTACATTGATCAAAAATAGTTTCATCAATTTGCAATTAGACAATGTGTTTGCACAGAACAATCCATTTACTGGATACAATACAGAAACGCAAACACCTGCTTATACTTTATTGAATCTGGGTTATAGCACGCAGATCCAACATCGTAATAAAACATTATTTAGTGTTTCCTTAGTGGGACAAAATATCACCGGTGTAGCGTACCAACATCATTTGAACCGATTAAAGTATGGTCCAATGAATGATGCTACCGGCCGCATGGGTGTATTCAATATGGGACGCAATTTTAGTTTTAAAGTGAATATTCCGATTGGGAATTAAACCCTATTTACTTTTTTGAATTTGTAAAGGCTCAACAATAGTTGGGCCTTTATTATTTAACAAGTATATTTAATTAAGAAAAT
>JACCDT011535372.1_pt1 | contig 10750 bp, 8 predicted proteins | sample 7446291 | NCBI WGS metagenome assembly JACCDT01 (sample SAMN15323446, study PRJNA562643) | freshwater metagenome | isolation source: river surface water | place: USA:Blue River Watershed | collected 2017-08-17 | reverse complement strand
TGACCGATAAGGAAATTGAAAAAACAATGAGTAACTTGATTCATGCCTTTCAAAATCAAGTGGGGGCCATCATCCGTAGCTAAGTTATGATTCAAGAAGAATTACAAAAACTTGAAAAACTTTCTGTTTTAGTAAGTAAAAAGGTAGAAGCCTTGACTGCTGAAAATCAGCGCTTAAATGCCCGATTGGCGGAGCTTGAAGCCCAAGTCCAAGAGAAGGAAGTTGCCCTCGATCATTTTAAAAATAAGATTAAAATTAGTAACATTGTGGACAACCGACCGGTAAGCCCTGAGGATACCGTCGAAATGAGTGACTTAATCAATTCCTATATACAAGAAATCGATCAGTTGATTACCCACCTATCCGAATAACATGGAAACATTAGCCATAAAAGTAAAAATCGGAGACCGGGAATATCCCATGCGCGTGAAGCCCGAAGATGAGGGCAAAATCCGCCATGCAGGACGAGTGATCAATGAGAAGTTAAGAAAGTATAAATCTGAGTTTGGCTTGGATGATTCCACCGATTTATTGGCCATGGTGGCCTTTGATTGCATGGTGGAATCCCTAGAGACCAACGCTGGAAATGCGGAAGACAGCGAGCAAATAGAGCGCAGTCTTGTCCATATTTCGGCCTTGCTTGCCAAGGCTGTTTAAGGTTAAGTCCCTTTTATTTTGATGATTCTGGAGCCGGTAGGTGAACCTTATATATATTCACTACTATGGCAAACGTACTTTTATTTTCCATCCTATCAGCCCTTGCAGGGCTAGGTGGAGGAGCCGTTCTATCCGGCATCCTATTTAAAAATAAGCAAAACAAACAGATTGGAGAGACCAAGGAGAAGATCAAATCCATGCTCCGTGAAGCGGAATTGACCGCAGAAACCATCAAAAAAGACCGAATGCTTGAAGCAAAAGAAAAGTTCTTGAAGCTGAAGGCGGAATTTGATGAGGAGACCAATCACAAGAAAAACTTGATCATCACCAACGAAAATAAGGTGAAGCAACTGCAGCAGCAGGTGGCTAAGGAACAAGAAAATGTCAAGCGTAGAGAGGCGGAACTAGACTCCAAAAAAGAAAACTTAACGGCTCAATTGCATGCTGTTCAGGTGAAAAAAGAAGAGTTAGATCGGGTCACCAATCAGCGCATTGCAGACTTGGAAAAACTTGCCGGCTTGAGTAGAGAAGAGGCGAGAGAGCAATTGGTCAACATGCTGACCGAAGAGGCACAAAGCAAGGCTTCCTCACAAATCAAGGACATTCTAGACGAGGCCAAATTGACTGCCACCAAGCAGGCCAAAAAGATCGTTTTGGACACGATCCAACGTACCGCTACCGAGCATGCAGTGGAAAACTGTGTGTCGGTCTTCAACATAGAAAGTGACGACATCAAAGGAAAAATCATCGGTAGAGAAGGTCGAAATATACGTGCGCTTGAAGCAGCAACGGGTGTGGAAATCGTCGTTGACGATACCCCAGAAGCAATCATCATCTCTGGCTTTGATCCGGTGAGAAGAGAGATTGCCCGCCTTTCCCTTCACCGCCTAGTTCAGGATGGACGTATCCACCCGGCACGTATTGAAGAGGTCGTAGCCAAGACAGAGAAAAATATCGAAGAAGAAATTGTGGAGATCGGGGAGCGTACCTGTATCGACTTGGGAATTCATGGGTTACACCCTGAATTGATCAAGATGGTAGGTCGTATGCGTTTCCGCTCTTCTTATGGACAAAACCTGCTTCAGCACTCCAGAGAAGTGGCGAAGCTCTCCGCTACCATGGCGGCAGAAATGGGTCTCAATGCCAAGCTCGCGAAGCGTGCTGGTTTGCTTCACGATATCGGAAAAGTATGGCCTGAAGAGCAGGAATTGCCGCACGCACTTTTGGGTATGGAACTTGCCAAGCGCTACAAGGAGCATCCGGAGATTTGCAATGCCATCGGTGCTCACCACGATGAAATCGAAATGACCTCCATGATATCGCCTATTGTACAGGCTTCAGATGCGATCTCCGGATCTCGTCCTGGTGCCCGTCGAGAGATCATGGACAGCTACGTGAAGCGTCTGAAAGAATTGGAGGAACTCGCCTTGAACTTTGACGGAGTCAACAAATGCTTCGCCATGCAGGCAGGTAGAGAGTTGCGTATCTTGGTCGATGCAGACAATGTAGACGATCAGAAGGCAGGTCAGCTTTCCTTCGATATTTCCCAAAAGATAGAAAAAGAAATGCAGTACCCTGGACAAATCAAGGTGACCGTAATCCGTGAAATGCGAGCCGTGAACTACGCCCGCTAAGTTCAGATTACCCAAACAAAAAAAGCAATTCGAGAGAATTGCTTTTTTTATGCCGTCTGTAGATCGGATTACTTTCGCTCCACTTCGCGTAAGTTTTCAAGTTTCTTGTTTCTCAAGAACCCGTTGATATCTTCAAAATGCTCGCGCACCCGCTTGTTGCCAAATTCAAATACCTTGGTAGCCAAGCCATCCAAGAAGTCTCGATCGTGGGACACCAAGATGAGCGTGCCATCAAATGCCTTGAGTGCATCTTTGATAATGTCCTTGGTCTTCATGTCCAAGTGGTTGGTCGGTTCATCGAGAATGAGCAGGTTGACCGGTTGCAAGAGAAGTTTGATCATCGCCAAACGGGTTTTTTCACCCCCAGAAAGCACCTTCACTTTTTTGTTGATGTCGTCACCCTTAAACATAAAGGCTCCCAAAATGTCTTTGATTTTGGTTCGAATTTCACCTACAGCTAGCTGATCGATGGTTTCAAAGATGCTTAAGCTCTCGTCCAGCAGGGAAGCTTGGTTTTGAGCAAAGTAGCCGATCAAGGCATTGTGCCCCAATTCACACTTTCCCTTAAAATCAATCTGCCCCATGATGGCCTTGATCATCGTGGATTTGCCTTCCCCATTTTTTCCGACAAAGGCTACTTTCTGTCCCTGTTCGATGGTCATGGATGCTTGGTGGAATACCACATGATCCCCATAGCTTTTGCTCATTTCCTCTACGATCACCGGGTACTTACCGGATCGTGGAGAGGGAGGGAATCGGAGTTTCAAGGCCGAGGTGTCCACTTCATCCACTTCAACGATCTCTAGTTTTTCCAGCATTTTCACGCGGGACTGAACCTGCAAGGTTTTGGAGTAGGTGCCCTTAAATCGTTCGATAAACTGTGTGGTATCTGCGATGAAGCGCTGCTGCTCCTCGTAGTGTTTCTGTTGCTGCTCTCGACGCTCTTTGCGAAGCTCGAGGTAGTGACTGTATTTCGCTTTGTAATCGTAAATACGTCCCATGGTCACCTCGATAGTTCGGGTGGTGATGTTGTCTACGAAGGCCCGGTCGTGGGAAATTACGACCACCGCTTTGGCTTTGGTTAGTAAAAATTCTTCCAGCCATTGGATGGATTCGATGTCCAGGTGGTTGGTAGGCTCATCGAGAAGGATCAGGTCTGGGTTTTGCAAGAGAATCTTTGCCAGCTCAATACGCATTCTCCAGCCCCCTGAAAACTCAGAAGTGGAGCGTGTGAAATCTTCCCGAAGGAAGCCTAGACCAAGCAACACCTTTTCAACGGCCGCCTCATAGTTAATTTCCTCGATGGCATAGAATTTCTCACTGAGTTCGGATACCCGCTCGATGAGCTTGTAGTAGTCCTCAGATTCGTAATCGGTACGAACGGTGAGCTCCTCGTTGATCTGGTCAATTTCCGATTTCATGCTCAGGTAGGAAGCGAAGGCCTTGGAGGCTTCTTCCATGACCGTGCAGTCGTCCGCAGTGAGCAGGTGCTGTGGGAGGTAGGCGACGACATATCCTTTTGGGGCAGATACCGAGCCGGAACTTGGCTTATTTACTCCAGCAATAATTTTGAGGAGGGTGGATTTTCCTGCTCCATTTTTGCCCATAAGGGCGATTTTATCACTCTCATTGATGTTGAAGGTGATGTTGCTGAAGAGGGGGCTGCCGCCGTGAATGACGGATACATTGTCTACTGAAATCATGAGCACTTGAAATTGAGCAGCAAAGGTAGGAAATCAGTTCTTGGAAAAATCACCCAGTCCAAAATTAGTGCGTGATCCACAACAAATGGATTCTTTGGGTTTCAACTGTTGGATCGATTCTAACCAAATAGGGACCCTCTAAAAATGCAAATCCTAGGGCTGTCAAATTGTGCAGAGTTGAAATCAAAAAGTTACCTTTGTCGCATGCTTGTAGTGGTCACCGGAGTGTCAGGTACAGGGAAAACTACCCTAGGGTTGGGCTTGTCTCAGGCACTGGGAGTCCCCTTTTTGGATGCCGATGATTTTCATCCTCCTGCCAACATTGAAAAAATGAGCAGCGGAGAGCCGCTTACGGATGCGGATCGACAACCCTGGTTAGCCAGCTTGGCGGCCAAGTTGTTGGAGATGGAAAGTAAGGGGGGCGCAGTTCTCGCTTGTTCGGCACTTAAAAATGCCTATCGGGAGCAGCTTCAGGTGAGCGAAAGTTTGCGTTGGATCCACCTAGTTGGAGACCGAGACTTGATCTGGCAACGGATGCTTGCGCGTCAAAACCACTACATGAAGGCAGGACTTTTGGACTCCCAACTTGCCATTTGGGAGCAGCCACGAGTCGGCCATTTGGTTGCTATTTCTGGAGCGCCAGCCGAAGTGCTGGAGGTTTCACTACACTATTTAAAAATGCAGGACATGAAAATGAACATGGGGGTGATCGGTATGGGTGTGATGGGCAAAAGCCTGGCGCTCAACCTAGCAGAAAATGGGGTTTCCGTATCCCTTTACAACCGATTTGTGGCGGGTAAGGAGGAGGGTATCGCTCAAAAGGTGCTCCTAGAAAACCCAGAGTTCACCCAGATAGCTGCATTTGAGGACCTTGCAGCTTTTGTGGCTTCCTTGGCTACTCCGCGTCGCATTTTGATGATGATTCCTGCGGGTGCCGCGATCGATGCCCAGCTGGATGCCTTGATCCCACATTTGGAAAAAGACGATTTGGTGATCGATGGAGGCAATTCCTTTTACCTAGATTCAGATCGAAGGGTCAATCGCCTCAAAGAAGTGGGCATGCATTTCCTCCCTATGGGGGTATCTGGCGGAGAAGAAGGGGCGCGCAAAGGACCATCCATCATGCCTGGCGGAAATGCGGAAGGTTATGCGATGGTAGCCGATTTTTTGGGTAGAATCTCTGCCAAAGACAAGGATGGTAAGCCTTGCGTGACCTACGTTGGTCCGGGAGGATCTGGTCACTTTATCAAGATGGTGCACAATTCGATTGAGTACGGGGAGATGCAAGTCTTGGCGGAATTGGTTCACTTCCTACGTTTTGGATTTGGCTGCTCGGCTGCCCAGGTATCTGCCATTTTTTCGGATTGGGGAAAAGGCGAGTTGAAGTCTTTCCTGCTGGAAATCACTGCGGATCTCTTGCTTTTCAAAGAAGGAGGAGAATTGCTACTCGATAAAATCCTAGATCAGGCTGGTCAAAAAGGGACCGGAGCTTGGTCCTTGACTACTGCCTTGGAGTACGGGATTCCCTACAGCCCATTGGCTGAGGCGGTGAATGCCCGGGGGGTGTCCGGAGAAAAGGCGATGCGGGTGGCATTTTCGAAAACCTTTCAACATGAATTCCAAAAGGTAGAGGGTTCCTTGGAAAAATGGCTACCAAAAATCAAAGAAGCCTATGCCTTGGCTCGAATCATCAATCATGAGGTAGGTTTCCGATTGATGAAAACCGTGTCAGATACCAAAGGTTGGGGACTTAATTTCAATGAGATTGCCCGCATCTGGACCAATGGCTGCATTATCCGTTCCGGCTTGATGGAGCGAATTTCAGCCAATTATGCAGATCAGGTAGCCTTCTTTGAAATCCCGGGAGTGAAAGAACAGGTGATCTCTGGAAGAAAGGCCTTGGCCGAATTGGTAGGATTGGGCTTGACGCATGGGTTTGCTTTGCCGGTGATGAGTGCTGGGATCAACTACCTCCTCGGTCGAATTACGGCCGACTCTTCAGCGTCCGTGATCCAGGCCCAGCGCGATTACTTTGGAGCACATACCTACCAACGTAAGGATGATCCATCTGGAAAGTTTTACCACACCCAATGGACCAATTCCTAATTGGAGCACTGAATACAGCTGGACATCTGTCCAGCTTTTTTTTTGAAAAGTCGCTAGATAAAAAGCAACTAGGAGTTGAGATTCAACACCCTCAGCCGTGAACTATAGACCGTTGACCAAATAATCCTCTTTTTTCCATCAACGGGATTGGATTTGGTTAAACAAGGAGCGAACTTCAAGAATCAACTGAAGCAAACTCGCATGACATTCAAATCGCTTGCCCTGACCCTATTTTTGGGGCTAATTTCTCTTCTGGCTTTTGGCCAAGACCTGGTCATCAGGTCCGTTCATGTGGTTTCCTTGGAAACGGGAAAGATTCAGAAAGACCAAACCCTTTTGGTCAAAAATGGCAGAATAGAATCCATTGTCCCTGCAGGGAAGTTGCCCGAGACCTGGCAGCAAGCAACTCAAATCGAGGGCAAGGGCAGTTATGTTTTTCCAGGGCTTGCCGAATTTCATGCGCATTTGCCGGTAGCTGCCGATGGGAATACCCAGCTCCAAGAGGAATCCCTATGGCTTTACCTGGCCAATGGGGTGGTGCGTATCCGAAGTATGCTAGGACACCCTAGCCACATTGCCCTTCGTGACAAATTGAACGCGGGGGAGTTGATGGGTCCTAGAACCTATATTTCGGGGCCTTCCTTCAATGCCAATTCTGTGACAGATCCTGCGCAGGGAGCAGCAATGGTGAAATCCCAAAAGCAAGAGGGATACGATCACTTGAAGATCCATCCTGGGGTACTTTCGGATGAAATGAAAGCAATCGCCTCAGCAGCCAAGGCAGAAAATATTCCCTTTGGTGGGCACGTGCCCTTGGATGTTGGGATTCATCAAGCCCTTGAAGATGGCTTCAAATCCATCGAACACATGGATGGGTACATGGAGGGTTTGCTTCCCAGTACTGTTACCATTGACCCCGCTACCTCGGGTCCATTTAACTTGAATTTGTCTTCCCAAGTGGACTGGAGTAAACTCCCCGAACTGATCAAAAAAACCTTGGATCAAGGGACTTACTTGGCGCCTACGCTCACGCTCTTTGACCGGTATTTTGGATACATTCCAGCGGATACCTTTCGTCTGGCTCCAGAAATGAAATACCTTCCTGGGATGCAGATTCAGCAGTGGGTAAATACCAAAAAGCAATTGGAACGAGCAGGCATGCTCAATAAAGAAGTAGTGGCTCCTTACCTTGCTTTTCGCCGAAAATTATTTCTTGAAATGCACCGTGCTGGCGTACCCATGATCATGGCTTCGGATTCCCCTCAGGTATTTAATGTGCCAGGATTTTCGATCCACCATGAGATTGCCTTGATGTCGGAGGCAGGCATGTCCAACCTGGAAATATTAAAAACAGGAGCGCTCGTGCCTGCCCAATACATGGGAGCAACAGGCAGTTGGGGACAGATCAAGGAAGGCTTTGATGCCGATTTTGTGCTCGTAGAACAAAACCCACTTTTAGATCTCAAAACCCTCCAAAAACCAGTAGGGGTGGTCATCCGTGGAAAGTGGATTGGAAGAGAAGAGCTGCAAAGTCAATTGGATCGAATCGAAAAAAATCACCTCAGAAATTAACTGCATATGGCAAGGTGCATACTTCAGAAGTCAAAAGTTAGCAGGCTACAGCTCCTACTATTCATTGTCTTGGGAATAAGTAGCTGTGCCGCACCTGAAAAGCAAAACCCAAAATCAGTAACCACCACCTTTATGATTCATTCCGAAAAACTGACCGAGGTGCAGGGAAAGCCCATTTACCGTTATGTGTTAGACAATGGCACTATGCAAGTCGAGCTCTCCAATTACGGAGGGCTGGTGTACAAAATCCTAGCTCCAGACCGAGATGGAAGGCAGGAAAATGTGGCCTTAACCTTGGATAGCGTGGAGGATTTTCTCACTACAGAACATCCTTTTTTTGGGGTGACTGCAGGAAGAGTAGCCAATCGCATCGCAAATGCCCAATTTACACTGGACGGCAAGACCTATGAACTGGCCAAGACTAATGGAGACAATCACCTGCATGGAGGAAAAGTGGGATTTGACAAGAAGGTGTGGATACCCGAAACCTACTCCACAGACTCCACGGTAGGGGTCAAGATGAGCTACCTCAGCCCAGATGGGGAAGAGGGCTATCCGGGCAACCTGCAGACCACGCTTTGGATGGAGTTACATGCCGATAATACGCTGAGAATCCGATTTGAATCGACCGTGGATCAAGCCACCTTGGTCAACTTGACCAACCATACCTACTTCAATTTGGGAGGCATAAAGCGCGATATGTTGGATCACGAAATTCAAATTTGGGCAGACGCATACACGGTCATCGACGAGGAACTGATTCCTACTGGGGAGGTGAAGGATGTAGCGGGGACTCCTTTTGATTTTCGTTCTCCCAAAATCTTGGGAGACCAAATTGCAGCTAATGGAGGAGGCTTTGATCACAACTTTGTGCTCAAGCAAGAGAAATCACCCGAAATGAAGCAGGTAGCTCGGGTGCGTCATCCCCAGAGTGGCCGGGTGATGGACATGTATTCTGACAATGTGGGCGTTCAATTCTACACGGGCAATTTTCTAAGTAAGTTTCCCGGTGCGGGGGGCCAGACCTACGATAGGCATTGGGGATTTTGTTTAGAATCTCAAAACTGGCCTGATGCGATCCATCACTCCAACTTTCCAAGCCCTGTACTTCGACCTGGGGAAACCTACAGCCATACCATCGACTACCGCTTCTCGGTAGAAGATTGATGGAAAACCCTTGTATTTAACCTGATAAGAAAGGATTGATTTTGTATATTTAGTGTTCCTGCATAGAGGCTTGATCTGTCCGAAGTAGGATAGTTACTATTTATCCACCTAAACAAAAAAAGAATGGGATTATTTTCAGCACTAATGGGAAATGCGGGGGCGGTCAGCCAAGAGGAACTTCAAAAAAAATATGGGGAGTTGCTTACCACCGGAGAGGAGATTGAACTCGGCTTCAAGCTAGTCCGAGACACCTTTATTTTTACCAACAAACGACTGATTTTAGTCGATATCCAAGGGATAACTGGGAGCAAAACCGAATACACTTCCATCTCCTACAAGAGTATTTCTAGGTTTAGCGTGGAGACCGCAGGTACCTTTGATTTGGATGCAGAACTAAAGATTTGGATTTCCAGCGAGGTGCATCCCAGCATCAAAAAGCAGTTCAATAAGTCCGTCAATGTCTACGAAGTACAGCGCGTCCTGGCGCACCATGTGTTGAAGTAAGGGTAGTAAAAGCATGAAAATAAAAGTAAAAAAGCCTTCTGCTTCGGCGGATGGCTTTTTTATTCACCCTCAATTAGCGTAAAAAGCTATTTTAGTTTCCGTGTAGAACTGCTGCAGTCTGAACTTGAGTCTCAGTAAATCCTTGATAGGCACAAACCACCGCTTCAAAATCGGACAGCTTACCCAGGTGTTTGAGTGCCAAGGGATTTCCAAAATGCACCAAGATGCAGGGCTTGGTTTTTGCCAATTCTCGGATTTCATCCAAGACGGTTTGCTCCATTCCAAATTGATTCAAGGGCTTGTGACTAGGGACAAATACCGCCAACATCACTTTTTCTGCCTCCTCAATTGAGGAGAATCGAAGATCCACCTGTTGCGCAAAGAGACTTGGACTAGCCGTGAAAAATTCCTGGTAACCTAGTTTTCCTGCTTTTGCCAATTCCAGGAGCGCTGCCGAATTAATTTCACCTGAGATGACAGACACATAGTTTTCTGCCAAGACTTTTTGCAGTTGGGAGTGGCTTTCCCAGTCGAAGGCAGGAACTCCCGTTGGTTGGGATTCTAGGACACCCAAGCGGGTTTTTAACCCCATCACTTTTTCAAAAACAACCTGTATCTCTGCATCTGAGGCATTTTGGACAATTTTCTCGATGCCCTCTTTCACATGGTCCGAAAAGCATAGGATGTCATTCCCTGCATGAAACGCCTGCCATTCGAGTTCTCCTGGCTCGGGATATAAATTGGCCACGGCTTTCATATTCAGCGCATCAGAGATGACTAGGCCTTTGAACCCCATTTCTCCCTTGAGCAAGTCGGTAATCAGTTCTCGGCTGATGCTAGCAGGGATGTTTTTTCCTCCAGTCAGTGCGGGCACCGCCAAGTGCCCCACCATGATTAGTTCTACGCCCTGATCGATGCCCACTTGAAAGGGAAGCAATTCCTCCACTTGCAGTTCCGCTTTGCTTTTGTGCAAAATCGGCAAGCCCAGATGCGAGTCTGTTGCCGTGTCCCCATGTCCTGGAAAGTGCTTCAAGCAAGCTCCGATGCCCGCTTTTTTCATTCCCGAATAGGCAGCAAAGGCCAGTTGGGAAACCTTTTCTGAGCTTTTCCCAAAAGAGCGGTAGCCAATCACTGGGTTGTCAGGATTCGTATTGACGTCGGCGCAAGGGGCAAGGTTGAGGTGTATGCCAGAGCGCTTCATGTCCAAGCCCATGCGGTAGCCCACTTCCGTCACCCACTTTTCGGCATCGTTTTTCAAGGCACCTAGGGTAATGGCAAAGGGGTATTGGGGCGTATTTTCTACGCGCATGGCTAAGCCATATTCTCCATCGATGCTGATGAGCAAGGGAGTTTTGGAGACCTTTTGGTAGCGGTTGATCAGTCCGATTAGTTTTTCAAAAGTGCCAC
>JACCDT011697025.1_pt1 | contig 10754 bp, 13 predicted proteins | sample 7446291 | NCBI WGS metagenome assembly JACCDT01 (sample SAMN15323446, study PRJNA562643) | freshwater metagenome | isolation source: river surface water | place: USA:Blue River Watershed | collected 2017-08-17 | reverse complement strand
TGAGTTTGTAGCTAACTCTGAAGAATTATAAAACACCCCTTGTACGCCAAGGACGGCGGCGTTCTTGCATTAGGAGATTTTTGTTAAAGTGTGGTTTCTCTTCTGTTAATTCCATAATCCCTTTCTTATATTTTGAGCATAGGGGGGTTTAGCCGCATCCCCCTGTCTTGTTCCAGGTCCCTTGTCTTTAGTCTTTTGTATGAAGGAGCTTCTCAGTACCCTTTGTTCTTTGACGAACTACTGAGCGTTGACTGACATGCGTCTTAGCAACACTAACTTATAAAAGTTGCACCCTATCTTTTGTTCGGATTGTTCCCTCATACAAATACCTCTTACAATTAAAACAAAAAAATAGCTGATTTTAGCCGTTGCCCTGAAGCCCCCCCTTTTCATAAGTTTGGCCTGGCTCAACGAACCAACTATTTTCCTGTACCCGTAACCCCAGAGCTTTGTTTAAAGAGTTAAGCCATGTACCTAGGGAACCAAAAAACTCTTGCTTATATCTTGAAGTTTTAAGCTCGGTGTGAGATTCTGCGACTTCAAGTTATTCGCACTAACTGATTTAACCCCACATTTAAAAGATGTAAAACGGTCCTAGTGGCCGGGGGTTCTTTTTCCATAAAATAGGTACAAGCCGCGTCATTGACGCCTACGGGAACGTATGTGTTATAATGGATATGAACGCAGATCACTCCAATTAAGAACCCCGTCTCTAGGGCTAGCCCGCCCCAGGATGGGGTTCTTGCTTATTGACAACCGGTATACCAGTGGTTTACCTCCGGTTTACCTCAATGAAACTAATAAAAGTGCCAGTAGAAGTGCATTCCCTCCTCTTAAAACTTAAGAAGGGCAATGAGCCAATCCATGAGACCATTTCTAGGCATCTTTCGGTTAAACCAACAACAGTTAAGAAATCTAAAGAGCCTACGCACACGGCCGTATTAGGGCGTCTTTTTAAAGAAGAGTACCTCAAGAAGTTCGAGCACCCATATCCTGCTTGGGGGCCAAAAGAGAACGGTCAACTGGCCAATTGGCTTAAGTCTGTTCCCTTTGATTACGCCGAAAGCCTTATAAAACTTTACATGCAATGGACCAATCCATTTGTTGTTAGATCTGGACACACCTTAGGACTTTTAGTTACTAGGCACGTCGAGCTAGCCACAGATGTTGCCCGAGCTAAGGGCAAAAAGAACCTACTAGTTAAGCATGAGAGAGAGAAAGAGGTCATAGCTAGTTATGCAGCAATCGAACGACATGAACAGGAAAATGGAAATATTCAACGAAGTAAAGACCGCATCTCGTCAGTTCAGGACTCAACCCAAGGAGGATTACCTGGACCAAGTGGCGATCCGTTTACAGGAGAAGGGGCTTTTGGCCTCCCAGACAAAACGCCTCTTTATTGAAGCCGTAAATAGGTACGACCACTTCCCTTCTCTAGCTGAAATAGAGCAAATATGCGTTCAAATGAAGTTCAAGGGTGTAAAACTAGACTTCGACCCCAATAAGCACTCCAATTGCAGGTCTTGTAACGGTGTGGGCTACATGCTCGCTGAAAACGATCAAGGCAACACACTAACCATTCGCTGTATGTGCGATAAGGGTAAAAATCTACCATTTGCCAATGAACAAGACGCCTTTGAAAAAGGCTATAGAAAAGTAAAGAAACTACCCGCAGGTGAGTTCGTAACTAAGTGTCCTGGCATGCCGCCAGCCGTTGAGGGACTCATGCTTAGCTATGAAGAGACCGGCACACCCTCTCCCGCAGGACTTTCCTTTTGTAGGATCACGGAAGACGAGTTCCTTGATGTGTACCATGACTACAAACAAAAGAAGGTGCACCCAGCGGCCTTAAAGAAAACTAAACCCATAGAATCGTTATTTAAAAAGGAGACTACCAATGAGCAGCCTGATCGAGATAACCAAACAGCTACACCAAATAGAACAGAAGATAATAGAGAACCAGGGGGAACTGACCCAGGAACTTGAGTCAGAGTTCACAGCTATTGACCTAGCTAAAACACAAAAAATAGACGCTTATTATGCCGTTTTGAAAAGATGTGATGTTTTGTCGCAATCCTATAGGGCCGAGGCTGAGAAATACACAAGAATGGCACGTGGATTTGACAAACTAGAAACACATTTAAAGGAGAGTTTGAAAATGGCAATGATTATTACTCAAAATGAGGTTATCTCGGGCGATGATGCGACTTTTAAACTCTCAAAACGTCCAGATAGAGTAGAAGTTTACGACGAAGCCACTCTTCCAGATATGTACAAGCGCCCCGTTTTGAAGTACGAGATCGATAAAGATAAATTGAAAGACGATTTACTTAGAGGCCTACAAGTACCAGGTGCACGTTTAGCCTCAGTGATTGCCCTTCTTCCACAAATTAGAAAGGCTCAAATATGCAACCTAAAAAACAAATCCCAGAGGAGTCTCTAGATCGAGAACTCTGGACAGAAGAAGAAATAAAAGCAATGGATAAACGATACGAAATGGAAGGAGAAAACGATGGCAATACAAAGGAACAATAATACTGGCAGTGGTGGACGAATTGATAAACCAGGTGATTATGCTGTGACAGTTGAAAAAACTGAAACAGGCAAAAGTAAATCAGGAAAGTCTATGCTCACCGTTACATTTATTACAGATGATGAGAAACGAATCAGGGGCTACTACTGTAAGGGTGTTGATTTTCACATGAAAGCCTTATCAGATCTAAAGATAGCCTTAGGGCTTAAAGCCGATTCTCCTGCTGAAAACATGATTGATAAGCGTTGTGGAATTGCTGTTGATGAGCAGGCCCCAGGAGAAGATGGTAAAGTATGGATGACTATTTCAGGATATGGGAAAGAAAGCGAAGTTGATGGTCATACCCCTCCAAAAGAAGAGGAAGAAACCATTCCCTTTTAACCCATTACTGATAGACTTTATGAGTGGATGCATCCGACCCCAGACTTAAGCCAGATAGGATCACTCGTCACAAAACTTTATTTGCGATCTATATCAAGGAAGCTGGGTCGGTCTTCCTCGATATCGCATTTGAAGATCTAACAGAAGCTCTAAAGTACAAAGACGAATCTGAAATGGAATACTTCAAATCAGGACAGGCCGTTGAGATCTCAATCCATAAAATGACTGAATCAATTGACTAGACTATAATTTACCTCATGGGGTTAGGACCTGAGGGAAAGATCAAGAACGATATTGCGTTCTACTTAAGCTTACTAAGGAAGCGGGGAGAGCTTGATTTCTGGTACAACATGTCTACAGGGGTTTTTGATCCTATTAGAAAAATCTATCGCCGTAATAATTCTGCCTATTCTCGCAATGGTGTATCTGACATTGTTGGTGTCCTTCGTGGTGGCCGTGCACTATTCATAGAGGTTAAGTCTAAAACCGGCAGACTCACTCCTGATCAATTATTGTTTAAAGAATCAGTTGAGAAGTTTGGAGCTTTGTTTATCTTGGCTAGGTCAGTTACGGACGTCCAGAAAGCACTTATTCCTTTGATAAAAGACAACCAGACATGAGCACAGCGTGGTCTTCGGGAGGGTAGGCCACGTAATTATTGGCAAGACCCTCCGGCAAGTTCCACGAGTTGTTCCCATTGCTGCATTGAAAACTCTTGGACTTCGTCGAATAAAGGCACACAGACACTTGGATTTTGGGGATGGGCTTTTTTGTTGCACAACTACTGACCCCTCCACAAATTAGCAATACGCCGAGCAGCTTCAGAGCGTTCTTCGTCAGTTTTTGCATTATTAACCTCCTGTAGAGACTTAGATATTTCAGCAAGCAACTCCTCAGGGCGATCTCGTGATGCCCGCCTGATAAACTCCCAGATCTCTTTCAACACAGTGATAAGAGTCGGAAGCGCCCTAAGGATTGCTATGAATGTGCCCATTACTGTATGTGCGTCAATCCCTAATGCCTTGGGTTCATTCCCAGTACGTCTAGGATCTTAGCGATCCATCCACAAATCTTGCCAACGATCTCAGCTGCTTTGTTGTCAGCCATTGTAGCTGTTTTGTCTTTGATCATATCAAGCCCTTGCTTGAGACCAAACAACATTGCATTAACTGCTAAAACCCAAACAACAGCTTGTTGAACAACTGGCAAACTATTTAACCATTCCATTTTAACCCCCTAGTTATTGCCCCAAAACGCTTTGTGCGTCTTGATTGCCTAAATCTTTAGGACCACTCAAGTAGTCTAAGACTTTCCTTGAGACTTTCCCTTTTTGTAATTGTTGGACGATCTTAGCTTTCTCTGTGTTTGTAAGATCTGAGTCCATGATCTGCGCTTGCACCATTTCTTGGTCCATAGCGGGAACGTCAACCATATCAGCAGAATTATTATAATTAAAAACATCTAAGACCTTTGCGCCATTAGTTGGCTGTGGAGGGAACTTATTTTCCGCTGCCTTTTTCACAAGATCGCCTGCGGCAATACCTGAGGCAACAGGACCAAGTTGTGGAACCTTAGAAGCAAGATTACCCGCTCCTTGAACTACTTTAGACGCTACTTGAGGCCCCATTTTGCGGACCTGGTTTAATCCCGCAGCAGTGGCAAGTCCTACTAATGGATTTGAAGAAGCAACACCCGCTCCCGTTCCAACTATATTACTTGTAAGATCAAAAAGATTATTAGTTGAAGATCTAGCAACCTCGTCGCCTGAGATCTTTTGCATGTTTTTTAAAAGCTTATAATCTTTGTTTAGTTCTATTATGCCCTTTTGCGACGGCAACGCTGGGGCAAGCACATTTGCGCTGTCAACAACTGCGTCACCAAGTGTATCGTAGAATACAGCATTTATAACGTCGTCATCTGTAGCATTACCCGCACGTAAGCGTGTCCATGCTTTGTTTTTTTCCATTTGCTTACCGAGCTTTTGTTTTAAAAGATAAGCCCCATGAGTTTCTAGAAATTCATCGTCTCCGCCTTTTTTTACAAGATCGGCTAAACGCTTTTCAACCTTTTCGGCTACATCTGGGAAGAACATGGCCGTATCGGGGTCAACTAACTCGGTTCTAATTTTATCAACGAGCATTTTTTTATCAACACCAACCCGTTGTCCTTGTGCCCTAAGCTTTTGTTCGGCTTCTTTAGTTGTCTCAATTACCTTACCAATTCTTTCGCCAACTTCGTTTCTAAGTTTGTTTACAGCCTCTTCCATTTGCCCGACGGTTTTAGGAATGACCCCAACAATATTATTTTCTAAGGCAAGATCTCCTATTTCTTGAAGACCCTTCTTGCCAATGTCTTTATTGATTGCTTTAGACCCACGACCTATTGCTCGAGCCGCTAGGCCTTTAGACGCTTCGGCTAACTTAGGAGCAAGGGCTTGCGCGCCTTTACTTAAAGCCGCACCTCCAAGACCAAAAGCTCCACCCAATGCAGCAGCCTTAGCTCTTTGGTCAGCTTGTAGGGGGTCTACAACGCCCTCAGTGTCACCAGGATTGTAAGCAGCCGCAGTTCCAGCACCTAAGGCGGCGCTCTTAAGTAAGCCCGCATTAGCCCCTAAGCCGCCTGTAGCAAGGATGCCAGCACCCATACCAAGACCCGCTCCAATGGGGTCTTTAGCTTTATTAGCTTCAGCGGTTTTAATAGCCTGATCTCGTAGAGCCACATAGCTGTCGTCTTCGGGTAGGTTCTCATAAGCCTTACCAGAGAACACGTCTCCAATTGGCTTATCTAGTGTTGCTAAAACTTGTTGTTCAGAGAACGGGGATATTGCAGAGACGCCTTTTGCTACTCCTGCTTTTATTTGTGGGGCATAGCCTAAAGTAAGAGCATCGCCCGCACCTTCAAGTGCCGCAACAGCCGTGTCTCCCATTGAAGGGCCAACATCAGCAGGCTCTACGGCTTTTTTGCTTAAATAAGCATCCGGATCGAAACCTACAGGTTCGCTTGCTTTCTTTTTTAAATAAGCATCCGGATCAAAACCTGTGTTAGCCATTTTCTACCTCTTGCCCAAGCGAGCCATAATTTGAGCCGCTCTAGGATCGTTGGGATTTGATTGTGCCCATTGCATTGCTTGCGCGTCTTCTTCGGACATTTGCGGAGCAGCCGATTTCGGTTGATAGCCTTTTAATCTAGTTCCAAGGCGTGTTTGGAAGTTAGAATCACTATCTTGTTTGAACTTTTTAAGATTGTTCAAGATAGGATCTTGGCCCTGTGCTGCAGCAATGGGGCTATTATATGCCAAGGGATCAGAAGGAATGATCGCATCAATAATGGCTTGGTCGGCTGCACTTAATACACCAAGTTTTGCCATGTTCTTATAACTAAGAAGTGCGTCTTTAGATAATTGCTTACCTCTAGCTACATCTTCTCTGTTCATGATAGCGCCCCCACCGTGTTTTTCACGTAGAGCTATCATCTCGTCGATCTTCTGATCGAAGTTGTTTTTTTCTTCGATTCCGTCCTTTATTTTTTTAGCGTCGTCTTCATTGTTGGCCATTCCATATCCAGGAACGACGAGCTTCTCTTCTTTTTGACCGCGCTCATATTCACGCTTCTCTTTTAAATCATCTTTTCTAACACCGGCCGCGATGTAAGCGTTTTGCCGTGCCTCATCCCAACCACGCTCACGAAGTTTTGTGTCTTCTTCTGCTTTTACTCTAGCAAGCTCTAACTTCTCTAGACGTTCACGCTCGTTTTTAGCAGCTTCTTCTTCTTTTTTACCAATGCTCTCAAAAATACCACCAGTTGTCTTAGCTCCCAAAGCTGCACCTTCGGCCCCGCCAAATGCCCCACCTAAAATAGTAGGCAGTGCCCCAGCTAAAGCCATGAAGATTTTCTGTTTAGAATCATCCTCATCTTTTTTCTCTGGCTCTAGATCAGCTAGATCTTTATCAGTTATTTCTTCTCCAGCCTCAGCTTTGTCTTTAATCGTAGCCACTGTTTTAATTGCAGCAGGGGCGCCTTTTTTTACTTCTTTTGGAGTGATCTTCTGTGCAGAAACTTTAGAAAGAACCTCAGCCGCAACGTTTTCTGGTTTTGGCTTTTTCTTATTCATAAGAACGTAGTTAGCGTCCTCATTATCTTTAATATCATTTGGATCTAAACTGAATAAACCAGCCATTTTACTTCTTCCCCTTTGTGATAGCAGCTATGTCTTTTGAAGATTTAATAGCTTTATCGCCAAGAATAGACTGCATTGCTGCCGAACGTTCTTGTGCGCCTAATCCACCATAACCAAACTCAGTACTAAGTTTGCCTTGGAGCTCTTTCTCACCCTGGCCTAGATTAAATTGCTGACGTTCAAGCTCACCCTTCTCGGCGCCTCCAACTGACTGCTCATATCCAGACAACGCATCTCGCTTGGCTGCGATGTTATTTAAAAACAATTGTCGTTCTTGGTCTGCAAGCTGTCCTTGAGTGCCTAATTGGTATTGTGCTTGTTGATTGCTTGCTAGAGCACCACGAACACCAGACCTTGCTTGCTGACGGGCTAAATCACGAGACCCTGCTTTTTGTGTATTAACTATTGCGGCCATGTTTTGTTCACGCATGGCTTGCTGTTCTTCTGGCGTATACCCACCAAGTTGTTCTTTGCGACGAGCTAATATGTCAGCAACATCAGAAGATCTGCTCGTATCCAACCTACCTAAGGCTTGGTTGCCGAATATCTCTTGGCCACGATCACGCCCAGCTTTAAGATCTAAGTTTCTTTGTTTAGCGTATCGCTTAGCCTTTTCTTGTTCCATTTGATCATAGTCTGCCGCCTGTGGAACTCGAGTAACTGTTGCTACTGGTTTTATGCCCATATTTATGCCTCCCATGGCATGAGCCATGTAATTAACTTGTCATCCTCAAAAAGACGTTGTTCTCGCCCTTTTGTGACTTTAAACATTTCATTTGGAGTTAGGTCTTTTCTCGTTTGGAAGGTGACCTGTTTAGGTGTTCCACAAGAATTGAGAAGCTTAAACCCCGCTTTGGTTCTTAAGTATTCCGGTCTTACGTAGTGCATACGTATGGCCATCATCCCCTCAAAGACCCAATTATAAACAATAATCCCGACTATTACAGTATCGACACACGCCAGTCGTACTTTATAGCCCTCATTAAGATACCAATAGAGGATAGCCTCAATCTCAGTAACCTTATGCTCTTTCCCTGCAATAGTTATATCTGTAAGCGCTGATTTATCTTCGCCTTGAACGAATAACCAAGCCTCGTAAAGCAGCGGTAGAACCGATGCAACGTCACGCGCTAAGTCAAGATCTCGGCATTCTACTTGAAGAATCTGACCGTGATCTGCGCGTCCATTGCTCCCGTGTTCTTTAGATATAGGTAATCCAATGTCCAAGCCGTATCCCCCTCACAAACATATATCCCACCCTCATCTTTCCTAACTGTTATCCATTCAGTGGGTATAGATGTTAGTTCATTTCTTATCACAGCCTCAGTTAAGGCCGGTATAGTAAGCACGGAAGTGAATGACTCGAAATTATCGGTGAACGTGAGTTTAGTAAGACCAACGCGCAACTCTCTTATGGTCGCCGTCAAGTCAATCGCAAGATAATCAATAACCTGCTTAATACCTGTATCTTGAAGCTTCTTAAACTCACGAAGGGCTGCAAAGTTCATTTATATGCCCTCATCATGGTTTAAACTCTTCTCTAAACGGTGTTGAGAACTCAATCTCCCACCCTGTAATACCTACGTTCTCATGAATGATGCTGTTCTTGTATCTAGGACGAACGGCACGAATACGAGATCTACCTAAAGAATGGAATGTTGCCTCTTGAGAGGGATCCCCATAAGCATCCACCCCATAAGGTGAGTACCCGTATCCACCCCCTGCAATTGCCATATCAAATATGGCTATAGCTGAATCTGGTTGGTAATTAATCTCTTGTTCAACGGTGAGTGTGAACTGGTTATTGGCCACTGCCTCAAGAGAAAAGATACGAAGTTTAAGTGGGTCTTTCAGCACTGAGGGCTGACCTAAAGCTTCCCATTGAGGGGAATAATCAAATTCTATTCCTGTCGTGTTATCAGCATAATCATAAGCATCGAGAAGATCCATGCGGCGATAAAGTATGGACTGAACAGAACTTGTGAAGGAAGAATACCTTCTCTCAACAAGATATAACTCGGTACCAAGATAAGTAATCCCGCCAGCAATATTATAGTTCGACCAGATAAGCCACGCATCACGTACTCTATCGTACGCATAGACTCTGGAGTTTAGGTTAGGATACCGTAATAGATCATCGCCATCCTCTGTAGGTACGAAAAGCAAATACTTATCATTAACAACATCGTTAAATCCTACAGCACGTTTACCACGTACCTTGAGTGAATCAGGTCTGCCTGAGTTATCAAACACAGGGTCAATACGAGAGGCTTGGTTTGATTCACTATCATCTAGTGCTGCACCAAGTGGAATAGGGATCTGCCCACCAGAACTCTGTCTTGGGCCTTGAGGTGATAACCACACTAATACACCGTCAATATCAACTAACGTTGCGTGAGCCACACATCCTGCATCACGAGCTTTAGTCTCAACTCGTATCTGTCCTGTCGTAATATCACCAGTAATTGCAGTAAAAGATTGGTTCCCGTGAACAGTAAACACTTCGTTATTAGGAGCAATCCCAGTAACAACATCACCATTACCAGGTTCAATAAATAATTGATTTGAGTCGTTTGGGAAGTACTCAGGGCCATCCACATCACTAAAGAATAGCGACGTAGGACTTTCCATATTCCCAGAGATCATTACGATCCCGTTCCACTGAGATATATATCTACCTTTTGGTGGGGGGGATCTATCCGTTAATGGGCTTAAGAGTAGTTCTCCAAGAGAGGGGTCAGTTAGGTTATCATTGTAAACGATAGAAGAAACAAAAGAATTATTAGGTATTTCATCCACGAAATAGAAGGCGGCAGGTGTAGTTCCGGAAGATTTAGAGCGCCATATAAGAATGCGAAGATTATTACTAATAACGCTGTTATCGGCGACATCTACTGCGGCCCCAGCAATCGTAATACTAGTTGCGGATCTAGCTGTAACCAAACGAGTTGTATAAGCCGCAGCAACCCCATCAAAAAAATAAGCAGTATCGCCAACCTGTAGAGTATGCGGGCCGCCTGTACCATCATCGACTGTAATTGTTGTGACCGCAACTTGCGCTCCATTCACGATTGCACAATTGGTATTAAACCCAGTTGTGTCCTCTATTTGAGGAATAGTTAAATCAAAACTATTAGCAGCAGCATTCTGTGCTGTGGTTGAAGATAAATTTCCTTCAATAATATTCCCTGCGGCATCGTAGTTAGCGTATTGGATTTTATGAATGTAGTTTGATCCAGTTATAGCACCAGCAACAAGAGTAGAGCTAACAGTACCAACGTTAGGTAAGCCAGCTCGGTAAAAGTTTTGCCCATCGTACTTCATTGTCTCAGAAAAACCTGATCCAAAATAGATCACATTATTTGTCTGCACCGTTGAGACGTTCTCATGATCGGGCTCAAATCTATTGGCGTAATATAAAGAAAGAGGATTTGTCGTAGGCGTGTTTACAAGTACCCAGTACTTCGCATCGTCTACTAAATCCCCGTCGTTATTTAAGTCGTGTTCTCTTACAATTTTAAGAAACGCTGCCGGTGTAGTGTTTAACCCCGTCACCGTTGCTGAAAATCCTGTAAGAGCGTTTATCTGTGTGGCAAGTTGAGCTAATGTTTTAGGAGATGCTTCATCAAATCCAACGTTTGTTGTAGTGTCTAAAACAAGAAC
>JACCDT011850838.1_pt1 | contig 10757 bp, 9 predicted proteins | sample 7446291 | NCBI WGS metagenome assembly JACCDT01 (sample SAMN15323446, study PRJNA562643) | freshwater metagenome | isolation source: river surface water | place: USA:Blue River Watershed | collected 2017-08-17 | reverse complement strand
CTGTACCAATGGTAAGGGTATCGTTCGCTACTACTACATGACCAGGTGAGTGTTTGTCATTTGTTTTTTCAATAGAAAGAAGTTTGAGCCGTTTGCCTTCCCAGGTTGTCCAAATGCCGGGCCAGGGAGTCGTGCCGCGGTACAGGTTGTATATTTCTTCAGCACTTTTGTGCCAATCGATTTTTCCAGTGTCGCGAGTAAACTCTCGGCACGTTGTAGCATCTGCGGTGTTTTGTGGTGTGGGCAATAGGGTGCCCGCAACATAGGCAGGTACGGCTTCCAAAAGTCCTTCAAGCGCGACTGGCGCAAGCGCGGTATCGAGTGTTTCGTAGGTGTCAGTTGCTGTGATATTGATTTTTTTTTGTAAAAGAATGGGGCCGGTGTCGAGCCCTTTGTCCATCTGCATAATAGTGACCCCGGTTTCAGTTTCACCATGAATGAGCGCGGATTGAATAGGGGTTGCACCGCGATATTTTGGAAGGAGTGATGTGTGCGTGTTTATTAGGCCGTGTTTGGGAAATGACAAAATCGATTCTGGAATAAGCAGCCCGTATTGCGCCACAATGCCAACTTGAACTGGTTCTTCTAAAGAAAATCCTTTGAGAGTGGTTGGTTGCAGATAAGGAATACTGTGTTTCTCAGCTACCAGTTTTACCGGAGGCGCGGCCATGTCTTGATGGCGCCCGACGGGGCGGTCGGGTTGGGTAATTACGAGGCGAATATCAAAAAGGTCGCTTGCGATAAGGCCTTCTAATATAGTTGCGGCAAAGCGCTCGGTACCGAAAAAGACGGTGGAAATGGTTTTCATATAGGCATATCATACACTGAAACACAGAAAAAAAGAAAGATACAAAACCCGGCACATGGCCGGGCTTTTTTTCTTAATCTCGTGTCGCGTCTTCAATATCAAACGCGCGATCAATATACAAAATGCCGTCTAAGTGATCAAGTTCGTGTTGAATCACACGCGCAAAATAGTGGTGCGCCTTAAATTCAATTTCCTTACCTGCGCGGTCAAGCGCTTTTACTCGAATATCAGTGAATCGTTTCACTTTTCCCATTTTGCCTGGCACTGATAAGCATCCTTCGGTATCAACATTGGTTTTTTTGCTAATACGTTCAATCACTGGATTGACCAAAACCAAATCATGTTTTAAGTGAGGGTCGGCATCTTTGCCAATGACCGCGATACGAACATTTTCCGCCACCTGTGGAGCGGCCAAACCAATACCATCGTCACCATACATGGTAGGAATCATGTTGTTGATAAGGGTTTGGATTTCGTTGCTCTCAAGTTCAGCCAAGGTAAGTTCGCGTGAGCGCGCGCGCAAACTAGGGGTAGGGAGTTGTATAATCGGAAGTTCTTTGGCCATATATACAAATTTTATACACTAAGAAGTCGGTTGGGGTTGATATCGACACGCCAGCCTTTTCCCGGCAGGATGTCAACGATACGTGGAACCACATGAGTATGCGCGGGTGGAATTTTTAGAATAATGGCTGACCAGTATTCTCCTCGCAAAAACGCAGGATGAAGCTCAAATGGGCCTTGTAGTATACTCTCTTTTGACTCGTTTGTCAAGAGTGTCTTAAGCCGTTCTACTAGTTTTTTTGGTGCATCTTTGGCGTCATCTTTTTGTGGTGATGAGTAGAGGAGTCGAACAAGTGTCGTGTATGGAGGGTACCCCAGGTCGGCACGAGCCGAGAGCTCGGTACGATAAAAACGATCAGGTTCTTTTTTTGCGGAAAAAATAATGTGTTCGGGCGAAAACGTTTGTACCACTATGGTCGCGCCCGGGCAAAGTGCTGCCAAGCCGTGAAGATTCGTCCATACATCTTCGTGCATGCGAAATTCGGGAACATGGAGCGTGGTATCAAGGTCAACAAATACAATGGTGTTCACCTTGCTATGGCGTAAAAAAGGAATCGCTTTTTCTGTGCCTACCACAATGCGGTGTTGATTGGTTTCCTTAAGTTCTGGAATATAGTCAGTATCAACGCGTACCACTTCGACATCGTCCCGGTGTGATACGAGCGCGCGAACACCATTTTCTACAAACGCGGTACCAGCACCGCTATAGCGAAGTGATGGCGAGTGGCACGTGGGGCATTGCGGTGTAAGCGCGGTGCGCGTCCGACAATAATGACATACGAGTTCATTGGTGTCGTCGTGTAACACGAGTGGATTTTCACATGTGGGACAGCGGCGAATAGTGTTGCAGGTGACACAGCCAACGGTGCCCATGAATCCGCGCCGTGTAACCGCGATATACATGTCTCCATTCGTATGCGCGATGCGTTCTTTTACGGCATCGGACAGAACACCATAGTGCCCCGCGCGTCGGTCGTTATGCATGTCGACCACGTCGAGCATGGGAAGTGTGGGGCTTGTAAAAAAACGATCTTCTTTGGTGAGTGTTTTTCCAGCGTCAATTGTGCCGTGATACAGGCCGTAGTACGTATCCAAACTGGGCACACTTCCCGCGTAGACACGTTGTGCTGGTATATATTTTTGTCGTATATCGAGCACGTCTTTGACGTGATATCGCGGGTTTTGGTCGCTGTGCTTATATTCACTGTGTGCCTCATCAGTAAGAATGATTACCGTGTTTTTTGGGAGTGGCAGGAAGGCTCCACTGCGTGTGGCAAATACTACTGGTGCCGTGCCTTCGCGAATAGAAATCCACGCGTCCCATGATTGTTTGGTTGTTTGTTCACTGTGCCATTCTGTAGCGTGTTCACCTGTTTTGGCGCGGTAGTGTTCGGCATACTTTTTTAGTAAAAAAATTTCTGGCACAAATACACAGACTGTTTTCTGTTCTGTTCGTTTCGTTTGAATGTAGGGTACCAGCTCGTCACTGTTTGTGATTGTCGCAAATTGTGGGTGTTGTATTTCTGTATTTTTTTCCTTAGTGTGTGGAAGATGTAATGTTGTTTGCTGCAGTTTTCTTTTTTGAAGCGGCGGAAGCATGAATGTGGCAATGGTGGCAGGTGACACACCGTACCACGCCGCGAGGTGGGTAAGAAACGTAAGTTCTTCTTTTTGCAATAGTGGCTTAGGTGACAGTAAGCGTACCACGGGCTTTAATGTGCCTTCTGGCGGGTTCATTTCCACGGCCATGACGATACCAAGCATTGTTTTTTGACGAAAGGGGATTTCAACAACAAATCCAGGCTCCACATGTTCCAGTTCCTTTGGAAGCGTATAATCAAACACGCCCATGCGGGCGGGTAGACGTTTTCCAAGAGGAATAACTTTGGCAATCATGGCAACAGTGTTATGAAATGACGCATTCGGCTGTAAGGTATCCCACGCCAAATGGGTGTTCATAGGCGTGCTGGACATAGGTATAGCTCATGCCATCCAAAATGCCCATGAGAATGAGGTTTGACCGGTAACTGCACTCTTCGGCGTCTTTGATCATGCTTTCGTCAAGCGTAGCAAGTCCGGCGACGTTGTGTGTTTTATATGCCTCAATCAGTGCTTTGTCAAAAGCTTCTCCTGCTGGTTTAAGCCCATGGGGCGCGTCTTTCGTGAGGCAGTGTGACATATCACCCGACGCAATGACCGCTACTCGTTTTCCTGATTCCATAATTTGTTCTTTGAGAAACTTGCCAAAGGTAAGATGATCTTCGGGGGTGAGGGCGCTGTAGCCGATCGGGATGATTTTGACCTGTGGTACATGTTCGGTGAGATAGGTGAGGGGAATCGTAGCGCCATGGTCAATTTTTTCTTCACTCACGAGCTGCAAAGGAATGTGGTGTGCCTTGGCCGCGTGACTGAGTTTGGCCGCGAATTCAGGGGCACCAGTCCAGTTTTTTACCGTGAGCATATCACCAAACTGTTCAAATGCTGATGTGAGTGTGGGATGAGCGTTAACAGTGAATGATTCCGCAAACAAGCCTGTGTGGGGTGAAATAATAAGCACCAGATTAGGCTTGGCAGTGTACAGGTTTTCTTCAAGCGCAGCCATGGCTTTGACAGTTTTTTTGAGTTCAGAAAAAGCATCTTTGCCGATAGAAGGAAGAAGAAATGGGGAGTGTGGTGTGATACCTGCGAACACGAGGGCCATATTAGTTGAGTGATTGAAGCGCGATACGGGCAATACGTTCTGGTTCAAGGAAGCGGTTCGCGTAGTCAGGGTTTCCCATAGTGATAATCGTAAACTCTTTGCCGTCACTTTTTCGTTTTACCTGCATGGCAAGTCCTGCTCCAGATTCTTCAAGGTAGCCAGTTTTACTATAGAGTACTACAAACGGTAAATCTGTGCGAGTTTGGAGTTGGTTGGTGTGTGTGTCGTTGTGGTTTGGTTTGCCATCAAGGTCTTTTACTTCGGTATATGTATATGTGGGGGTAGCCAGCGTATTTTGAATATCGCCAATGTCCGTAATACGGCGCCACATCGTGAGCATTTCTCGCGCGGTGCTTACATTGCCAATATCGGCTCCTGACGGTTCGGTAAAGGCCGTTTTGGTAAGGCCCCAGCCAAGTGCTTCAGCGTTCATGCCTTGTATAAATCGCGATTCAACTGGAGTGACACTCGACACAAGCATATTGGCCGGCAAGTTGAGCGATGACACCAAAAGCGCGTTCCATAGGTCACTGTTTTTGACGGTTTCGCCGTTTGCTAAACGAAAATTGTTGTAAAGCGGTTTATGGATGGAGGTGTTGTAGGTGACGGTACGAAACATGTTGAGCCCTTCGGCTGCAAGGCGATACGCGGTCATGAGTTTGGTAAACGAGGCAATCGGGCGCTGATCGTCGATATTTTTTCCAAGCAGAATAGTGCCACTTTTGTCAGCAATAACATAGGTGTTTATCGGGGTTTCAATGGCTGCGCCAATAAAAACAGTGTTTTCTTTTGGAGTGACGACCATTGGCGCGGGGCCGGTAGGCGGCTCGCCTTCGTCGGCGCCATTTGGAGCTGTATTTTCTATAAGAGGAAGAGAGGTGTTTGGGTTAGCAATAACTATGCTTGCTTCTGCCTCAACCGGCGGCGCGGTGCGGTGGAGTGACCCGGTTAATTGGTCGACCCACACAATATTGTTCCAATCGTATCCGAGGGAGGTAAATACTTTTTCTGACGCAATGTGGCGTTTGAAACCATGTTCCGTGACATAGATTTTATTCGAACCTTTTACACCAAAAAGAGCACCTTCTTTAAAGGTGATTGGCTCACCATACGTGTAGTTTTGGAGGGTACCAATAGAAACTGTTTCTATGGGCCATGAACCATAGTTAAATTGGTATATCGCGTCGTTTGGTATAAGACTCATGATATTTTCTTTCAAAAGATACAATTGGCCATCTTCTTTGGTACGAACCACTTTTCCGCGAATGTCCGAGGCTGAAGCAACCGTGCGTGCCGAAATTATTGTTCCTAAAGGAAACCCGGAAATATCTGAGTCACTTACTTCGATGATTTCGTCGGGGTTGTACCCAAGCGCACGGACTGTTTCTTGGTTTTCAAATGGACGCAAGGTGGTGTTGTCGAGAAGGTAGTATGTGGAGCCCGTGTGGAGAATGGCGTAGTTTGGGAGTGTAATCGGTGAGCCAAGATCATATTTAGAAAGTTCAGCCGCGCTGGTTTGAACAATCATTTTTGGATCAAAACGACTTACAAGCGCGCCCATAGAAGTAAATGCACGTCGTTGTCCGTCGATAATAACGTATACGGTTGAATCGTTCGGTGTTTTCACGAGTGTGCCATTCGGGTACGCCTGAGCAAACCAGGTGCGCCAAAGTTTCCAAAAGTTTTGGTTGCCTTGAATATGTGGGGTGTAGGTATAAAGGAATCCTGTCGCGTTGCTTTGGGGTATGACGGTCGCGGTGTCAATCGAATATATCTTGTCTTTTCGTTTAATCCAATCTTCATTGCTAAGGTTTTCATAATACCAGCGCATAATGCCGGCAGCGCTATCGATTTGCGTGCCAAGGCCGCGATGTTTTTGCAAACTCGGATCATTCATACTGCAGCTGTCGCAAATGCCGTACCCGGTGGCCCAGTCGAGTTGTTTTTGGGTCGGATTTTTGTCGGTCACCAAGCTTTGTTCTTTTTGTAATTTTACAAGAAGATATTTGGGGTTGATTTGATAGGTTTGCGAGGCGCGATAAATAATATCTGACACCGTTCGGGGAGTACCTACCACATCATCGGTTAAAAGGCGACTGATCATACCCCCTTTATATTCTAAAAATGCCTGAATATCTTCACGCGTCATGGTCGATGTGTCGGTAAGTTCTTCGTCCGTAATAATAAGATGCGGGTTGAAATCTTCAGCAAAGAGAACGTGTGGAGTGAGAAGAATACCCAGGACGGTTCCAATAAGAAGTGATTTGTAGGTCATAGTGACTCGTAGTGTAGCAAAAAATATCAAGAGCGGCTAGATATGTATATTACGAAAAAAAAGAAAGAAAAATATTGTGTATTTTCATTGCCACATGTCGGTAAAAATGATGTATGTTTGTTTGACAAAAAATTATTTTTTTGCTAATCTTAGACCATTCTGCAGACAGCAGAAAAAAGAAAGAGGAGGTACTCATGGCAGTCGCAGCAGAGGGATTGGGATTCTCGCCCGAGGTCGAGGATCGGCTCCTCATGCCGCACCACCAGGTGCACGTGAACGTGCTCGTGAACAACACCTGCTGGTACACGCAGGCCTGCGGAGGAACCTGTGTGCTCGCGCACACGGTCGGTCGGGACCGGCAGAAGCTTCAGGATGACATCTTTCGGGCGGCGATGGAGGAGATGATGGGGCATGGCTCGGTCGCTCACTTCGCCATCGTCGGCAAGGAGCCGGCCCAGTCGCCGCAGCGCGTTCGTGAGATCCTCGATCTGTGGAACCGAACCGACGTGAACGTGCGGCCGGCTTCGGTCGGCATGATCACGTCGGGGTACGGTCTGCCGGCAGTGGACAGGGCGGGCATGTACGAGGGGCTCGGGTGGATGGCGGTCTCGGTCGACCTCGCGACGAGCGGTCTCCGGAAGGATGTCGACTCGCTCGTACCGCTCGGGCTCGCGGTCGACTATCGGAAGCACAGTATCGTCAAGCACGTCTCGGCCTACACCGTGATGGGTGGGGTCGGCGACATCAAGCAGGCGCTCGAGCTCGGCCGGGCGATCGAGCAGGCCGGGGTGGACCAGTGGGTCCTCTCGCCCAAGCTCGCGCCCGATCGGGAAGGCAACATGGAGTCGACGATGTCGTCCGGGCAGATCGTACGCTACATCGACGCGCTCGAGTCGCTCGGGCAGTTCACGCAGAAGGTGCTCGTGAGCCTGCCGTCTGACAAGGATCTCGTCCAGAGCATCCTCGGTCGGTACGAGGTCACGAGGTGGGTGCCGACTGGCTGGCGTCGTGCGGCCCAGGTGAACGGCATCTGGGTGGTGTGGAAGGCGCCGGAGGAGGGCTACTTCTTCGGAGTCGGCCACGACGGCGCGCTCATGAAGCGGCAGGATCGCCTCACGGTGGGCGGAGCGGCGAGCTACGGCTACTACGAGCGCGCGAACGACGGCAGCATCACGCGGCAGCTCAATCGGCTCGCCGAGATGCGGCTGGAGGCTGCGGCCTAGTCCGCGGGCAGCGGACGTTTGGGTGGCGCGAGGTTTACATTCCTCGCGTCACCCTCTTCTTTTTTCTCGATAAAATTGTTTTTTCATCTTCTCTTTGGTATAGTTTTCCTACTATGTCAGGCACCCTTTATATTGTTGCCACCCCTATTGGCAATTTAGGTGATTTGTCACCACGCGCGCTTGAAACCTTGAAACAGGTTGATTTGGTGTTGGCTGAGGATACGAGAAATACGGGTAATCTGCTCCACCATTTTGGATTGAAAAAAGACATGAAAAGCTACCACCAGCATTCAGGGGCGTTTCGTGTGGAAGAAATTCGCGCTCTTTTAGAAGATGGGAAAAATATTGCGCTCGTGTCTGATGCGGGTACGCCTGGGATTAGTGACCCAGGTAATATGTTGATTCAAGAACTAACACGCCAAGGTGAAACAGTTACTATTCTTCCAGTACCTGGTCCGTCAGCAGTTGCTGCAGCGTTATCCGTATCTGGTTTTCCAACCGAGCGGTTTTTGTTTTTGGGATTTCCGCCACACAAAAATAAACGACAGAAGTTTTTTAAAGAAGTTGCTGCGAGTGAGTACACGACTGTATTTTACGAATCGAATCACCGTATTCAAAAATGTTTTACTGATCTTAAAGAGGTTCTTCAACCTGAGCGACACCTGTGCGTGTGTCGCGAACTGACGAAACAATTTGAAAGCGTGTACCGTGGAACAATTGATGAAATTATAGCAATGAACATTCCTGAAAAAGGGGAGTTTGTGGTGATCGTTGGACCAAAGGAATAAAAAACTGGCAGCGCGAAGGATGGGCGTCTGCCAGAATGGGGCATTAGTACTGAGCCACCTGGTCACCGTAAAGGCTCTCTTTGAGACAAAACACCCCGAGTCCTTGTGGGTGAACCACCACAAGGAATGGTGCAGCATTTCTTCCCTCGATTGGCGTAGGTTCTACGACGAAGGGATACCCAGGTTCGTACATGCCAACCATACTATCTCTTGGCCGTACCCCTTTTTCTTCGGGTGTGAGGTGGCGCAGGAGAGGTGGGCGCAAATAGATCTGACCAGGGAATTTGCTCAGCCGTCGCACGATTTCTCCCTGATTACTGATCATTGCGTTTACCACACCTCGAGTGGTCGGAATTCTTGCCTCTATTGTTACTGATGCAATCGTGATTATTGCAAGAAGAGTCACTAGTCGTACGTCATCCTGCATTTGAGGTGACGGCGGAATGTGACTACAGTGCCACCACGACTCCCAATCGTCTACATCAGGAACAACAAAGCTTTTGGGTTCAACGAGTCCTGATGTAGGTCGCTCATACGCAATGGTTTGGGCCGGTAGTCGGTTGCTCTTTGTAGGTGCTTGCGCGGTTGCACAGGCAAACACAGAAAAGAGTCCGATAAGGAATGCAACGAGGGTAACGAACTGTCGCATGGTGCACCTCCGGTATGAGTTGTTTTGTATCCCTCCAAAAAAAGCGTATCGTGTCTGTATACTTCTGTCAAAAAGAGCTCAACCTATTGCTTTTTTATTATATTATCGGTATTCTGAACATACTATATATGTATTATGTCAAAGCCGTTTTATCTCACCACCACCCTGCCGTACGTGAATGCTGATCCTCATATTGGGTTTGCACTCGAAATTATTCAAGCCGATGCGTTGGTACGCTATCGTCGATTACTCGGCGACACGGTTTTTTATAACACAGGCACCGACGAACACGGCTTAAAGATTTATCGCAAAGCCGAAGAGCGCGGCATAAGTGCGCAAGCGTATTGCGATGAATATGCAGCGAAGTTTCGAGAGCTTTCAACCTTACTTCAGTTAGATAACCCAACCTTTATTCGTACGACTGACACACATCATAAGGCAGCTGCGCAAGAATTTTGGCGGCGCTGTTTAGCGAATGGGGATATCTATAAAAAAGCCTATCAGGTAAAATATTGTGTCGGCTGTGAACTTGAAAAAACAGATTCAGAGTTGGTTGAAGGAAAATGTCCGATTCATCCAAAAAATGAGATTGAACTCATTGATGAAGAAAATTATTTCTTCCGTTTCTCAAAGTATCAAGAACCACTTTTGACACTCTACGAAAAGCATTCAGAATTTGTCGTACCTGCAGAACGGTTTAATGAAATCAAGGCGTTTGTCGGGCGTGGGTTAGAAGATTTTAGTGTGTCGCGTCTCAAAGAAAAAATGCCGTGGGGTGTTCCTGTACCCGATGATGACACCCAAGTCATGTATGTGTGGTTTGACGCGCTTGTAAATTATATTTCTACTTTGGGTTGGCCGGAGAATACGGAACAATTCGAGCGGTTTTGGGGAAGCAAGGCAGTGCCGAACGCTATTCAGGTAGCAGGAAAAGATAATTTGCGTCAACAAAGTGCGATGTGGCAAGCGATGCTTCTTTCTGCAAAATTACCAACCTCAAAACAAGTATTTATTCACGGGTTTATTACCGCTGAAGGGCAGAAGATGAGTAAGTCGATTGGCAATGTGGTGAATCCATATGATGTTGTTGGAAAGTACGGGGTGGATGCTGTGCGCCATTTTGTACTTGGTGGCTTGCCGGCCTATGACGATGGAGATTGGAGCGAGGCACGGTTTCGTGAATGGTATATGAGTTCTCTTGCCAACGGCATTGGTAATTTAACCAGTCGTGTCCTTACCATGCTTGAAAAATATAGTGATAACAAAGTGCCACAAAAAGCCGATGATCGCTTTGGCGTTGAAGCGTTTTGGAAAAAGTACGACGTTGCGTTTGGAGCATTTCGCTTTGACGAGGTAGTGAGACTTGTTAACGAGCTGGTGAAATCGTGCGACGGGTTTATTTCTGAAACGAAACCGTGGGCGGCAGTGAAAGAGGGGAAAGATATTGGTGCTGATTTGTATACTCTTACTGAAACATTGCGTCACATTGGTGTGGCACTCTTGCCGCTTATTCCAGGTAGTGCAGAAAAAATTCTTGCCTGTTTCGGAACTAGTGCAAATCTTACTTCTCATGATTGGGGTATGCTCCAGGCAGGAGTTGAAACTAAAAAACCAGAGATTCTCTTTCCACGACTTGAGGCGTAGGTGTATACTGTAGTCAAGATTCTTTTCTTCTTTTATGTCTTGGCTCGATATTGTATTTTTGGTCATCATTGGGTTGTCAGGATTCCGTGGGCTTCGGGCCGGGCT
>JACCDT011165915.1_pt1 | contig 10759 bp, 8 predicted proteins | sample 7446291 | NCBI WGS metagenome assembly JACCDT01 (sample SAMN15323446, study PRJNA562643) | freshwater metagenome | isolation source: river surface water | place: USA:Blue River Watershed | collected 2017-08-17 | reverse complement strand
CCAACAGGCCAAACGGCTTGACGTGTTTGTGTAGGTGCTGAAGCTCAAATTCCACGGTTTCGCCCGTGGCCAAGATGCGCACGCGAAAGCGGGCAAAGTCGCACACCACCACCAGCTGCGGCAGGTCGCGCTCGGGCAGGTTGTGCAGGTAGCCCACGGCTTGGTCTACGGCGTCGTCTAGGTTTTTGCCGCGTGACTTGTGCTCCACCAGCAGCACACCAGGCCAAAACAAATCGACAAAGCCTTGTGCGCCACCCAGCTTTTTAACGTTCAGCTCAAAGGTGGCAACGCGTTTGTCGGTGATGCCGAATATTTCAAAGAAGGCTATCCAGAAGGGTTTGGCTTCGCTGTCTTCGTTGCTGGCATCAGCCCAGGTTTTGCTGAAAAGCAATGCCCTAGATTTAATTTCGTTCCAATTGAGACCCATTTAGTGCTCATTAAGTGAGCCCAGATGGTAATGGAAAGTTCTCTGTGGTTTATTGAATGTAGTTCTTGAGTGGTAACTAAATGGCCTGTGAGTAGGGCTATAAAAAAAGCCCCCATGCATGGGGGCTTTTTGGGATTCTTACTCGGGTTTAAATCCTGCGCCCTTTAACAATTCTGCGTTTTCGGTGACGTATTGACCTGTGTACTTTTTGAATTCATCGACTGACTCTACGACGGGCTCAATGCCAAGTTGCTCGAAAGCCCCTGACTTGGTGAGCTGACGCACCGCTTCATTGGCAGCTTTGTTGAGCAATTGCACTCGGTCGTCAGGTGTTCCTTTTGGAGCCCAAATGCCATACCAAGATTCAGTGACAAATTTTGGATAGCCGCTCTCGATGGCGGTGGGCACATTGGGCATCACAGAACTACGTTTGGCAGAGGTGACGATGATGGGTTTCACCTTGCCAGCTTTGGCCATGGACTGCAACGAAATGATGGAGTCAATCAAGATTTGCGAGTGACCACCAGCGACATCGGTCAATGCGGGGGCTGTGCCTTTGTAGGCGGTCATGGTCAGATTCAGATTGCCTTCTTTGGCAAACATCAATGTGGCCAAATGGCTCGCTGCGCCTAAAGCGGGTAAACCAGCTGTCCATTTGTCTGGGTTTTGCTTGGCCGCCTCCATCACTTCTTTCAGTTTCGTTTGTGGCAACGTGGGTGCAATCACCATGAGCAACGGGGCTTCGCCCACACGTGCGACGTATGAAAAATCGGTGAGCGGATCGTAGGGTGGGTTTGCAATGACCAGTCTTGTCAAAGCGTGTGTCGACGCTGAGAAAAGCAAGGTCTGTCCGTCTGGCGTGGATGTTTGAACAAACTTTCCACCAATGGTGCCGCTGGCACCGGGTTTGTTCTCCACCACGATGGAGACATTCAAATTGGATTGCATCTGCTTTGCAATCAACCGAGCGGCGTTGTCTACGCCGCCACCCGCAGCAAATGGCACGATCAATTTGATCGTGCCATCTGGAAATTTTGTCTGTGCCGATGCAAATGCTGTTGCCGTCAGCAATGCAATGGATAGCATTTTCTTTGTCAATGAAATCATGTTTGTCTCCAGTTAAATTTTGAACTCACACCCACTTAATCTCTGTAACCTTTGCGCCATGCAGATGAGCCTCCAAATAAGGGGGCTTCAGGTGCAGGGCCATGGAGCTTGGCATATGACTCAATGGTTTTTGTCATACGTGGCAGCAACCAATCAGTCACAGATTCACTCACTTCCTCGTCATCTTCCAAGCGGCTCAAAATATGTCGAATGGCTTGGTTTTGTGAGGCGATAGGGCCTGGTGCAAGCAAAAAAGCCACGACATCTGTCTGGCCTAATCGCTCACTTTCCGCCCATAAATAGTCTGCGATGTCGAGCTCGAAATCTTCGAGCGTGACACTCATGCCACTCATCGTGCATGAGCACCCCATGGCAACGTGCTGACCTGATAACCGATTCCAAAGACCGGAGAGGTAAGCAGCTTGCTGTTGGGATGCTGTCATTTCAAATAACTCAGGCAAGGGCTTTGCTTCGCAGTTGCTCAGTCTCAGATGGCTTCACTTCAAAGTTGTCATCCAAGACCACGCCGTAGAGTTTTTCAGCAGCTTCGCGACTGACATAGCCTTCGCGCACGTCATGCGCCACTGCATCTGCATCACGTTTGAACGGGCTGCCAAAGCCACCGCCACCACCAGAGAGCATCTTGTAGGCATCGCCGCGTTCTAGGCGAACGTTGAAGATTTTGGCGTTGGGTAAATCAGAGCTCCACTCACCTTTGTGACGAATGGCAATGCCGTTGCCAGCGGCTTCTCCGCCACCTTCTAAACCCCAAGGTTTGCAATGCATCCGGTCAATTCGCGTGGTCACAGAGAACGGTGATAACGCCTGCACCACCATCTCTGCACCCAAGCCACCACGGAACTGGCCTGCGCCTGCACTGTCTTCACGAATCTTGTAGCTTTCAACCAGAACAGGATATTTCGCTTCCAGTTGTTCGGTAGGGCTGTTGTGTGTGTCGCCATCGTTGATACACACCGTCACAGAGACGCCGTCTTCGCGGGATTTGGCGCCCCAGCCACCGCCCAATGGACCAATGCCCACAATGAACAGGCGACCATCTTCAGGCGAGATGCCATGAATATTGGGGAACACCAAATCTGCATGGTGGCCGGCAATGGCGCGGTGAGGAATCGCGGGTGCGAGTGCTTTGAAAATGGTGTCGATCACAGTCATAGGGAATGTCATCCACACACGCATGGGGTAGGGACGCTCAGCACTGATGACCGTGCCCATGGGCATGATGACCTTCAGAGGCCGAAAACTTCCGTCATTCACGGGGTAGTCGGTGGGCGTGGTCAAACACTTGTAGGCGACCTGCGCACATGCAATACCCGTGGTGAAACCTGAGTTGTAGAAGCCTTTGACTTGCTTGCTCACATCCGACAGGTCCACTTCCATTTCATCGCCCTTGACGGTCACTTTGACGCGAATCGGGATGCGCTTGCCGATTTCTAACCCATCGTCATCCATGAAGGACTCGGCTTCGTACACACCATCTGGAATAGACAAGGTGTTTTGGCGGGCCAGCGCTTCCGAGGCATCCATGATTTGAAGGATGGAGGCTTGGACGTCATGGTTTCCGTAACGCTGCACCAACTCCAAGAAACGACGCTCGCCTGTGGTGATGGCTGTGATTTGTGCGCGTAAGTCACCCAAAGCGCGCTCGGGCATACGCACATTCATGGCAATGATGTCTAGCAAGTCTTGGTTGACTTTGCCAGCAGTTTGATATTTCACGATAGGAATCTGGATGCCTTCGGAGTAAATATCAGTCGTGATCTGTCCCAAGCTGCCGCCCACATCTAACCAGTGCGCCATACAACACGTAAAGCCAATCAGCTCACCCTCGTGAAACACCGGCATTGTGAATGTGAAGTGGTTCAAGTGGCTGCCTGTGGTGTAGGCATCATTCGTCACCAAGATATCGCCGGGGTTGATGTTTTCATAACCAAAGTGACGAATCTTCGACTTGACGGTTTCAGACATGCCGCGAATAAACATTGGCAATCCCAGACCGATGGAAACTGTGTCGCCTTCTTTGGTGAACAGACCAACCGTGAAATCCAACGCTTCATAAATGATGAGGTTGTATGCAGTGCGCATCAAATTGGTTTTCATCTCCTCCGTCACGGCAAACAAGCCGTTACGGATGATCTCCACAATGACTGGATCTACAGTTTGCGCATTAGCGTGTTGTACTTGTGTCGTGCTCATGAACGGTCACTCCCGATAGAAATTTGAAGGTTGCCGTACAGATCAACTTTGACGCTATCGCCTGGTTGAACCACGGTGGTGGATGCGTGTTCTTCTACGAGTGCTGGGCCGTGAAACTCATTGCCGCTCTTGAGCAAATCGCGTCGATAGACAGCTGTATCAACAAACTGACCTGCACTGCGGAAGTAGACGGGCTTGTGCGCACGCAAAGCTTTCGCATCGGGGTCGGCTTGCCCAGATTCCACAGCGTTGCGTGGCGGTTTTTTCATGCGTCCCAATACGGTGACGCGCAAGCTGACAATGTCTGCTGCTTCTTTGGGGGCAGAGGTTCCATAGCGAACTTTGTGCACTTCATCAAAATGATTTTTGATCGCTGCACGGTCTTTGCTGACAAAGAACTCGTGAGGCAAGTCAACTGTTACAGCATGCTCTTGGCCGAAATAGCGCATGTCTGCGGCACGCTCAAAGACGATTTCTTCTGGACGAATTTGTGAAGCACCAATCGCTGCACGGCCTTCGTCTTCCATCTCTTTGTAATAGGCTTCGATCTCATCAAATGACAAGCTATCCAAGCGGCGGAACACTGAGCGGACATAGTCGTAGCGTAAGTCGCTGAACAACATGCCATAGGCAGAGAAGTAACCAGGCGCGTGTGGAATCAAGACTTTTCGGATACCAATCTCACGCGCAATGGCAGAGGCGTGCAGTGGGCCTGCACCGCCATACACCACCATCGTGAAACTGCCAGCATCCAGACCCCGCTCGGTCGTGACGGCTTTGACGGCATGCGACATTTGTGTCACAGCGATGCGCAATATGCCATCTGCTGCCTTGGTGGCGTCAAGGCCCAAAGGTTTTGCAATTTTTTCTTCCATGGCTTGCTTGGCACGATCCAAGTACAAGGGCATTTCGCCACCGAGGAAGTTGTGTTCATCCAATCGACCCAGAATCAGGTTGGCATCTGTCACGGTTGGCTCAGTGCCATCGCGCCCGTAGCAAACAGGTCCAGGCATACTTCCTGCAGAGCGGGGGCCAACGCGCAATGAATTGCCCAGCTCAACGCGGGCGATAGAACCGCCGCCCGTGCCCACTTCAAAAATGTCCATCATGGGGATCTGAATTGGCAAAGCCTTTTCATAACCCCCGATGAGCGCACTGCCTGTTGTCAATGGACGACCTTCACTGATCACACCGGCCTTGGCAGTTGTTCCGCCCATGTCGAAGGCAATCGAGTCGGGCATTCCCAACTGTTCGCAAATGGCTTGCGCACCAATGACACCCGCTGCAGGCCCGGACTCCAGCATGCGCACACAATCGCGGCGAGCATGCTCTACGGGAAACAAGCCACCGGTCGATTGCACGGCGTAAAAGTCACCTTCAAATCCCTTGTCGCTCAAGTGATGCTCTAGTTCACCGAGATACTCCGAGACACGTGGGCCGACATATGAATTTGCCACGGCTGTGGATACGCGCTCAAACTCGCGGTACTCCTGTGATAGCTCATGCGAAGCTGTCACAAACGCTCCTGGAATTTCCTCTTGCAGGATGGCCTTGACGCGACGCTCGTGGTCAGGGTTGCGGTACGAATGCAGCAACAGCACAGCAACTGCTTCAATGTGCTTTGCTTTGAGTTCTCGTGCAAGTGCGCGCACAGCCTCTTCATCTAAGGGCTTGTGTAAGGAGCCATCGGCACGCAAACGCTCTGACACCTCATAGCGCAATGAGCGCGGGACCAGAGGCTCATGCTTTGAAAAGAACAGGTTGTAGGCATCGGGTCGATTCACGCGGCCAATTTCATAGATGTCGCGAAAGCCTTCTGTGATCAACAAAGCGGTTTTTGCACCATTGCGCTCCAGCAAGGTGTTGATCGCAATGGTTGAGCCGTGCAGAAACAAATAGCCATTGCTCAAATCAATGCCAGCGCCATCTAGGGTGTTTTGAATACCTGCGACCAGTTCACCGTGGGTTGAGAGCGCCTTACCGAATGAAATTGCACCTGTGGACTCGTCAAAGCAAGCCATATCCGTGAATGTGCCGCCGATGTCGACCGCAATTCGTAAAGAGTTTTTTGATTCAGACATTATTTTTTCCTTTAGGCGGCGTTTGACACCACGTTGCGTAGGGTGCCTAAGCCAGTGATTTCGATTTCAATCACATCACCAGCTTTCATGTAAACAGGGGGTTCGCGACGATCGCCCACACCACCAGGGGTTCCGGTGGCGATGACATCACCAGGTGAGAGGTTCGTGAATCCAGAGAGGTATTCGATGATCACGGGTAAGGTGTAAATCAAGTCAGCCACGCTTGCGTGCTGCATGACTTCACCATTCAAGCGAGATTCCAAGGTGAGTTGGTTCACGTCTGGAATTTCATGGCGCGTCGCCATATAAGGGCCAAGTGGCCCTGTTAATGGAAAGTTTTTACCGGGAATCCATTGATGTGTGTGACGCTGCCAATCGCGTGCAGTGCCATCGTTGAAGCAGGCGTAACCTGCGATGTGATCAAGCGCTTGCGCTTGCGTGATGTTGCGACCACCCTTGCCAATGATGACGGCGAGTTCACCTTCAAAGTCAAAGCGCTGAGTTTCTTTGGGGCGAGGTAATGGTGCGTTGTGTGCGGTCAGACTATCGGCAAAGCGCGTGAAGATGGCGGGGTAGTCGCTGTCTGCGCGCTTGGTTTCAGCGACGTGAGTTTTGTAGTTCAAGCCGATGCAGAAGATTTTGCTGGGATTGGGAATGACCGGCAGCAGATGGGCTTGCGATGAAGTCACGCTCTTGCCGCTTTGGCGTGTCAGGGCTTCACATTCATCGAGTTTGTTCGCCGCAATGACTGACTTCAAATCTGGGTATTCAGCTTGAAATACGTGAGGCACTTGTATCCAGTTGCCCTCATCCTTCCAGAGGCCATAGGTCTGTTGACCGGCAATTTCAAAACTGACAAAGCTCATCGTTTTTCCTTTGATATACGGCACCGACCGTCGGTGCTTCTGAACAATGAGCGCGAGTTTATGGATGGTTGAACCATCTGCATAGGATGTTTTCTGAGATTTCAGATATGCCTAGAATGGCATATCTACGAGGTAACTATGCAAATCAATGATTTACGGCTATTCATCGAGGTTGCTGAGCTTGGCAGCTTCACAAAAGTTGCAGTGCAAAGAAATACCGTGCAGTCGCACATCAGCAGACAAATCAGTGATTTTGAGAAAACCTGCGGAGGAGCGCTGTTCAGACGAACGGGCCGAGGTGTTGTTTTGACTGAGTTCGGTGAACATGTTCAACAGCGTGTGAGAGAGTGGCTCAAAGACAGCGATGAACTTTTTTCCGATATACGTCAGACGTCCAAAGTACCCATGGGGGAGGTGAGGATTGGTGTGTTGCCTTCCGCTGCGCATCCATTGATGACCCATATCTTCAAACGCCTGCATCACGAGTATCCAAAGATCAAACTGAATATTCGTGAAGGGCAAGGTAGCGAACTAGATGCGTTGTTGGATACAGGGGCTGTGGATATGGCGATCTTGTTTCGATATGAAAAACCAACGGGAAGCGATGAAACACTTTTGTCCACGGCGAATACATACCTTGTTTCGTGCCCAGGTCTTTCATTGACCTATCCAGATACCGTTGACTTCAAACGCCTTCAAGGCCTGCCACTGGTTTTGCCAAGACGCCCTTCGCATTGGCGATCCATCTTGGATGAAACAGCAAAAAGCAAGGGGTTTAGTTTGCTGGCTGAAGTGGAGGCAGATTCATTGCGCGTTCAAAAGGAGATCATTGCATCCAACCCGCACATGTATGCATTGCTTGGTCCGTTTTCGGTTGACGATGAGTTGCGTACTGGAAAGTTGCAAGCTGCAAAGGTCATCGCGCCAGACCTGAAACGCTATGTGACGCTTGCCCATCCGAAACAAGGCCATTTCACGCAAGCCAGTCGAATTGTTTCTCAGCTCATCAAAGAAACGGTGGCGGACTGGAACGGGCAATTAAATAGCCCCTTGTCTGGGTCCATGACATACGTTGGCAACCACCTAGCCTAGATTGGCCAGCCAAAAAATCTCGCCTGCTTGGCTCAGTGCTGCCTTGTCGCGGTAGAGCTTGATTTCCATCTCAATGCACCAAGCATGCGGCGCGGCTTCAACCAATACGCCGCGCTCTAGGTCATCCGCAATCAAGGTTTTGGGCAACCAAGCAATGCCTTTGCCTGCCAGTGCCATGGTGCGCAGCACAGAAGCCAAGTGCGCAGTAAACACAGATGCCGCAGGTACAGACTCAGCCAGTGAGGCTTGTGTTTGCGACACGATGCGGCCAATGCCTGACTCTGGGTTGTAACTGAGCAGCTTGACTGGGTTTTTTGTTGTGCCCTTGTCTAGCTGATGTTGGGGTGTACCGTTTTTCTTAGGTGCAGACACAGGGATGAGCAAATCATGCCCCACCACGATGGCAGGGTAGCCTTGGTCATCCAAGGTACTTGAAACATCTGCGTTGGAATGGGTGAGCAGAAATTGCACTTGGCTTTCCAGCAGCATGGCCTCACAGCGTTGAAGCACATCTGACACCAAGCGCACTTGGCCAATTTCAATGCGTGACTCAAGCCCACGCAGCCAAGTGGGCATGAAGGTGAACGACAAGGCATGTGTAGAGGCAATACGCAGCGTGCTTGAGTTAGCTTCGTTGAAAGCACGCGCTTCGCCCGGAATTTTGGCCGCTCTTGCCAGCATGTCGCGTGCGATGGTTTCAAACCATTGGCCTGTATCGGTCAGTGTGGCGGGTTGGGTTGAGCGGTCAAACAAGTCTGCGCCCAGCCATTCTTCCAGTGCGCGAATGCGTCGACTGAACGCAGGTTGCGTCATGTGCCGTTCATCCGCAGCGCGAGAAAAATTTCCACTGGCGGCGAGGACCAAGAAGTCTTCGAGCCATGACAAATTCATGGTTTTCATGGGGCAGTGCTTTTAAAGCATGAGATGCAAAAAAAGAAGCATTGGTCAAAACAAAGCGTCTTACCTACGATTCATTTTCATTATCCACCGCACTAGGAGCAAAGATGAAAATCGTCGAAATTCGAGAGAAAACCTTCCCCATCAGTTCACCCATTCGCAACGCGTACATCGACTTCAGCAAGATGACGCTCAGCTTGGTTGCTGTCATCACCGACGTGATTCGTGATGGCAAGCCCGTGGTGGGTTATGGCTTTAATTCGAATGGTCGTTACGGCCAAGGTACCTTGATGCGTGAGCGTTTCATTCCACGTATTTTGGAAGCCAATCCAGACTCACTGATTGACAGCACGGGTAAGAACCTCGATCCCCACAAGATTTGGAACACCATGTTCACCAACGAAAAGCCAGGTGGCCATGGTGAACGCTCAGTAGCCATCGGCACGATGGACATGGCCATTTGGGATGCGGTGGCCAAAATTGAAGGCAAGCCATTGTTTCAACTGCTGGCAGATCGTTATGGCAACGGCAAAGCCAATCGTGAAATTTTTGTCTACGCCGCAGGTGGTTACTACTACCCAGGCCAAGACCACAACAAGCTCAAAGATGAAATGCGCAGCTATATCGACCGTGGTTACACCGTGGTGAAAAAGAAGATCGGTGGCGCTTCATTGGACGAAGACTTGCGCCGCATCGATTCGATTTTGAGCGTGCTGGGTGATGGTCAAAAGTTGTGCGTGGATGCCAATGGTCGCTTCGATTTAGATACCGCCATTCAATATGCCAAGGCCTTGTCGCAATACGACTTGTTCTGGTACGAAGAGCCGGGCGACCCCCTCGACTTCGAGCTGCAAGCCACGCTGCGCAACTACTACAAAAACCCGATGGCAACGGGCGAAGACTTGTTCTCTATGCAAGACGCACGCAATCTGATTCGCTATGGCGGTATGCGCCCTGACCGTGACTACTTGCAGTTTGACTGTGCGTTGAGCTACGGCTTGGTGGAATACCTGCGCACTTTGGACATGTTGAAAGAGCACGGCTGGTCAGCCAGCCGTTGCATCCCACACGGTGGCCATCAGATGTCACTCAATATTGCAGCTGGTTTGGGTTTGGGGGGCAACGAAAGCTACCCAGATTTGTTCCAACCTTTCGGCGGTTTCCCCGATGGTGTGAAGGTGGAAAACAGCTACATCACATTGCCCGAATTGCCAGGTATTGGTTTTGAGGGTAAGGCTGATCTCTACAAGATCATGCAAGAACTGTCGGCATAAGAAATCACCACAACCGAGGAGACATCATGAAAACAGCTATCCAGCTCAGCCAGTTCATCGCCGCATTGGCGATGGCATGCGCCTCGTTTTCTGCCAAGGCAGAGTTTCCAGACAAGCCAGTCACATTGGTCGTGCCCTTTGCAGCGGGCGGCCCGAGCGACAAGATTGCGCGTGACGTCGCTGAAGCCTTGCGAAAACCGCTGGGTGGTCAAACCGTGATTGTTGAAAACGTGGGTGGTGCAGGCGGGACGATTGGCGCAGCCAAAGTCGCCAAGGCCAATCCCGATGGTTACACGCTGTTGGTGCATCACATTGGCATGTCTACCGCTCCTGCGTTGTATCGCAAGCTGCCCTACAAAATGCCCGATGACTTCGAGTATTTGGGGCTCATCAACGAAGCACCTTCGGTGTTGATCAGCAGTCCTGCATTTGCTGCAAACAATTTTCAAGAGTTGCGCAAGTTGGTGGCTGAACGCAAAGAGGGCATCAACTTAGCCAATGCAGGTTTGGGCTCGGCCTCGCACCTGTGTGGTTTGATGCTTCAAAGCGCGTTGCAAGTGGAGTTGACGACTGTGCCCTACAAAGGCACAGCCCCCGCCATGACTGACCTCATGGGCAGCCAGGTCGATTTGATGTGCGAACAAGCGACCAACGCAGTGCCGCAAATCGAAGGCAAAAAGGTCAAGGTGTTTGGCGTGACCAGTAAAAAACGCCTCGCATTACCCGCGCTGGTCAATGTGCCTACCTTGGCTGAAAGCGGTTTGACTGACTTTGGTGTGTCGGTGTGGCACGGCCTATATG
>JACCDT012006124.1_pt1 | contig 10763 bp, 9 predicted proteins | sample 7446291 | NCBI WGS metagenome assembly JACCDT01 (sample SAMN15323446, study PRJNA562643) | freshwater metagenome | isolation source: river surface water | place: USA:Blue River Watershed | collected 2017-08-17 | reverse complement strand
TTGCTTGACGCTAATATTGGTAAAATCTGGAGCATTGTTGTCATATTGCCCAGAAGCAAATAAAGGATTGACGCTTTCGGAAAAATTTATCTGCACCACCGTGTTGCGTGGATTAACAGAGGAAGCGACCGGCACCACTGAACTAATAGTTGGTGGAGTGACATCGATTTGATTACTAACACTAAAATCCCAATCATAACCATTGAGGCCAAAGGCTAAATCACCATTTTCTTTTTCAATTTCATTACTGAAAGCAAAATTATAACTTGTCTGACCATTGACACTACCCAAATGGAAACTAGCGTCTGTATCATAAGGATTAAGACCTAAAATTTTATTGTCTTCACTTAAAGTAGCTCTTAATTTATTGTTATCAAAAATTTGATCATTACTAGTATCTGTCAAAATAATATTATCTGGATGAGCACAAAAATCAAAATCACAGCCACCGCCAGAGACCAATAAATCCTCTCTGTTGATAGGCTCTTTAAAAGTTATATAAATATTGGTATTGCGAGGCACATCGACAGCATTGCGCGCTGGATAATGATTTTCTATCACTCCACCGCCAATACCGATACCACCATGATAGCCGCCACCATTACCGTTGCCATTGCCATTACCTCCACTTGGACCATAAATTTGAAAAATAATAAATCTAGCAATTGCATAAGAACTCAAAATAATCACTAAACCAATTACCGCATTGACTAAGATTTTTTTGGCTTTATCTATTTTTTCAGCATCACCCTGAGAAGTCATCCAGATCCAGCCACCGTAAAAAATAATCAAAACCACTAGTATACCCAAGACACCTAAAACAACATTGACTAAATTGGTGATAATTTCTCGTAAATCATTGGTACCTAGGCCCGAATTTGCTAAATCATTGACGCCTAAATTATTAGCATTTTGCGCTAAGCTCAAATTTGGTAACAAAAAAATAACTGCTATAAAAATAATTAGAAAAACAGTTATTTTCTTTAGTTTAAGCATGGTAATTTTTGTTTTAAAAAATAAATTAATTAGCTAATTTAGCTTTTACTATTTTTTGTAAAATCTGACCATCAGCTTGCCCACCTGTTTGTTGCATCACTTCTTTCATCACTTGACCAAAATTACTTGCGCCAGAAGCAATGACTTGGTCCACAATTTTTTCTAAATCTTGCTCAGACATCTGTGGTGGCAAATAAGCTACTAAAATTTCTGCCTCAGCTTTTTCGTTCGCTGCAAGCTCGGGTCGTCCGCCATTTTCAAAAGAAACAATGGCGTCATTTCTTTTTTTAAGTTCACGCTTAATGACCGCCAAAATTGTATTGTCAGCCAAATCTATTTCTGCCACTCTATCGTTGATTGCTTGATTTTTGATAGCTGATTTTAGCATTCTCAAAACTGATAAGTCTAAAACTAGCTTGTTTTTCAAAGCATTCTTAAAATCCTGTTCAATCGTTTCTAATATAGTCATAAATAATCATCACTAGCTCACCTGTCTTTGATGAAAAAGACAGGCAAGAATTAATGACTATTTGTAACGACGAGTTAGGAAATCATCTAATTTACCGATTCGTTTTAAATAATCTATTTTTTGCGTCATACTATTGCGTCGCAAAGCACTTTCTTTTTGCTCAAGTTTGGAAACTTTTGGCTTATGAAAACGTACTTTTTTAGCTTGCAAAATCTTGCCGCTTTGGATAGTTTTTTTAGTGAATCTACGAATTAGACTTTCGAAAGACTCTCCGTCCTTTTTCTTCACTTCTAACATACTATCACCTACCTTTCTGATATTTTTAAATAACATGATGGAATAAAGGTTTGGCTCTTTATTCCTCTATTATAATGACAAATTTTTTGCAAAAAGTCAAGATAAATAAAAATCACCCCTTTGTGGATAAGTCACAATTTCTTATCCTCTTAGAGGTGACTAAAACTAATAGTTATTTACTCTTTTTGAGGACTTTGGCAATCAACTGATGCTCAAGTCTTTTTTTCACTTCTTTGACAACTTTTTTATAGTCAACTGTTTCTTGGACACCATTTTCCATGTCTCTGATCAAGATTGTGCCGTCAACGATTTCTTTCTGACCCAAGATCAAGGCATATTTAGCTTTACGCCTATCAGCTGACTCTAGCTGATTTTTCAAACCGGTTTTGGAAATGTCTTCTGAAACAGCGATGCCGCCTGCTCGTAATTCATTAATCAGGCTTAAGCTTTTTTTACGAGCCTCCACACCAAGTTGCGCGATATAAACATCAGGACAAAAAGCTGGAGGCAAATCTACTTTGTTTTCTCTCATTTTATTGAGCACTCTTTCCACACCACAAGCAAAACCTAAAGCTGGAGTCTGACGACCACCTAAAATCTCTACCAAAGCATCATAACGCCCACCGCCACCCAAAGCTTGAAGCTTACCTTCTTCATCAGTCTCCACTAGCTCCCAAGTAGTTTTGGAATAATAATCCAAGCCCCTAACAATCTTTGGATTCAAAACATATTTCACATCCATTTCATCTAAATACTCCAAAACAGCCGTAAAATCTTTGTTACAAGACTCACACAAATGATCTACGGTCTGTGGAGCATTTTGAGCAATGTCCTGACATTTTTTTACTTTACAGTCCAATAAACGCAAAGGGTTTTTGACTAAACGCTTTTGACAATCAGCACAAAGATCTTTTTTGTTATCTTTAAAATATTGAGTCAAAATTTTTAAATACTTTGGACGACAAGCATCATCGCCAATACTATTGACTTGCACCTCGGTATTGAGACCCAGTTCTTTCAAAATAAAATAGGACATACTGATCAATTGCGGATCTATCACAGGGTCGCTTTCACCAATAACTTCAAAACCAAATTGCCAAAATTGGCGATAACGACCGGCTTGGGGTTTATCGTGACGAAACTGTGGAGCAAAATAAAACAATTTGCCTGGCTGTGGCACATTGAGCATACCGTGTTCAATGTAGGCTCTGACAACACCAGCAGTATTTTCTGGTCTTAAAGATAATTTTTCTCCACCTTGATCAACAAAAGAATACATCTCTTTGGCTACCGCATCAGTTTCTTCACCAACTGCACGCTTAAACAAAGCAGTTGCTTCCACAATCGGAGTATCAATGTAGCTAAAACCATAATCTCTGGCCATCAAAAAAACTTTTTCGCGGATAAAGAACCAAATATTTTCTTCGTTTGGTAAAATATCTTTCATGCCCTTAACTAATTGAATGGGCGTTTTTTTGCTTTTTTTAGGAGTAGACATAAAATTAAACTTAAAGTTTATCTTAATAATTTGGTAAATTAAAGGTTGAAATTTTATTTATAGGCCAACCACGAAACCACACCCTGCCGATAATATTATCTTTATTCAGGGCCTTGAAATAACGAGAATCTTGACTCACTGGCCTATTGTCACCCAAAACAAAATATTCATCATCTGCTAAAACAAGCTTGGAAAAATTACTAGCCGATAAATCACTGATATAATCTTCTTCCAAGACTTGCTCGTTAACAAAAACTTTACCAGACTTAAGCTCTACTGTTTCACCGGGTAAACCAATAACTCTTTTGATATAATATTGTCTATTATTGTTTGGGTTGCGAAAAACTATCACCTCACCTCTTTGTGGCTCTTGAAAACGATAGGAAATTTCATCAATAATCAAATATTCTTTATCATGAAAGTTTGGCTCCATTGAAGCACCCTCAACATAGAAAGGTTGAATCAAAAACATCCTCACCGGCAAAATAATCGCCAATGAGATCAAAACCACCTTTAAAATGTCAAACACGAAGCGCCCAAACTTTTTGGCAGACGCTAAAATGATGTTTTCATTTTCTGAAGAAAACTTATCCAAATTTAGATCCTCAGGCTCCACGGCCTTAATTTCTTCATTCTTAAATTTTGTATTTTCCATATATTAATTAAACAAAATCATTATACACAACCTGCCAGCTTAAGGCAAACACCTCTGGAGACCATATTTGACGAAAAGCCCTAAATCCTTGTATAATACAAATACTTTGCTTAAAATAAAACAATTGCCAGTATATCAATGTCCCCTTCTGACTTCACAAAAAGACAAATCAATTTTATAGAAAAAGACCATCAAATAGAGCTAGAACCAAACCACACCAACACTCAGCACCAAGAGCCCGGAGCACACAAAAATCATGGTCGCTATAAGCCAAAACAAAGGAAAAGACTTTCCTATTTTTTTATATTTTCTATCATTATTCTGGGGTTTGTTGGCAATATTTTGGCTGGTGGCAACAATAGTTTTTTGTCAGGTGTCAAAAATAGCTACCTGATTAGACAAATTTTTAACATCGTTGCTCCTAATGAAAAATACCTCCAAGGTGAAAAAGAAGACCGGATTAACTTTTTGCTACTTGGTATGGGCGGACCAGGACATAGTGGTCCATTTTTGACTGATACTATCATTTTGGTCAGCTTCCAGCCCTCTACAAAAAAAGCCTCTATGATCTCTTTACCACGAGACATGATAGTCCCAATTGCACCAAATAATTACAAAAAAATCAATAGCGTTTATAGTATCGGCAAAAATAACAACGATCAAGGAGCTGAACTTATAAAAGAAGTGGTCTCCAAAACTTTTGACTTACCAATTCATTATTTTGCTTCCGTTGACTTTCAAGGTTTTGTGGAGATTATCGATGCCTTAGGTGGTATAGATGTGACGGTAGATAAAAGTTTTAGTGATTATCAATTTCCAACTGAAGACTTCAAATACCAAGTTATTTCTTTTGAAGAAGGTGAACAAGAAATGGATGGTATTACTGCTCTCAGATTTGCGCGCTCTCGTCATGGCAACAATGGCGAAGGCTCAGATTTTGCTCGCAGTATACGCCAACAAAAAATCTTAAGTGCGCTCAAAGATAAAATCACCTCTTTTAATACTTTGATCAACCCAAAAAAAATTACCGACCTTTTTTCCTTGGTCAATCAATACACCCAAACAGACCTCGAACCCTGGGAAGCCGTCAAGCTCGTTCATATGGTCAAAGGCATAGACAAACAAAAAATTATCAATCAATCGATTGACGACAGGCCAGGTGGTTTCTTGAAAGCCGGCATTGCTCTAGACGGAGCTTATATCTTGCAACCAATCACAGGCAATTTCGAGCAACTACAAAAATTAGTCGCTAATATTTTGGAATTTAGTCACGATCAAGAAGAAAATCCTACTATTATCATTCAAAATGGCACAACCGTACCAGGACTTGCTTTGCAAGCTTTAAATCACTTGAGCTACATCGGTTATGATGTTTTGCGCTATGGTAATTCCAAAAGTCAAGACAAAAACAAAACCATTATCTATGATTATACAAAAACAAAAAATAAGACTGCCCAAAGTTTAGCTAAAATATTTAACACTCAAGTAGAAACAAATATTCCTGAAGAATATAACAGCGCCAAAATTGCGACTGACTGGAATATCAAAGATGAAAATGGCAATCTAAAAACTTTGGATTTCCTCATCATTTTGGGTACTGACCAAATTATTGATGACAAAGCAGAATTATTAACCACCATTGATCCTAATTTATTAAATGCTTCCACTACCAGCTCCACACCTGATTTTGCCAGCACAAGTCCAGAGATGGAACAAAATTAAACAACAACAATATGTCCAAACTATACAAAGTAGCTATCGTCGGAAGAATCAATGTCGGTAAATCAACTTTATTCAATAAGCTTATTTCCCAGCAAAAAGCCATCACCTCCACAGTAGCTGGCACAACTCGCGATCGTAATTATGCTATTTGTTCTTGGCGTGATCTTGATTTTGAAATTATAGATACCGGTGGTTTAAATGAAGAAGTCAATGACATTGATAAAGAAATTACTAAACAAATTTTTTTAGCAGCTAAAGAAGCTGATTTGATTCTTTTTGTAGCTGATATCAAAGCTGGTATCATGCCGGATGATAAAGTGCTTATAAAAAAACTAAAGTCTTACAAAAAAGAAACTATTCTAGTTCTAAACAAAACTGATAATAATAAGCTAAGAAACCAAAGTGCTGAATTTTATAAGCTCAATCTAGGTGATCCATATCTTGTTTCAGCTGCCAATGGTGTTGGTACTGGTGACTTATTAGACGCGATTGTTACTAAACTAAAAGCATCAAAAAAGCCTAGCAAAAAAGCCAGCAAAACAGATGAAGGTCGAGTTATCAAAGTGGCTATTGTCGGTCAACCAAATGTCGGCAAATCTTCTCTAGTCAATGCTTTGTTAGGCGAAGAAAGACTGATAGTTTCACCGACAGCTCACACTACCAGAGACGCTCAAGATATCACTATCAATTATTTCAAACAAAATATCACTTTTATTGATACGGCTGGTATGCGTCGTAAAAGCACCAAAGCCATCAATCCTTTTGAAAAACAAAGTGTGGCTCAAAGTTTTGAAAGTATCAAAAGAGCCGATATCGCTATTCTTATGCTCGATGCTCAAGAAAAAGTAGAATTTCAAGATAAGCGCTTAGCAAAAGAACTAGAAGAAGCTGGCGTAGGCATCATCATCTTGGTCAACAAATGGGACTTAATCCCTGATAAAGACACTGACACTGCTCAAAAATTTATCAACTATTATCGAGCACAAATACCATTTATACCTTGGGCACCAATATTTTTCACTTCTGCTACTACCAAAAATAATCTCCACAAAATATTTCCTACTATTATCAATGTTTATAAAGAAAAATTTAAAAGCATAGATGACAACGCTTTGAGTAAATTGTTACAAAGAATTGTAAAAAAACACAAACCATCTAGAGGTAAAGGTACGCAACATCCATATATCTATACCTTAAAGCAAAAAAAAGTAAATCCACCTACCTTTGCTCTAAAAATAAACTTTAAAGCACAATTACATTTATCTTATTTAAATTTTATCGAAAATAATCTTCGTTATAAATTTGGCTTTGAAGGTGTGCCAATAAAAATATACTTAGAAAAATCTCAAAACACTAAAGATACTAAATAATTATTAATTTTAATAAAATGAAATTAATCATTGGCTTAGGAAATCCAGGGTCTGACTATACCTTAACTCGTCACAATTTTGGTCATTTGGTTTTGGATCAGCTCTGCCAAAAAAATAATTTACATTGGCAGACCAAAAAAACCTTGTTAGCAGACATCGCTGAATACAAAGTAGCCGGGGAAAAAATCATCTTAGCCAAAACTTTAACTTTTATGAATGAGTCTGGTCAAACTCTAGCTCATTTGAAAAAATTTTTTAAGCTCAAAAATTCTGACATCATAGTCGCACATGACGACCTAGACTTTGACTTTGGCCAGATCAAAATATCTTTTGACCGCTCAGCCGGCGGACACAATGGCCTCAAATCTATCATCCAACATCTCAAGTCAGCTACTGGTAATGGTCAAGATTTTATTCGTTTACGATTAGGAATTGGCCCTCAGCTTGGTGTGGCAGAAAACTTTGTTTTACTAAAATTTAACGTTCAACAAAAAAAACAGCTTCCTAAAATATTAGACTTAAGCTGTCTGGCTTTAGAAGAAATTGTTAGTGATGGTCTAGCTATCGCTTGCAATAAATATAACTCTAAATAAAAAAGAACCGTCACCTAGCCGAAGCTTGGGTGACGGTTGGGGTTCCTGGGCGGCGCAGAAGCGGGCAAGATAGCAACGTCGAACGGTGGTGTCGTAATTTTGGTGCCCTGAGGAGCATCAATCAGGACGACCAAAGGGGGAACGCGCAGCCTAGGAGCGGAAATGGAAGGTGGAAGTACAAAACTTACTTCTAGTCTAGCACCACCCTCAAAAATGTCAAGTTTTTTTATTTACTCTGCAACCAAGTCAACAATGTCCTGACAGCAAAACCAACTCCACCGACCGGTGTATAATGATTAAGGGCTTTTTCGGCGTAAGCTGGACCTGCGATATCTAGATGAGCCCAAGCTACATCCTCAAGGATAAACTCCTGTAGAAACAAAGCAGCTGTAATAGATCCTCCACCTCTAGAACTTGCAAGATTTCTGATATCGGCTACTTGGCTTTTGTTAAGCTCTTTGTATTCTGGAGCCAAGGGCATGTGCCAAATTTTTTCTGAGTTTGTATCAGCAGATGCTAACAAATCTTTTGTCAGACCATCTTTATTGGCATACAAAGCCGCATACTCACTACCCAAAGCAACAATGCAGGCACCAGTTAAAGTAGCAAGATCTACTATTGTGCCAACTTTTTGTTTCTGTGCATAAGCTAAAGCATCTGCCAAAGTGACACGGCCTTCGGCATCAGTATTGGCTATCTCAATAGTTTTACCTTGCATGTTTGTGACAACATCACCAGGGCGCAAAGCTTTGCCTGAAGGCATATTTTCACAAGCAGCAATAATGCCATGTACTTCGGCTTTGATATTTAAACTAGCTAAAACTTGAAAAACTCCCAAGACAGTAGCAGCACCTCCCATGTCTATTTTCATATCAGTCATGCCATCGCCAACTTTGATATTCAAGCCCCCACTATCAAAAGTAATACCTTTGCCCACCAGGGCAATTTTTTCTTTTGTCTTGGCTTTTGGTAAATATGTAAGGTGAATAAATTTCAATGGCTCATCAGAGCCTCGATCAACACCAAGATAGGCGTGCATGCCTAATTTTTCGACCTGCTCTTTATCTAGAATTTTTACCTTGATTTCCTTGTGCTGACTAGCGATATTCTGAGCTGTCTGCGCTAACAAAGTTGGCGTCATATAAGCAGCAGGCTCATTGACTAAATCACGAGCCAAAATTGTACCTTGAGCAAACAAAAGGCCTTTCTGCCAAAACTTTTCAAAGGCTTTCTTTTTATCATTGGTGATTGAAAAAACCAAAACATCAGCCTGATTGACCAAATCTTTTGTAGTTTTGTATTTATCAAAACTATATCCACCTAAATAAAAACCTTCAGCAAAACTTTGGGCCAAAACTTCTAAGTCGCTAAATAACCTCAAACAAGCTTGGATATCAACGCCAATACTTTTGATATTATTTTTTTTCAAAAATTGCGCACAAAGGCCAGAAAATTCTCTTACATCGTCGGTCAATAATTTTTTTTCTTTCCCAGTGCCCAACAAGACAATACTGACATCATCTACTTCAAAGCTAAAATGCTCCCCTTTTTTACCCAAAAAATTTTCCTGGGCTAATTTTTTATCTAATGAGTTTTTCAAACCTAAACTAAGCAACAAACTTTTTATTTGTTTAGCATCCTGCAAGACTGGATAAAAAACTAAATCTAATTTTTGCTCCAAAATATTTTGACTAGAAAATTTGATTTCCATAAAATAATTTATTAATAATTAGCTATAAATTAACATAATTTTATAAATTGATCAATAAAAATGAAGTTCTCCGGCGCAACGCAAACAGCGTTGCGCCGGAGAACTTAGACTAGGAAAAGTGGTGACTCCTCTATGCCGTCAGCCCCAACTCACCCAACCAAACCAATGGCTTGATTTTGAGCTTTTGAGCACGATGAATATAACTCAAGAGACCCAGCGCCTTCGAGCTACACTCAGGCACATACTGGACGATAGCCGAAAGATATTGCACATTCAGACAATTCCGCCGTATCAGCTCATCTGCTGCCACGATGTGATAGACCCTGCTCTTCACAACAAGATCAAACAATTTCTCATCGCTGGGTTTACTAAGCAGAAAATCACTCCACCAAGTCTGCACGGCCTGAGTCATGATCTTCTGGTCGGGGTGCCGATAGTCCTTCATCTTCTTTTCCTTTCTGTGAAAGAACGGGTGTGTTTTTGTATATAAACAAAAAATTAGCTAACGAACTCGCGAGCTAATCAAATATTGTAAATACTTTAAACAAAAGTTATAAATATAGACTAGCTAGCCACAATCAAAAGCATGCCAAATAAAATTTGGGCGGAAAATACTAATCAATTGTAAGCTAGTAACTTGCATATACTTATAAATATATATTATATAATAATAAAAAAACTGTCAAATCTAAACAACAAAAAAACAACCCAAACTGGGTTGTTTTTTTAATTTAAAATATTTTATTTGACACTGACTTTGATACCAGGTCCCATAGAGGAAGCTAAAGTGAGAGATTTGATATAAGTACCTTTAGCAGAGCTTGGTTTGTTTTTTTTCAAAGCCTCAAAAAAAGTTTGAAAATTTTCTTCTAAAGCACTGGTTTCAAAAGAAACTTTACCGATGACCAAGTGAACATTACCGGTATCATCATTTTTGTAAGACACCTTACCTTTTTTCAATTCACTAATCATTCTTTTAACATCATCACCGATAGTCCCAGTTTTTGGATTTGGCATCAAACCTTTTTGACCTAGAACCCTAGCAATAATGGCTAATGATTTCATAAACATTGGCGTGGTAATAGCTACATCAAAATCACATTTACCAGTTTTTTTGATCTCTTCTACCAACTCAGCATCACCGGCAATATCAGCGCCAGCGTCTTTTGCTTCTTTGATTTGATCAGTTGGCACAAAAGCAGCCACCCTAACAGTTTTACCAGTACCATGAGGCAAAATAACAGAATCTCTGATTAATTGGTCACTTTTTTTAGGGTCAATACCCAGTTTGGCATGCACCTCAACTGAGGCGTCAAATTTGACTTTTGAAGTTTCTTTGATCAAAGCGACAGCCTCACTTAAAGTATAAATTTTTTCTACTTCAATTTTAGCTTTAGCTTCTTTTAATCTTTTACTTATTTTCATATTAATATAATTTGCGAGGTAATGACG
>JACCDT011106291.1_pt1 | contig 10766 bp, 11 predicted proteins | sample 7446291 | NCBI WGS metagenome assembly JACCDT01 (sample SAMN15323446, study PRJNA562643) | freshwater metagenome | isolation source: river surface water | place: USA:Blue River Watershed | collected 2017-08-17 | reverse complement strand
CATCAAGGCGAGCGGCTTCCACGAGACCGCCTGGGGCGCCCGCAGCGTGACGCTCGGCAGCGACGTCTCCCGCGACGAATGGCTGGAGGCCATCGAGGACGCCCTCAATCCGGAGAACGAGACCTTCCACGTGATGCAGGCCTACCATAAGCCCTCGCGCCTGACCCACCCTGTTTACGCCGATGACGGCACGGTGGCGCCGGCCGACGGGCGCGTCCGCCTCTGCCCCTACTTCTTCGTCGACGGTGATTCGGTCGAGCTTTCCGGCATCCTGGCGACGTTCTGTCCGGCGGATAAGAAGATCATCCACGGGATGAGCGACGCGGCCCTGCTGCCCTGCCGCGTGGTCGGCTGACGGGCTTTCGTCGCCTTGCTTCCGGCCGGCTTTGCAGCCAAGGTAGGCCCATGAGACTCCTTGCCCTCGGCCTGTTCTCGCTCCTCGGACTGTTCGGCGACCTCGCGGCCGCCGTCCGCACCAAGGTCGACCTGGTCAACCTGACCCCCGACATCCGTCCGGGCGAGAAGGCGCTGATCGCGATGCGCTTCCGGTGCGACCCCCACTTCCATATCTACTGGAAGAACCCCGGCGACGCCGGTCAGTCCCCTACCGTCGAATGGCAGGAGAAATCGGGCACTACCGTCAGCGACTTCGTCTGGCCCGGCCCCAAGCTGCTCGATCAATCGGGCGTCTACAACTTCGTCTACGAGGACGAGACCTTGCTGCTGATGGAAGTTTCCGTCCCGGCGGGCGCCAAAGGCTCGCTGACCTTCAAGGGCAAAGCGGAATGGCTGGAATGCGATGACACCGGCTGCTGGCCCCACGACAAGCAGGTCGAACTCACCGTCCAGGTGGGCGCCGGCAACGCGGCCTACAAATACGACCGCAAGCTCTACCCGGCCCTCCGCCCTCGCCTCACCACGACCGCGACGAGCGACGGCAAGACCCTCACGGTCGCCGTCCCGGCCGGCGAGAAACTCCCGCAGACGTGGTTCCCGGAGCGTGGCTTCGTCGCGCCGACCGCGACGGCCAAGCAGAAGCGGACCGGCGGTGACATCGTCTTCGAACTGGCGGACGCCACGGAGAAACTGGATTCCGGCGAGCTGATCTTCACCACGCGGGCCGCCGACGGAGGCTTCGTGGACATCAAGGCCGTGCTGGGCGGCGCGCCGGCCAAAGCCGCGCCCGGTCCGGCGGCCACGCCGACGAAGACCACCGGCGAGTGGCAGCCTTGGTCGCCGGAAGCCCAGGCCAAGGCCTTGGCCGAGGGCAAGACGGTCTACATCGACTTCACCGCGCGCTGGTGCGCCACCTGCCAGGTCAACAAGCGCGTCTACACGCAGGGCGACGTCGCCCAGGCGCTGGCCTCCGCGGGCGTGGTCATGCTGAAGGCCGACTGGACCAAGAAAGATGAGGTCATCGCGCAGGAACTCGGCAAATACGGCCGCACCGGGATCCCTCTGAACGTCTTCCTCAAGGCCGGGCAACCTCCGGCAATCCTCTCCGAGGCGCTCACGGGGACCGAAGTGCTCGCCGCCCTGAAGTCCGTCGGCGAAGGCAAAGCCTACCAGGCCGAGACGACCACGCACTCGTTCTTCATCTGGATGCTGCTGGCTTTCGGCGGCGGCATCCTCCTCAACCTGATGCCGTGCGTCTTCCCGATGATCGGGCTGAAGGTGCTCGGCTTCGCCAAGGAAGCCGGCGCCTCGCGCCGCACCGTGGTCCTCAACGGACTGCTTTATTCCGCCGGCGTCATCGCCAGCTTCCTCGTGCTCGCCCTGCTCATCATCGGACTCAAGTCCGGCGGATCCTCCGTCGGCTGGGGCTTCCAGATGCAGTCGCCGGGCTTCGTGCTCGGCACCTGCGTGCTCATGATCGTCCTCGGTCTCAGCCTTGCCGGCGTGTTCTAGATCGGCACCGGCCTCGGCGGCGTCTCGGCCGGCGACGGCGAAGGACGGACCGCGACCTTTCTTTCCGGCGTGCTCGCCACGGTGGTCGCGACGCCTTGCACCGCTCCCGGCCTAGGCGCGGCCCTCGGCTTCGCCTTGGACAAGGATCGGTCGACCGCCGAGACGCTGCTCTTCTTCACCGTCATCGGACTCGGCATGGCGTTGCCTTACCTCCTGCTCTCGGTCTTCCCGCGCCTCGCGTCGCTGCTGCCCCGCCCGGGCGAATGGATGGAGTCCCTCAAGCAGGGCATGTCCTTCCCGCTCTTCGGCTATGCCCTCTACCTGCTCTGGGTGCTCAACGCGCTCGTCGAGGACGCGGCCTGGGTACGCGACGCTTCGCTGGGCCTCGCGCTCATCGCCACGGCCTGCTGGGTGCTCGGACGCTGGGGTGCCCTGCATCGCACCGATCGCGAACGCCTCACGGCCAAGCTGACTGCCGGCGCGCTGTTCGTCGGCACGCTGGCTTATCTCTACGGGACGCTCCCCTGAGGGCGGCGGAGACCGAACAGTAAAAAGGCCCGCCGAATGGCGGGCCTTTACATTGCGATCGTATCAGGATCAGAGAGGGCCGAGATTGTTGACCGGAGCCGGCGCGGAACCGGCGGCGGCAGGAGCCGGAGCGGCGGCGGCGGGACGGCTGGCCGCGGGGGATCCGGAGTAGTTCACGTCGACGACGATGGCCTTACGATCCTTGGCGCCGGACTGACGGCCGGCGGCGGACTTGTCGGCCTGCTGGGAACCGAGGGCCATGATCTCGCTGTTGGCCTGATTGGCTCCGAGGCCGACGAGGTAATCACGGACGGACTGGGCGCGACGGTCGGAAAGGCCGAGGTTGTATTCCTCGGTGCCGAAATGGTCGGTGTAGCCGGCGATGATCACCTTGGTGCCCTTGACGCGCGCGGCGATGGCGTCGAGTTTACCACGTTCAGCGGCCGAGACGTTATAACGATCGAATTCGAAGTAGACGGTGGCGAGGATGGCCTCCGCCGGTATGGTTCCGTTGCGGATTCTGTCGGCCATGGGGCCGTAGCCATCCGGACGGAAGTCGAGTTCAGTGCCGCCGCTACCGCTGCCAGGGTTACCGGAGGAAAGAGGCTGGAAACCGGCGGGGATGCGGGAGGTGCAACCCACGAGGAAGGCGGAAAGGACGAGAAGGAAGGTGAGACGCTTCATGGTGTGGGGGAGATAAAAGAATAGCAGGCGGGACTGGGCAAGCCTTGTCTCCTCAGTAACGGGGCACCTTGGGGTCGACCTTGAGGGACCAGGCGTCGATGCCGCCCTGAAGGTTGCTGACGCGGGCGAAGCCCTTGGACCGCAGGAACTGCGTCACCCGCATGCTCCGGCCTCCGTGGTGACACTGGACCAGCACCCAGGCGTCCGTGGGAATCTCGGCCAACCGGGTCGGGACGGTGTTCATCGGGATCAGCCGGGAGCCCTCGATCCGGCAGACCGCGTGTTCGTCGGGCTCGCGGACGTCCAGCAGGACGGGAGGGTTCGGGCCGGCCAGGAGGCGGCTGGCTTCTTCGACGGAGATTTCGAGCGGGGTATCGGACATGGCGGGAGAAGAAGTCGGGCAGACGACGGGAGCATAAGCGCTCTTTTCGAGGCTGCGGATCGTGGGGGAGGCGCCACAACACGGGCAGGCCGGATCGGGGAGAACCGCCAGCGGACGGGAGGAGCCTGCTTCGACATCGACCACGAAAAGCCGGGATTGGTTCCGCTGTCCGAGGATCAGCGCGATGGCTTCGGAGGCCATCCAAGAACCGATGACGCCGCAGGTGGCGCCGAAGACGCCCGCGTCGGCGCAAGTCGGTACGGAGGAGGCGTCCGGGATGACCGGATAGAGACATCGATAGCAGCCGGCCCCTGGCAGGAAGACGCCGACCTGGCCGGTCCCCCTTAGGACGCTGCCGTGGACCAACGGCCGGCGGCCGAGGACGCAGGCGTCGGCGGCGAGGAAGCGGGTCGCGAAATTATCCGTGCCATCGATGACGAGGTCATACCTGGCGACGAGGTCGGCGGCGTTCTCGACGGTGAAGCCTTCGGGATGCAAGGCCACCTTGAGTCCGGGGTTGAGCTCCCCGAGGGCCTCGGCCGCGGAGACCGTCTTCGGCAGACCCAACGTATCGAAGCCGTGGAGGATCTGGCGGTGCAGGTTCGAGATCTCGACTTTGTCCGGGTCGGCGACGCCGAGCAGACCGACGCCCGCGGCCGCCAGATAGAGCCCGACCGGCGAACCGAGCCCGCCGGCTCCCAAGATCAGCACCTTGGACTCTCGTAGGCGCGACTGACCGGATTCCCCTACCCCGGGCAGACGAATCTGCCGGGAATACAAGGCCCTCTCATGGTCGCTCAGGCGCTGGTCCGCGGACATGAAGACAGTCGAACCCCCGCGGCGAGCGGTGTCAAACCGCCCCTTCCACGTGTCGGGTTGAATATTGCCCCAAGGTGTCCCAACTTGTGCCCGTGGCTCAGGTCTTCCTCGGCATCGATTATGGCTCCCGGCGGGTCGGGCTGAGCCATGCCGACGAACTCGGCTTCGCCTTCCCCCTGCCCGCCGCGGTCGCCGAGGACGCCGAGGCCCGCTTCGCCCAGATCGGACAGGAGATCGCCCGGCTCAAGGTGACGTTGCTCGTGCTGGGCTACCCGCTGTCGGTCGAAGGCGAACGCACCAAGCGCTGCGACGAGGTCGACGCCTTCGCCGCCGAGCTGACCCGTCGGTTCGCCCTGCCGATCGAGAAGGTCGACGAAGCGCTCACGAGCCAGGCGGCCGACGAATTCGGCGGACGCAAGGCGCGCTCAGCCCAGGAACGAAGGCAGCAGGCCCGCACCGGCGAACGCGACTCCCGCGCCGCGGCCGTGCTGCTCCAGGATTTCCTCAACAGCCGCGGCATCGGCGCCTGACATGCCTCCCGCCAAACCGAGGAAACCTTTCACGCCGAAGCTCGAACGCTTCCTGGCCACGGTCGCCTATGATGGCACCGACCATATCGGCTGGCAGGTGCAGACCGGACGGCTCTCCATCGAGGGCGAACTCGAGGAGCGTCTCTCGCGCATCCTCAAGACGCCGATCGACATCCATGGCAGCGGGCGGACCGACTCCGGCGTCCACAGCGTCGGCCAGCGCTTCCACTTCGACGCCTTCTGGCCCCATCCCTGCAGCTACCTCGTCCACGCGATCAATTCGTGCGAACAGAACGGCCTCCTGGTGACGCACCTGCAGCGCGTGGCCCCCGGCTTCCATTGCCGCTGGCACGCCAACGGAAAGCGTTACCGCTATGAGATCTGCGACGGTTATCCGCCGCCCTGGGAGGCCCGCTACTGCCTCGGCCTGGGCAACAAGACCGTCGACGTGAAGCTCATGCGGCAGGCCGCCAAACTGCTGCTCGGCAAGCATGACTTCTACGCCTTCGGCGCAAATCATGGCCAAGGCATGGAAAAGGAGAATCCCGTCAAAGAGCTGCGGCGTCTCGACGTCCGCCGACGCGGCAAGCGGATCACGATCGTCGCCGAAGGCAGCGGCTTCCTCTACAAGATGGTCCGCCGGCTCGTCGGCGGCCTCCTGCGCGTCGGGGAAGGCAAGATGCCGCCCGAGCGTCTCGTCGCCTACCGTAAGGAACGCGTCATCACTTCCGAAGTCCCCACGGCCCCCGCCCGCGGATTGTTCATGGAGAAGGTCTTCTTCGAGCCCGGTTCGCTGAAGAATCCTCGCCCCCTGCGGAGCCGGGAGGACGCCGGCGGCTCGGAATAAGCCCGACCTTAATCCGGGGTTAAGGCGACCTCCGGTATAGTCTTCATATGTGCCTCCGCCTCCTGATGCTCCTCATGTTCGGACTCCTCATCGGAGTTCTTCCGGCCGCGCCGGGCGACACCCGCAAAGGCGGCAAGGGCAAAGGATCCAAAGGCGCGCCGGCCGGGGCCGTCGATCTCGTCGACGCCGCCAAGCCGAGCGAGCGGCATCCGACCTTCCGCCTCACCAGTCCGGCGGTGAAAGACGGCGAGAAACTCCCCGTCGAGTTCACCGGCGACGGCGAAAGCGCCAGCCCGCCGCTCGCCTGGACCGGAGCGCCGCGCGGGACCCAGAGTTTCGTGCTGATCATGCATCACCTCGACCCGGAAGGCCGGACGAAGGTCTACTGGCTGATGCATGACATCGCCCCGCAGACGACGGGCGCCGCCAAGAACGCGACCAACTTCGGCCAGATGGGCGTGAGCACCGTCCATGACCGCGTGGAGTACGCCCCGCCTCATTCGCAAGGTCCCGGCGAGAAACGCTACGTGCTCACGCTGTTCGCCCTTTCCGCCCAACCCGACCTTTCGAAGGCCGGGCGGCCGGTCACCTTCGAACCGCTCCTGGCCGCGATGAAAGGCAAGGTGCTCGCCGCGGCCGACCTGACGGTCCTCTATGTCCGACCGTCCGGCTCAGGCGAAGGCGAGCCGGCCCGACCGCCGCGTAAGTAAGGTTTGGGATGGAAGACCTCCGCGGTCCGGCCTATGGGCTAGACATGCGGCGAATCGCCCTCCTCTGCCTCGCGCTTTTCTGCTCCGAAAAGCTCTGCGCCCACCCGGAGTGGAAGGAGGCCAACTGCCTCGGCGTCATCGATGAGGCCGGGAGGCTCACCCTCACGATCAAATTCGACGTGCCTTCCTTCCTCGTCGGCCAGACGTCCAAGGACGCCCCCATCAAAGCCCTCGATGAGCTGATGCTAACCCCGGGACGGCTCGCGGCCTCGATCGAGCCCGGCCGGCGGCGACTGCTGGACGGACTCCGCCTCGAAGTCGACGGCCGGGATACGCCGGTCGTCCTCGTCGCGTTCCCCACGGCGGAGAGCATCGCGGCCACCTCGGCGAAACAAGGCGAGGCGGACCGCTATCCGGTGATGCTCAACGCGCGGCTGTCCGCGCAGATACCGCCTGACGCCGGCCAACTGAGGCTACGCTTCCCGCCCACGCTCGGCACGGTCTTCGTCAACCTGCGCAAAGGGATGGAATACCAGGTGGTCATGGCCGCCACGCCGGCCTTCCCGGCCGAACTGTCGCTGGGCGAAGCGCCCCGCGAATCCGCCGGCGAGACCGCCTGGACGCTTTTCCTCGACGGCTTCGAGCACGTCCTGCCCGACGGCTGGGATCATGGTTTGTTCATGGTGGCGATGTTCCTCGGCGCGGCATCGTTGGGGCAGGCCCTGCGCCGTTCATTGGTCTTCACCCTCGGCCATAGCGTCACGCTGACGGCCGTCGCCATGGGCTGGCTGGGTCAGCCCGGCCCCTGGATCGAGCCCTTCATCGCCCTGACCATCGGAGTCAGCGCATGGCTCGCCTTCCGCGGCCGGCTGCAGGAACGCTCCGCGCTGGTCCTCCCGGCGGCCTTCGGGCTCGTGCACGGCCTCGGCTTCGCCGCCGCCGTCGCCGACAATCTGGCGGCTTGGTCGGCAGGCGACATCATCCTCATCCTCATCGGCTTCAACCTCGGCGTCGAGGCCGCGCAAGCCCTCGTCATCGGTACCGCCGCGGTCGCATTCTGGACTTTGCAGAAAGCCCGTCTGCCGGAAGCGAAGATCCGTCAGGCATTGAGCCTGGCGGTCGCGCTCATCGGCTTCGGGGTCTTCGTCTGGCGGCTGCTCGGCCTCGGCTGATCAGAGCCGGCCGACCGGACGCTTGCCCGCGTCGAGGCGCTTGCGTTCGCTTTCGGCGAAGGCTTGGAGCTCCTTGACCACTTCCGGATGGGCGCCGGCGAGGTCTTCTTTCTCTCCCGGATCCTTCTCGAGGTCGTAGAGAGAGAGTCCGATCTCGCGCTGGTGGGTCTTGGCGGGGTAGCCGTCGCGCTCCGCCGGGATCATGTCGACGTAGCTGCGATAGGCGTGCGGCAGGTGCAGCTTCCACTTGCCCTTGCGGACGGCCTCGAGGCGATCGCCGTAATAATAGGCGAACGAGTCCCGGGTCGTCGGCTTCTCGGCCTTGAGGACCGGCAGGAAGGAGACGCCGTCGATCTCGTTCTTCGGCCCGGCGGCCTGGACCGCCGCCAGTATGGTGGGGACGACGTCGATGTTGGCGACGAGCGCATCCGTCTCGGCGCCGGCCTTCACGACGCCGGGCCAGCGAACGATGAAGGGCACACGTACCCCGCCCTCAAACGTCGTGCCTTTGCCCTCGCGGAAGGGGCCGGCGGAGCCGGCATGCCGTCCGAAATTGAGCCAAGGGCCGTTGTCGCTGGTGAAGATCACGATCGTGTCCTGCTCCACCTTCTTCTCACGAAGCTTGGCCAGGATGGCGCCGACGGCGTGGTCGATGTCGGCCAAGGTGTCGGCGTAAGGAGTGGCGTGCTTGCCCTTGAAATCAGCCGATGCGCCGAGCGGGGTATGCGGCATCGAGGTCGGGACATAGAGGAAGAACGGCTTTTCCTTGCCCGCGTTGTCTTGGATGAATCGCACCGCGCGCAGGCCTTGGGAAGAAGTCATCGCGTCCATGTCGACCCAGCCGCGCGTATACCCCATCACATGTCCGTTCACGAGGCGCGGCAGGACCGGATACATCTTGCTGCGGCTCTCGTCGCCCAGCGCGTAGCCGCGCGGCCACATGTCGTTGGAGTAAGGCGTGATCATCGACTCATCGAAACCGTGGGCCGGAGGAAGGAACTTGGGCGCATCTCCGAGATGCCACTTGCCGACGACTCCGGTGTGGTAGCCGGCCTGCTGCAAGAGCGTGCCCAAGGTCTGCTCATCATTGCTGAGGCCGATCTTGGAATTCGGACCAAGGGCCGTGCCCCCGAGGCCGAGCCGATTGGGATAACATCCCGTCAGCAGCGCGACGCGCGACGAGGTGCAGACCGCCTGAGTGGCCAGGAAGTTGTTGAAGCGAACGCCCTCCTTACGGAGCTGGTCGATGTTGGGCGTGGAATTCTGCTTCGAGCCGTAGCAACCCAGGTCCGCCCAACCCATGTCATCGCACATGATCAGGACGATGTTAGGCCGTCCGGCGAGCAGGGTTGCGCACCAGAACAGGACCAAGGTTGGGGTAAACCTCATGTCTCCAAACCATAGGGTGAAAACCCTACCTTCCAAGAACTAAAACAAGGGAACCTCGGAGCCTAAACCTTCAGGCCCAGCTCGGCGCAGACGGCGGGGTGTTTCCGGGCCTTGTTGATGAACTCGTCCACCCCGAAGTCGGCCACGATGAAGTCGCCGTAGCGGAAGGAGGGGCACTTGGACTGTCCCGTCAAGGCGACCAGCTGACGCATCTGATGCATGTCGGCGACGACATCGCGGACGTCGAGCTTCACGCCCTGTTTGGCGAAGAATTCGAGGGCTTCGGTGCACCAAGGACAACCGGGCTTGGTGTAGAAGATGGGTAGCGGCTGCGGCATGCCCGAAAACAAGCCGACCAAAGGAGGTTTAGCAAGCGGAGAGGCCGAGGCACCCGAGACATTGACACCCGGTGGCGGCCTGCTGGAAATATGACATCCCCATGGAAACCATTCACGGCGCCCCGAGCCACACCCTGAAGACCGCCGAGGTCGAACTCGCCGTCACGCAGACCGCCGGCCACCTCGCCCCGGTGACCTTCCTTCTGCCCGGTCTCAAGGCCAGCCCCTATTCCCTCTCGCCTTGGACGCCCACGCAGATCGACCAGAGCCTGCCGAACCTGCTGACCTATCTCCGCGGGGACTTCATGTGCCTGCCGTTCGGCGGTCAGCAGAAAGGCCCGCCCCACGGCGACACCGCCAACGCGCCCTGGCAGCTCGCCGCGTCGACGGCGACCTCGCTCGAGCTGACGCAGACCGGGACGGACACCGGCGCCACGGTGGCGAAGAAGTTCACGCTCATACCCGGCCACCACGCGATCTACTCCGAGCACATCATCACGGGGCTCGAAGGTCGCTGGAACTACGGCAACCATCCCGTGCTCGACCTTTCGCAGGTGCCTGCGGGCGCGGCGCGCATCGCCACCAGCGCGTTCCGCTTCGGCTCCGTCTACGCCGGCGAGTTCTCGAATCCCGCCGCCGGCGAATCCGGCGCGCTCAAGCCGTCCGCCGAATTCACGTCGCTGAAGTCCGTCCCGATGAAGGACGGCACGACCACCGACCTCACCCGCTATCCGGCCCGCGCCGGTAACGACGACCTGATCATGCTCGTCAACGCGCCCGCCACGGAGGCCCAGCCCTTCGCCTGGACGGCCGTGACCTTCCCGGGTTACGTGTGGTTCTCGCTCAAGCACGTCGCCGACTTTCCCTCCACCCTCTTCTGGCTGTCCAACGGCGGCCGGCCTGGTCACCCGTGGGAAAAGCGTCACCGCGGCCGTCTCGGCCTCGAGGAGGTCTGCTCCCACTTCTGCGACGGCGTCGATGTCGCCCGCGAGGACCGCCTGGCCGCCAAAGGCATCCCGACCAGCCGCCTGTTCCGCAAGGACGAGCGCGTCCGGCTCCCCCTGATCCAGGCCGCCGCCGTGGTGCCCGCCGCTTTCGGCCAAGTCCAGAGCATCGTGCCCGCCGGCCCGGAGTCCGTGCGGATCACGGGCGAAAACGGCCAGGCCGTTACCTGCCCCATTAATTGGCAGTTTTTGAAGTCGTAAGTCGGCATACTCAATTCTTGTCCCTGCCCAAGGAGTCGCCTAAATCCGACCTCCCCGACCCTCCTTTCCCCCTACCATGTCCTCCCCTAAGATTGTCCAAGATCTCTCCACCAAGAAGAGCGGCGTCGCCTCTCTCGTGGAGAAGGAACTCGCCAAGACCGGCGGCCTGCTCCGCCTGGCTCCTTGCTGGGTCCCGCGCTCCTTCCTCCAGCCCGGCAAGCGCCTCAAGCTCCACCCGGACGATCTCTACGCCT
>JACCDT010353952.1_pt1 | contig 10766 bp, 11 predicted proteins | sample 7446291 | NCBI WGS metagenome assembly JACCDT01 (sample SAMN15323446, study PRJNA562643) | freshwater metagenome | isolation source: river surface water | place: USA:Blue River Watershed | collected 2017-08-17 | reverse complement strand
CGACCCAAGCCTCGGGGGTGTCCGCGAGCTGCATGGACGTCCCGATGTTTTGCAGGGACGTGCCGACGTTTCCGGCGTTATGTTGCAGGTAGTCCAGGGCGCTCACGCTCACCTCGAAGTAGATGACCCCAGCTTAGCGGATTGGCCGGCCTTGTGCGTAGAGCGGGCGCAAGGCGGCGTTCGCTTGCGCCGCGGCGTATGCGCCGACAAGCTGCTGCAGCGCGGTGTCGGCGTCGGGGGTCGGCGCGCTGGCGAGGGTCACGCGAGGGTCAGCCCCCGCAGCGCCCGCGTTCGCGAAGCCGGTGCCCCACACGAAACCGCCGCCGGGCTGGGCAAACTGGCCGATGGCGTAGTGTCCGGCGATCACGATGCCGCAGAAGCCGCCGACCTGGTAGGGCATCATCTGGGTCGCCCCGACAAAGACCTGGGGCCAGACGGCTTGCAGCGCGGGGGCGAGGTACTGCACCACGTCGTTGAGCGCCCACGCTTTCGTGTGGACCCGCGTCTCTTGCACGGCTTGGGGCGCGGCGGCGGGGCGCCCTTCGGTGAAGAGTCCGGGGCCGACGGGCTTGGGGAGCGCCTCGTCAGACGGGCGGCCGGCGACGGCGGGGCGGATGCTTGGGCTGGGCGGGCTGCTGATGGTAGGCGGGGGCGTGTGTGCGGCCATGATGTTTCCTTTTTGCGGAGGGTTGACGGGCCTGGCGGGCTCTTGTAGGCTGAGCGTGCCGGTGGGTGCACCGTGGCAGGACGCCACACCGGTACGGAAGAGTGTCTGTTTGGTGATTGGGGTGGCCCCTGGGGGAGCTTCGGCTTTCCCAGGGGTTTTCCACTACCAAGGGGCGTGTCGCGGGGCCCGGCCTCCTTGCGCCTTGCGGATGGCCTCGACCTGCGCGGAGATCCAGCCCCGAAGCACGGCGTTGGGCTTGGCCACAGGGTACATCGCCGCGCCAAAGGCGGTGATGAGGGCGTAGTCGTCCTCGCTAATCACGAGGGTGATGGTCCTCTTGAGGGGGGCGTTTTCGCTTGGGCCCCCTCGGCGCTGGGGGGCCGGGTCGATGCTCGCCGGGTGCGGGATGGGCTCACCGCTCAGTGAGAGCATCGTCAGCGTGTTCGCGTCGACCTGCGCGGCGGCGAGCAGGGGCATGTGCTGCTGCCGCCGCTGCTGCTGTTGCTGCTGGCCGGCCTTTTTCTTGCCCTTGCGGCGGGGTGGCGGCGGTGGGGCTTCGGCGGCGGGGGCCTCGACGGGCGGGGCTTCGGGCGGGGCCGCAGCTTGGTCCGGGGCCGCCTGGACGGGCTCGGGCTCGGCGGGCCGCTGGAATGGCACCAGCGGCAGGGGCGGCGGGGCCTTGGGGGCGGGCCGCTCGACGGGGCTGGCGGCGGGTCGGTCTTCGCCGGCTGGCTTGCTCCCGAGGATGCGCGTGCCTGCGGCGCCGTAGCGCAGGAAGCCGCCGACGGGCTTGGCTTGCGGGGGGCCGGGGGACGGCTCTGCGGCGGGGGCGGTCGATGGCGGGGCCTCCGGGGCAGCCGGGGCGGGAGCCGGGGCAGCCTGGCCGGTGATCGCGGCGATGGCGGCCTGGAGGTTGATCCCCGTCTTGGTCGGGCGCCAGTTGGGCACGCCGGCCAGGTGCGTTGGTTTGTCGGCGGACATGGGGGCCTCTTTTTTCGCCCAGGCGCGTAGAAAGGTGGTGCGGTCGGTGGCGGCGCGTGCTATTCTTCTCAGATCGGTGCCCTGTTGGGTACCTCCCCCCTGGGCCCAAAGATAGGTGGTAGCTCCCTCGCCAAACCGCGCAAAGTAGGATAACCTCTCCGCACGGCTCCGGGCACCCCGGATGGCCATGTTCAGAACTGTTCAGTCACGCCCTCGATTTTTTGCGTGCTAACAGTAGGAGAGGTGTGAATGTCGCGTGGGTCCGGGGAGCCGGCGAGCTTGGCCGGCGATGATTTTTTGGCCGGCGGGCGCTTGCCGCCTCCCGCTGAGGATGACCGCGGCTGGTTTGATGACCCCGCGCCGCCCGCCGATCCCAATCCCTACGGGGCGCGGCCGGCGCGGACGATGGCGGAGGACTTGCCGCGCCCGATGGAGGTCACGGGCCGGTCGCAGCGCCTCGTGGTCGACGGGCAGGTGGCGCACACACCGCCGGGTCGGGCCACGCGGGTTCCGCTCATGGCTGCGGCGGTCAACAACCCCGCCGTCGCGCAGCTTCACGTCTACGTCCGCGAGAACGGCGTGATGGTGTCGCTGGGCAAGGTGGACGCGCTCATCTCCGAAGAGGAGTTCGTGCAGCGGTACGAGGCCCGGATGCCTTTGCCGGGCCAGCCCGCGGTGACCTTCGAGCTGCGTACGCTCAACGACATCGGGCAGCCGATGGGCCAGGCGTGGCCGCTGCACATCGGGGCAGACCACGTGGCGCTGCAAGAGCTGCGCGCGGCGAAGGCGCGGCCGGGGCCGGGCGGGGGCGGCATGATGCCCCCGGGCTACGGCTATGGGCCGCCCGCGGGCCCGGACCCCATGAGCACGCGCATCTTCGACGCTTTCACGTCGCTGCTCGGCAGCCGCGAGGCCGAGGCGAAGCGCGAGGCGGAGGAGCAGCGGCGCCGGGATGAGGCTTCGCTTTCGGCGCAGCTTGCGCTCACGCAGCAGAGCAGCATGGGCCTGACGGACGCCTACGGCAAGATGATCGAGCTGGACCAGCAGCGCCAGTCGATGCTCATGGAGCGTACTCTTGGTCAGCTTGAGCACGGCCACCAGCAGACCACGGGGTTTCTGAACACCGTGCTTGCCCAGCAGGCCGCGCAGGCTGAGGCGCAGCGTCTCGCCGCCGCAGAGGAGCTGCGGCGCTTGGATCGGCAGCACCAGGCCGACATGGAGCGGATGCGCTACCAGGCCGAGCAGGACCGGATCGCCGCGAAGCAGCGTGCCGATGAGGAGCGCGCCGCGCGGGAGGAGGCGCGGCTGGAGCGCGAGCGGCTGGCGGCGGAAGCGGCGCGGCTGCAAGAGCTGCGGCTGCAGGCCGAGCGCGACCGGCTCGCGCAGGAGCGCGAGGACGCCCGGGAGGAGCAGCGCCGCAAGGACGCAGAGCGTGAGCGGGAGTACCAGCGGAGGGAGGCGCAGCTTCAGCGCGACCACGAGCGGTCGTTGGTCTTGGAGAAGCTCGCGGCCGAGGAGCGGCAGCGGGCGGAGGACCGCAAGGCCGAGCAGGAGCGCGAGCACCAAAAGCGGCTGCGCGAGCTGGAGCTTGAGAAGATCAAGCATCTGGACAGCCAGACGAACACGATGGGCTTTGGCGCGGCGCTTGGCCCGCTGGCCTCGATGATGAAGACCATCGGGCTTGACCCGAAGGAAGTGGCGCAGCGGGCGCTGGGCATCGGGGCCGAGGCCGAAGAGGCTCCGTCGCAGACGGTCGAGGTGCTCAAGGCGTTGGCCCCGGTGGCCGGCGGTGTGATCTCCACCGCGCTTCAAGCGTGGGCGGCGACTCGCGGCGCGCCGGCGGCAGCGCCGCAGCCCAACCGGGCGGGGCGTCGGGGCGGTCGCGGTCGGGACCGTGGCGGGCAAGCGCCAGGGCGGCGGGGGCCGGTGCAGCCGGTGCAGCCGGCGCAGCCCCGTTTTGCCGGGCCGGACGACGACGACGACGAGTATGAGGACGACGAGTACGAGGACGAGGATGATGATGACTCCGAGGCCGATGTGCCCGCGCCGGTCCAGCCGCGGCCCGCGTTTCGGCCGGGGCCCGGTGCGCAGCGCGCCATCGCTGAGGGGCTTCCGCCCCAGGCCGGCGCGGTGATGCCGCTCGGCGGACAGGCTGCGGGGCAGGCTTTGGCGGCGGTCCCGGCGCAGGCTCAGGCGGCGGTCCCAGCGGTCCCGGCGGTATCGCAGGTGGTCGACCCGGCCGCGGCGCTTTCTCCGCAGCAGATGACCGTCGCCCGGCGCGCGGCGGGCGAGCTGGTCGAGGCGTTGCAGGACAGCGCGCCCGAGGCATGGGAGGGCCACGTGATCTCGGCGTTGACGGCCCAGCCGCTGATCTACGAGCTGATCCAGCGGCAGGGCCTGCGCCTGGTCGTGCTCAACGCGGGCGGCGATGTGGGGCTGTTCACGCGGCTTCGCGACATGCTCAAGGCGAACCCGTTGGTTCCGGGCGATCTCAACTACGGCGACTGAGCGAGTAGGCAAGGCGGGCCGCGGGCCGACACGCGGCGGGAGGACACATGAAGTTCAGCTTTGAGGGTACCCCGGAGGAGCTGGTCGCCCTGGTGACGCAGCTTGTGGCCGGTGGGGTGGCTGGCGGAGCGGCTGGCGGAGCGGTCCGGGGCGGCGTAGACGGCGGAGCTGGGCCGTCGCCGCGGGAACCCGTGCGCTACGCGCCGGAGGGGGAGCCGCACTATGTGCGCGTCCGGCCCGTTTCGATGCCCGTGCCCCCGGCGCCTCTGTGGGGCTCGACCTTCGAGGGAGACGGCTACCAGCCCCCGGGCGCTCCCGAGATGGGCCGAGGCTTGCACTCGACCACGCTGCAGGGCGGGGTGCCGGTGGGCGTGTCTTTCCCCGGCACGCCGGGCGCTCAGCCGGAGCCGTTTTCGGCCTTTGTCGATGCGTTTGGCGAGGCGGCCAGCCATGTCGAGGGCTGGCAAGGCTACGCTGACCCCACGCCCCTCAAGCACCTGATCGCGGAGCTGGCGGACCGGCGCTGGGCGCGAGAGCGCGAGGCGTGGCTGGGCCTGTTGTACCCCTGGCTCGGCATCATGGATCAGCCGGCTATCGAGGTGGGCGTGTCCCCGGCGGAGCGCGTGCGCCTGTCGGGCCGCTTGCGGGACCGGCTCACCAAGGCGTTCGAGGAGAAGGGCCCCGCGCTCATGCAGCTTGTGCGCCTGGCGAGCGAGCGAGGTGCGGGCATCACCACGCTGTTCCGGGCGCTGCTCGCCCTGGGCGGGGCTTACCCGTTGATGCGCGAGATGGCGCCCTTTTCTGCCGGCCCGATGAACGGGGCGCACGAGCACGACCTCGCCATGACCCGGCTGCTGGCCGAGCACTTCGTGGCCGTCGCGTCGGCGTGCCAGATGGGCAACCTGTTTCGCTTGGAGCGGATCAGCGATGCGGCGTCCTACGTGGTCCCGCGGAGCCTGGAAGCGACGGTGCGGGCGACGTGGCGGGAGCGGGCGCGCCGGTTCGATCCTGACTTCGCGGCCATTGAGCACCATTTCCGGCCGCCCGACGCTGAGCCGCCCGACGCTGAGCCTCCCGGCGGCGACCTGCCCGGCGATCTGTCCGGCGACCTGCCCCAAGACGATGAGCCCAACCCCAACCCCGACGATCTGACGTTCTGAACGAGGTGACCGATGGACGAGTTTGACGAGACGATCAAGTGTGACATCAGCGGCGTGGCCGCCACTCCCGTCGAGATGGAGCAGATCGACCCCGCCGATGACCTGGGCTTGCCGCCCGGCTGGCTGGCCGTGACGGTGAGCCGTCGCGTGGCCAACCCAAAGTACACCTACCTGCTGAAAGCCAAGGCCATGACGCAGGCGGGCCTGGAGGCGCAGATCCCGCTCGAAGTCGATGAGGCCCAGCGGGATGAGCTGCGGCAGATTTTCGCTGTGCAGGTGGAGGCGCAGTTCAAGGCCCTGGAGGCTGACCCGAGCTACGCGCCCACCCTGGAGGAGAGCGACACCAAGATCATCGCGCCCTTCTCGCGCGTCGAGGGCGAGGCGCTCGACGGCGTGGCCGACGCGCTGGTGAACACGCTGGGCTTTCCCCGGCCCTTGATTCGCCCCAAGAAGCGCAAGCGGGCGGCGGCGCAGGGCTGAGGCCGGGGCCAGGGCCGAGGCTGGCCCGGGGCTGAGGCTGGGCCGCTACGTTGGGCCTGTTTCGTGGAACCGGCCAACGTAGCGGCTTTGACGACGTAGGGGCTGACGGTGCACCGGCGTGATGCTGGGGTATCCGTCGGCCCTCTCGTTCGTTGGCCTCCCGCGTTCGTCGGCTCCCACATTTCGGCGTGCATCGGTTATCCTGCCGTGACTGAGGTTCCGATGGTCGCCCCACACGCGCAGCTTGCCCTGACCCGCCCGCGCTTCATTCCGGCTTCGCCCGTGGGTTTCGGCTCGCCGGGGCTGGTCGGCATGGGCGCTTACGGCGCGCCCGAGGCCGACCCCTACGCGCCGCTGCCCGACCCCCTCTCCGCCCCGACGCCCCCGCCGCAGAAGTGCCCAAAGGGCAAGCTGCGCAACAACAAGGGCAAGTGCGTGCCCAAGGGCAAGGGCCCCGTGTGGATGGTGCCCGCCCTGGTCGGTGTGGGCGTGCTGGCGCTGGGCTTCGCCGTGCTCGCGCTGACCGGCAAGAAGCGCGCTCCGATGGCGGCCCTGCCGGCGGTGCCGGGCCTCGGGGCGGCCGGGGTGAGCTGGTGAGCGGCCACGACCCCGGCGCGCCGGTGGTGGGGCTGCCTGCACCAGTGCGCGGGGCAGACGGCTGGATCTCCGAGCAGACCCGGGCCATTGGCGGCTTTGCGGCAAAGGCGCTGCCTTCCCAGGGCGATGACGTCAAGGTCTTTCACCTGCCCCGGTGGAAGGACGGCGACGACCGGGGGCGCGTGGCGGCCCTGCGGCAGATCGCCTTGGAGGCGGGCCGCGACCCGCGCATGGCCACGGTGGCGGTGGCGGTCTGCAAGGCGGCCGGTGCGCCGCCGCGTGGCTACGAGAAGCAGGCCGCGGCGCTGCTGCGGTTCGTTCAAGAGCGCGTCTACTACGTCAATGAGCCGGGCGAACGGCTGCAAGACCCGTTCTACACGCTGAAGGTCGGCTACGGCGACTGCGACGATATGGCGCTGCTTTTGGCTGCGCTGGCCGAGTCGATGCGGCTGCCGTGGCGGCTGACGACCTCGGGCACGGCGCCCTCGGCGGGGCGTCCGCGGATGGTGCGTTGGTCCGAGGGCGAGCCGTACCCCCCGAACGTGAAGTGGGCGCACATCTACGTGCGGCTCGGCTGGCCGGCGTTTCAGCCGACCACGTGGGCCAGCGCGGAGCCGACGATCAAGGGCGTGCCGCTCGGCTGGGACGTCGTGGACGTCCACAAGAAGCATGGCAAGGTCGTGCTGCCGGAGCTGGCGGGCGTCGGGCTGGCCGGCCCGGGAGACGGCGCAGGCGGCGCGGTCGTCGCGGAGGCGCCGCTCCCGTTCTGGGAGCACGTCGTGCGCGACATCAAGGGCAAGCTGCACCCACGGGCGCTCATTCCCGCCGTCGTCGTCGGCCTCGTGGTCGGCGCGGTGGCGGAGGGCACGCGGCGGGCGCTGAGTCGGATTTGACGCGGTGACCGGTCATTGGTTTTTGTCGGAGTAGGCTTCTAAGGCCGCAAAGCGGCAGGGAGGACAGCATGGGGGCAGCGGGGATTGAGCTTTCGGAGCAGGTGACGCGGCACACGGTCGAGCGGGCCCATCGGGCTTCGCATCTGGCGCAGCGCATGGGCCTGGACGGGTGGGCCGAGGTGGGCTGGCGCGCGGCGGTCGCGCGTGACCCGCTTTTGCTGAAGGTCATGGACCAAGCGGCGAACATCCTGCACGGGATGCAAGAGGAGCAGATCGGCCGGCACCAGCGTGCGCAGAGCACGGTGTACGCCGAGAAGTCCGACCTGACCGAGTACGCCGCTTGGCGCGAAGCCTTCCGGCTCGCGGACGAGGGGCAGCCCGAGCGGGCGCTGTTGTGGGTCTACGGGGCGGGCGCTGCGCTCGCTGGCATCCAAGGTTTTCCGCCCGGGGCGTGAGCCCGGGGCAGTCGAGGTGACACATGGTTCGAGGCGCACAGTTGGGGGCTCACGCGCAGGCGCATGTGGAGCGTGAGCTGCACGGCATGGACGCGGGCTTGCACGCCTTGGAGGCCGAGCTGGGCGCGCTCGAAGCGGCCGTGTTCGGGGCGTTTGGGGCCGGCGGGGCGTTGGCGACGGGCGTTGGCGCTGGTGGCGCGGCGCTGGTCGGCGGCGGTGCTGTGTTGGCCTCGGGGACGGCGGTAGGTGGCACGGCGGCCGGTGTGGCTGCGGGCACGTCGGTGTTGGCTGCTGCGGGCACAGGTTCGCTGGTCGGCGCCGCAGTCATCGGGGCGCCCGTCGCGGCCGTCGGCGGCGCCGCTGCCTTCTTGGCCAGCTACCGCGCCACGGCGAAGAACGTCCAGCGCTTGAAGGCGGTCATCGCCAAGTATCGCCGCAAGATCGTGGACACCCAGCGCATCTACGGCAAGAAGTCGCCCCGCGTCGCGGCGCGGCGCATCCGCTGGTACCAGACGCGCATCAAGAGGGCACGTCGCCGGCTCGACCGCATCGAGCGCGTGATGAAGCGCCGGATCGAGCGTCGGCAGGCTCGGGGGAAGGACTTGACCGGGCGGCAGGAGCGGATGCTCGCGGCCCTCAAGCGCCGGGGGCGCCCCGTTGTGTCGCTGCGGCAGGACCGCGGCGCCGCGCTGGTGCGCTCGCCCGTGGCCCAGCAGGAGCAGCTTGTCGCGCAGGCGGACTTTCAGCAGGTGCGCATGGGCCTTCCCGCGGTGGGCGCGGGCCTGTCCGTGGTCGCCGCTCGCACCTACGTGGACCGGGCGCTGCCCATCGGCCGCGATCTGGTGGCCCAGGGCCAGCCGGCGGAGCTGGCGGCCCAGCAGGCGGTGGCGCAGGTGTCGCCGCCCGCCGCGTACTACGCAGTGGTGCTCGGGCGCGTGCGCTTCTGGCTCAACCGCGACGCGACCCCGCAGCGCTTCGCGCCCTCGGTGCAGAGCGTGGGGGTGGTCGGGCCCGGGAGCTACCAATCGGGCGCGTTCCAGCCGTTCCCCTCCGCGGCGCTCATCCCCGGGGGGCCGTTCATGCCCGGCGCGGCGAGCGCTGGCGGCGTCCCTACGGCGACCTTTGGGCCGGGAGACGGGGCCGGCGGGGCGCAGGACCCGGTGGAGCAGGGCTTGGACGATGACACGGGCGAGGCGGTCGAGGACGCGGAAGCGCCCTGGTACAAGCGGCCGGTTGTGCTGGTGGGCCTCGCGGCGGTCGCCGGGGGCGCGTGGTACTTCACCCAGGGCAAGAAGAAAGGCAAGGCCGCCTGATTGGCGGTCGGGCGTCACACAGGAGTAGGCATGTTTGGCTTGGATCGAGACGTTTTGACGATGCTCAGGGACTTCGGCGCGCACCTAATCGCCACCCGCGATCACGCGCTGACGCTCCCGCGCATCAACGTGGATGAGCTGACCGTCTTCGTCACCGGCCGGATGGCCGGCTGGCGCCCGCAATACAAGGGTGTCGAGCTGGCCGACGAGCCGACGCGGCAGGCCGCGGCCCGTTTCATCGCGGGCATCGCTGTTGCGTTGGTGACGGCCGAGCGGCGCAGCCGCAAGTGAGGGAACAATGACCACGCCCCCGTTTTGGGCTGCCCAGCCCCGTGTCGAGAACGTGGACATGGCCGTCTATGGCTATGACCTCAACTCGGGCGGGTACGCCCCGGTTTTCGGGGCTGTCGGGGGTTTTGAGCAGGGCCCGCCCGCGTCGGGCCCGCGACCAGAGGTGCGAATGAGCGGCGGAAGCTACGGGCGGCCCGAAGGGCCCGCTCTTCGATCTCCGGTCGGCGGTGTGCCCAACGGCGATGAGGTGGGGTCGGGCCTCGGCGGCATCCCCGGGCAAGGCTTCGGCGGTCTGCACGCGGGCCAGGCGCAGGGCGTCCCCGAGGCGCACGGCATCCCGGTCCCGGTGCCCGGCGGCACGCATGGCCTGGTCATGCAGCTCGGCGGTGTGCCCGGCGGGGGGCCCGGCAGTGGCGGCGCGGCTGGTCCCGGCGGCCCGCAGGCTCCGCAGATGCGCACCCGGCCGCATCCGGTGCCTCGGCCCGAGAGCCCCGCAGAAGCGGCGGCGCGGGCGGCGCACGAGGCGCAGTCCGGCGTGCAGTCGCCGGTGGGTAACGGGGGCTTGCAGCGTCCGCCGTCGTCGGATGTGCAGTCGCCCTTCCAGCGGCGCACCATCGCGCCGTACCAGAACGGGCACCCGAGCGCGGGTCAAAACCTGCCGTTCCGGGGCCCTGGCCATTCCATGCCCATGAACGCGGGCGAGCCCAACTTCGCGCCGTTCCGCGGTGGCGGTGGGGGCATGGGCGTGTGGGCAAACGCGCCCCGGCCGGTGACGGCCTACCAGGGCGAGCCCTTCCCCACGGGGGCGCCGGGCACCTACGTGCCCAACGCGAGCGGCACTGGGCCCGGTGGGGCCTTCGGCTACTTCGCCGGGGCGGATGAGCGGCAGCAGCGCCGCGACGCGCGGCAGGCTGAGGCGAACCAGCGGCGCGTAGACACCGGCGACGGGTACATCTACCAGCAGTTCAGCGATGGGCGCATCCGCGTGCTGCGCTCGGCCGATCCGCGACGGCTGCCGCATGGGTCGTTCTTGCCCCCGGGGTCGACCCGCTGGGAAGCGGTCACTGGGCAGATCGGGAGCTGGGCCAGCTACGTCCAGGGCCGGCGCGCGGCGACGGCCGGTGCTGTGTCGCAGGGCCTGACGGCCGGCGCGCAGATCATCGGCGCCTTCACGGGCGGCGGCGGCGGGGGCGGGCGTCGGGGCCGGAAGGGGCGCAAGGGCCGCAAGGGCGGCATGGCGCCCGCGCCGGATGACCTCGCCGTCGAGGCGGCCCCGGTCGAGGAGCCGAGCACCTCCCCCTGGCTGCCGGTCGCGGGGCTGGCGGCGCTGGGCCTCGGCGCCATGCTCTTGATCAAGTAGGGGGCCCTATGGCCTACGGGCCGGCCTTCGGGGCCGTCAATCCGCAGAACGTCGCAGCCTG
>JACCDT010197498.1_pt1 | contig 10769 bp, 8 predicted proteins | sample 7446291 | NCBI WGS metagenome assembly JACCDT01 (sample SAMN15323446, study PRJNA562643) | freshwater metagenome | isolation source: river surface water | place: USA:Blue River Watershed | collected 2017-08-17 | reverse complement strand
GGGTGAGGTAGGCGACGGCCTTTTTCATGACGCGGGCGCTCTTGACCACCTGTGGCAGGAACATCTTCCCCGCACCGAAGAGATCTCCGACGACGCGCATGCCGTCCATGAGGGGTCCCTCGATGACGAGCAGCGGACGCCCGAGCTTCACACGGGCCTCTTCGGTGTCCTCGTCGATGTGATCGACGATCCCCTTGATGAGGGCGTGCTGGAGGCGCTCCTCGACGGTGCCGCTTCTCCAGGCCTGCTCGGTTTTCTGCTCCTTGATGCTTCCGTCGCCGGAAGCCTTGAGTGCCTCGGCAAAGTCGACGAGACGCTCGGTGGCGTCGGGGCGGCGGTTGAGCAGCACATCCTCGACCTTCTCCAGAAGCTCCGACTCGATCTCCTCGTAGACCTCGAGCATGCCGGCATTGACGATCGCCATGTCGAGACCCGCCTTGATCGCGTGGAAGAGGAAGGCCGAGTGCATGGCCTCGCGCACGGGGTTGTTCCCGCGGAAGGAGAAGGAGATGTTGGAGAGACCGCCCGAGCACTTGGCTCCGGGGAGGGTCGCCTTGATCTCGCGCACCGCCTCGATGAAGTCGACGGCGTAGTTGTTGTGCTCCTCGATGCCGGTGGCGACCGTCAGGATATTGGGATCGAAGATGATGTCCTCGGGATCGAAGCCGATCTTGTCGACCAGCAGGCGGTAGGCGCGGGTGCAGATGCGGACCTTGTCCTCCTTGGTGGCGGCCTGCCCCTCCTCGTCGAAGGCCATGACGATCACGGCCGCCCCGTAACGCTGGGCAAGGCGGGCGCGCTTGAGGAAGGTCTCCTCGCCATCCTTGAGACTGATGGAATTGAGCACGCACTTGCCCTGGAGGCACTTGACCCCCTTCTCGAGCACCGACCACTTGGAGCTGTCGATCATGATCGGCACGCGGCTGATCTCGGGATCGGCGGCGAGGAGGTTCAGGAAGGTCTCCATCACCGCCTCGCTGTCGAGCATCCCCTCGTCGACGTTGACGTCGAGGATGTTCGCACCGCTCTCGACCTGCTGGCGTGCGACCGAGAGGGCGGTCTCGTAGTCACCCGCGATGATGAGCTTCGAGAAGCGGGGCGATCCGGTGACGTTCGTCCGCTCGCCGACCATCATGAAGGAGCTCCCCTTCCCGATCGTGAGTGCCTCCAGTCCGCTCAGACGGGTGGCCGGCTCAGGGGTGGAGGGAACGCGCGCGGCATGGGGACGGACGGCCTCGGCGATCGCGGCGATGTGCTCCGGCGTCGAGCCGCAGCAGCCACCAACCACGTTAATCCACCCTTCCTTGGCAAACTCACCCACCAGGGCCGCCATCTCGGCATCCGACTGGTCGTAGCCGCCGAAGGCATTGGGGAGACCGGCATTCGGGTAGCAGCTGATGTAGCAGTCGGCGATGCGGGAGAGTTCCTCGATGTAGGGGCGCATCTCGGAGGCACCGAGGGCGCAGTTGATGCCGACAGCGAGGGGCTTGGAGTGGCGGACGGAGTTCCAGAATGCCTCGACGGTCTGTCCCGAGAGGGTACGGCCCGAGGCATCGGTGATCGTGACCGAGAGAATGATCGGCCAGCGCATGCCGCGCTTCTCGAAGACTTCCTCGCAGGCGAAGATCGCCGCCTTGAGGTTGAGCGTGTCGAAGACCGTCTCAAGCAGGAGTAGGTCGACCCCGCCGTCGAGCAACGCCTCGATCTGCTCCGAATAGGAGACCACAAGTCCGTCGAAGGTGACGGCGCGGTAGCCGGGATTGTTCACATCGGGCGACATGGAGGCGGTCCGGTTGGTCGGCCCGACCGATCCGGCCACGAAGACGCGGCGTCCGGGATTGGCCGCCATGAATTCCTCCGCCGCTTCCCTCGCCACCTTGGCCCCGGCGAGGTTGATCTCGCGCACGGCATCCTCGAGGGCGTAGTCGGCCTGCGAGACGGTGGTGGTGCTGAAGGTGTTGGTCTCGACGATATCGCTCCCGGCCTCGAAGTAGGCGCAGTGGATTCCCTTGATGATGTCGGGCCGCGTGATGGAGAGGATGTCGTTGTTCCCCTTGAGGTCGTGGCCGTGATCCTTGAAGCGCTCGCCGCGGAAGTCGGCCTCCGTCAGCGGGTGGCGCTGGATCATCGTTCCCATGGCTCCGTCGAGCAGGGCGATGCGGCGGGCTAAGAGTTCCCGCAGGGCGGCGTCGGATTCGTGGCTGGGAAGCGTGGTCGGCATGGTGATCAGGGATTGGAGAAGTGGAAGCCGCATGGTACGGCTCGGGGATGTCGGAACGACTGGATATCGAGGATGTGAAGCTGCGGGTGGAAACGCCCCCAGGATACACGGCGGAAGGGACGCGGCGCCATGCGCTGCTGCTCACGCTGACCGCGGGCCTGCAGGCGGCGGAATGGACCGGCCGTCTTCATGCCGAGGGGATTCTTCCTGAAATGATCGTGGTCACCGTGGAGGAGGGCGTCGCGAGGAATCCCGCAGGGCTGATCGAGGCGATCACCTCCCGATACAGGGTGCTGGAATCCCAGGCGGCACGCTGGATCTGCGGCGCCGCCCATGACGGGGTCGCCGCTTTTCGGGCCGTTCTCGATCATCCCGAGCTCTTCGGCGCGGCGGCCTGTCTCTCGACCTCCTTCGAGGGAGCAGAGGGCGCTCCCCCAACCCATTCCCCGATGCTGAGGGAGCTGGAAAGTCGCACCGCGCTGCCCACCGGAATGCGTCTCTGCTTCGACTACGGCACAATCGGTCTCGACGAGTGCTACGAGCCGTACCATCGCGATCTCGGCGCGATCCTCCGAACCAAGGGATGGCGGGATGGAAAGGAATTCGCGATCACCCGCAGCACGGGGGGATCGCACGATCCATCCTCTTGGCAAAGCCGACTCGGCCCCGCCCTGCGCTGGCTCGCCGGACGCTGACATCTCAGGCAATTGCCACGGCTTTGCGCTTCGCCGCAGCCTGCTCCACAACCACAAAGAAGGCCGCAAAGAGCAGATCACCCGCGAGGCTGTTGCGGAAGAAGGTCCAGGTCGGAGGGTATCCGGGGAGGCCGACGGTCAGGGCCTGTACCCAGCCGGCAACAGTCTGCGGATAGGAGGCAAGGCCGAGCCAGCTTCCGGTATTGGTGACGACGTAAAAAATCACCGAGGCGGCAAGCGTTCCTCCGAGAATCGGCCAGAGCCCTGCACGGCGCTCGCGGAGCATCCACCCGAGACCGACCGCAACCAGGTAGCAGGGCAACGTCCAGAGGAGTTGGGAGGAGATAATTGGCTCGCTGTAGTGGAGATTCAACAGGGCATCGGAGATCAGGAGCGCCACGATCGGGACCACCAGCCCGCTGACACCGGGCAGAAAGATGGCCCCGCAAAGCGCCGCCGCCATGAGCGGGGAAAAATTCGGTAGGACTTCGGGCGAGATCTCGACGCGAAGGACGCGGAAAAAGGTGCCGAGAAGCAGGAGGAAAAGCGCCGTGGTGATGGCGGCAAATAAGGATAAGGAGCGACTCATAAAAGCGGGAATGGTTGCAGGGGTGCCAGGTTCGTCAAGGAGGCTATGCTCGGGTGATGTGAAACCATTGCAGAAGGGAGGTCCAAAAACGACTCATCCGTCCCGTAATCCGGCGGAGAAAACTCGAGGCGGCACCTTCTTTCCTTGTCTCTTGGCTTACGGCCTCCGATCGCGAGTCATCAGATGAGGTAAGCCCTTCGGGATTCCGGACGGGTAATTTCTCCGGCTCAAACGGAGTCATGATCTTCAAGGAGCCTTGTGGACCGATTGACTTGGCATCTGATCCCTGCGTAGTGGCCATGGAGAGATTCACTGATGCAGGGGATTCCGCAACCTGCAACCAAGGTGGAGCCGCATAGCCTTGCTGTCTGACAGCAGCCAAGACCTGGGGGCTTTCCTGATCGCTGACTGATCGGGGTGCTTCATTGCGGGCAGGTGCTCCGGAGGAGGGTGATCCGGCAGGGTTCGGTGCATTCCCGGAGGGAGGCACCGTCCCAGGAGTGGCTGATTGGGTGAGTCCCGCCGGTAAAATAATTCCCGTCACGGCACCTCCCACGATACCACCCTCCCCCTGTGGCGTGGAGGAGGGAGATGGCACTGCCTTGGCGGCGGAACCCGGGGACGGCGTACCTGCCGCTGAGGGGGATGGTGCTGCGGCATCTATTGGAGAAGGCACCGGCGTCGGACTTGCTGAGGTCACCGTGTTTAGTATGCCGTAGCCCATTGCGAGCGAGGAAAGAAAAGTCGGATCAATTGAGGGGGGTACATCCATGCCATTGGTGCCCTGCCAACTCGCCAGGGTCCAACCGTCGCAGGAACCGGGAGCAATCGTCCGGCTCTCGAACCCATACTGCGAGTAAGACCAGGCATTGGTGGCGACAGCCCCGCTCCCGTCGAAGCCTCCGCAAAGATAATAGGACCAGTAGTAGCCTCCGTTCCCATCGGGTGCGGTGCTGGAGGATACAGTCGTTCCACCGAAACGGAATGCGTCGAGGCTCTTCCCGAAGGAATACTGCGTCGTGGCAAAATCAAAGTCCGGATAACCACCATGGATGGCCAGAAGCATTTGGTACCCGGTGATCGGGGGACTTGAAGCATTGGTGTAGTGGTAGGCAAAAACAATCGGGCGGGAGGAGAGACTGGGTTCCTGGAGCACAACGAAGGAAACGTCCGGCCCCTCTCCCACGTTAATTGCCATGGGGTTTGTTGCAGGTTCCGGGGTGGGTGTCGGTGAGGGAGTGGGAATCGGGGTGGCTGCGGCCGATGCCACCAGAGTGGCAAGATCGGATACATCCACCGACGGTGGCAAATCACTCGGCTGGTTGGTGCCCTGCCAACTGGCAAAGGTCCAACCGTCACAGGATCCCGGGGCGATGGTCCGGCTATCAAAGCCGTATTGGGAGTAGAGCCACTGATTCGTGGCAACCGCACCGCTTCCATCGTATCCCCCGCTCACATAATAAGACCAATAAGTGCCGCTGGTTCCATCGGGGGCTGTGCTGGAGGATACGGTCGTCCCCTGCAAATCAATCGCATCCAGACTTTTCCCAAACGAATACTGCGTGGTCTGAATCTGTAATTCCGGAAAGCTGGCCGAAATAATCGATAGCAATCCGTCGCCAGTGATCGGAGGACTCGTTGTGTAGGTGTAGCGGTAGGCAAAGATCAGCGGGGCAGGGCTAAGGCTCGTCTCCTGGATGACGACGTAGGAAACGTCCGGCCCCGTTCCGAACACATGCACCTCCGGAGTGACAGCACCTAAAAGCCCGTGGAGGGCAAGCAGCGCCGGCATAAGACGGAGAAATTTTAGAAACACTTCATTAAAGTATCATAAAACAACGGATATGTATATGATGATATGTATTAATTCCCCGTTTCCAAAACACGGTTCGGTTTACTAATCACCTCAATCGACTTCAATACTTCGGCACGGACGGGAATGATGCCGTCACCCATCATATCGAGTTGCCGGGCGGCTACCACGCTCAGGTCAAGGATGCGTCCCTTGGCATAGGGACCGCGGTTGTTGATCCGGACAATCACGCTCTTGCCGTTCTTGAGATTGGTGACCCGTACCATCGTATTGAAAGGCAACTTCTTATGAGCTGCTGTGCAATCGCTGGCGCGGTAGTGCTCCCCGTTTGCCGTAAGCCTACCGATCCACCGCCCCCCGTAGAAAGAAGCCTTCCCTGTCTCCACGGAGAGCGGCTTGGCATCATACAGGGCGGGACCCGAGGAAGGGGGGCGAAGGGTGCTGCAACCCGTGGCAAGAAGCGGCATCACGGAAATCACCGTAACAAGGCCGAGGATTCGGAGCGCGGGGGAATAGCGCATTCCCCGATCAAGCCAAGGGATTCCCGGCAGGGCAAGCCCTCAGCAATCATCACCCTCCGGAGAGATCGCTTGAGCTTGCCCCGGAAGGCTCCCGCCGCTTAGCTCTCGTGCGCCCAAAGCATCCCATGACAGCTCCCGATCACCCGAACAGTCACACCCACTCCCTCGGGGATGCCCTTCATTTTCTCTCCCGTTTTGCCTCCAAGCCCGGATCGATCGGGTCTCTCTGGCCCAGCTCCAGGCAGCTGGGCCTTGCGATGCTGGAGGAGATCACCCTCAAACCGGGCGATGTCGTGGTTGAGTACGGCCCGGGCACAGGCCCCTTCACCAGCGTGCTGAGGGAATGGATGCCGGCAGGCACGGAATACCTGGGGATCGAGTTCGACCATGAGCTCCACCGGAATCTGGTCAGGCGCTTTCCCGGCATGCGCTTCCACCACGGCTCCGCCGAGGAGACCCATGAGATTCTGGCGAGTTACGGACTCGGCCGTGCGCGACTGATCGTCTCGGGCCTGCCCTTTGCCAACATGCCCGCCGAACTGCAGCAGCGGATCATCGAGGCGACCTGTGAGGGGTTGCATGAAGACGGGGTCTTCAGGACTTTCACCTACCTGCTCTCCTCGCTGAACCCGCGGACCAATCATTTCCGCAGGATGGTCCGGAAACACTTCCGTGAACATCACGCCGCCAGAAGGGTAATGCAGAACTTCCCCCCCGCCAGAGTGCTCAGCTTTTCAGGACCTGTCGGGAAAGCCGACGCAAACTGAAGAGCCTGGGTCTCGAAAAAATCCCAGGGAACGGAGAAGCGGGAAACGTTCCCGACCTTTCAAGTTGCCGATCCTTCTTCGGGAAAGATGGCTGCCTCGCATGGATTCGAACCATGACAAGCAGATTCAGAGACTGCTGTGCTACCGTTACACCACAAGGCAGTGGTTAAAAAAGATGAAGGGTTAGTGTGCCCCAGGGATGGTCCCGTTTCAAGACTTTGATTCCCCGACCTGATGACGGGAGTCCGAGGAGGAGGAAAACTGAACCGCTTCGCCGATTCCGCCGAACTTGGGATAGACATGCAGGGCGGCCGTGGTTCTTGTGCGCGTGATCCCTGTGGCCGAGGAAAGCCCGCGATCCCGGAGGGCTGCAAGCGAGGCGTGCAGGAGTCTCGAACCGATGCCGCGGTTGCGGTACTCCATGAGGACGGAAGGACCGCTCACCAGACTGCTGACGGCTCCGGACTCCGGATCCAGCAGCGAGGCGGCAATGATCCTGTTCCCCTTGGGGATGACCAGGCAGAGGGGATCCTCCTCGTTGAAAAGACGGGCGACGGAGGCAGTGATGTACTCCTCGACCTTGGAGAGGGAGTCGTTCCAGGTGGAATCCATCGAGAAGGAGAGCAGGATCACCTTCACAACCTGTTCCGCCTCCTCCCGGGAAGCCGGGCGGATAAGATCACCGACAACCGGAACCGCCGGAACCTTGTCGCAGGCCCAGGTGAAGCGGAGCCAGGGTGAGGTGTCACGGCCGGCGGAAGCGGGCATGTCAGCCGCCAGGGATGTGGAGCGGCAGGATGGCCCGTTGAGTGATGGGAAAAGCATGGATCGTCGTCGCGGTGAAAAGGAGCTGCAGGGAACGGCAAAAGCGCCGCAGGGTCAACGGATTTTTCACCCACGCCTTCGCGATTCGCGCGCTTTTTCCAAATCGTGTTTGATGGAAGGGGCAAAAGCTGAAAAGTTTCCTTCCTGTCCCGGAGCTTCCCGAACCACTTCAACGACATCAGACCCTTGTCCGAATCACACCGTCCCAAACATGAATGCGGCGTCTTCGCCGTCTACGGCCACAAGGATGCGGCACTGCTGACCTACTACGGCCTCTTCGCCCTGCAGCACCGGGGACAGGAAAGCGCCGGCATCGCCTCCAGCGCGGGCGACGGGACACCCTTCAGCCTGCACAAGGGAATGGGCCTGGTCTCCCAGGTCTTCCTTCCCGAGCATCTCGAGTCGCTCCGGGGCAACCGCGCCATCGGCCACGTCCGTTACTCGACGACCGGTTCGAGCACGCTGCTCAATTCCCAACCCCTGAGCGTCGACACCGCCCGCGGCCAGATCGCCGTGGCCCACAACGGCAACCTCGTCAACGCAGCCGCCCTGCGCGATGAACTCGAGACGCGCGGCTCCATCTTCCAGACCACCGTCGACAGCGAGATCATCCTGCATCTCCTGGCCCAACCCGACGGCACCATGGGCGGCCCCATCGGCGCGCTGCGCCGACTTGAGGGAGCCTTCTCGGTCGTCGTCATGGGGGAAAACGAGATTATCGGACTGCGCGATCCGAGCGGACTGCGCCCCCTCTCGCTCGGTAAAGTCGACGGCGGGTGGGTCCTCTCCTCGGAGACCTGCGCGTTCGACCTGATCGGCGCCGAGTTCGTGCGCGACATCAAGCCCGGGGAGGTAGTCGTGATCAACGACCAAGGGATCCGCTCCGAGTTTCCCTTCACCGAGACCCGCGAGGCCTTCTGTATCTTCGAGTACGTCTACTTCGCCCGTCCCGACAGCCGCCTGCGGGGCGTCACCGTCAGCAAGGCCCGCGTCAACATGGGCCGCGAACTCGCCCGCCTCCATCCGGTCGAGGCCGATGTCGTCGTCCCGGTTCCCGACTCGGGCATCTACGCCGCCCTCGGTTTCGCCGAGGAGCTGGGAATCCCCTACGACCCGGCCTTCGTCCGCAACCACTACATCGGACGCACCTTCATCCAGCCGACCCAGCTCATCCGCGACTTCAACGTCCGCGTGAAACTCAACCTCATCGGCGACGCCGTGAAGGGGAAGAGGGTCGTCGTGGTCGATGATTCGGTGGTGCGCGGAACCACGGCCAAGACCCGCGTCGTCAATCTCCGCGAGGCAGGAGCCAAGGAGGTCCATCTCCGCATCAGCTGCCCTCCCCACAAGCACGCCTGCTACTACGGCATCGACTTCCCCAACCCCGAGAAGCTCATCGCCAACCAGCACACGCATCAGGAGATCTGCGATTATCTCGGCGCCGACAGTATCGGCTATCTGGACGTGGATGGCATGGTACGGGCCACCGGACTCGAGAAGAACTCCTTCTGCATGGCCTGCTTCACCGGCGAATATCCCGTCCCGTTCGACTCGGCCTTCGACAAGCTGATCATGGAGCGCCGCCGCCAAAGCGCCCAACTCCTCCCCGACCAGAGCGCCCAGCCCCCGCTCTTCGGCCCCCGTTCCTGAATCCCGATATCCCGACCTTTCCACAGCCCATGAGCACCAAAAAATCCAAGAAGACCGCGAAACCCCGCGCCGCCACCGCCCGCAAGAGTTCCTACGCCCAGGCAGGGGTCGACGTGAATCTCGGCAACCGCGTGAAGTCCGGGATCGGCGCCCTTGTCCGCCCGACCCACGGCGCCGAGGTCCTGGGCGGGATCGGAGGATTCGGCGGGCTCTTCCGTCCCGATTTCAAAAAACGCGGCGTCAAGGATCCCGTCCTCGTCTCCAGCGTCGACGGCGTCGGCACCAAGCTCAAGATCGCCTTCGCCACCGACAGGCACGACACGATCGGTGAGGACCTCGTCAACCACTGCATCAACGACATCGCCGTCACAGGCGCCCGCCCCCTCTTCTTCCTCGACTACATCGCCGCCGCCAAGCTCGATCCCCGTGTCTTCAAGCAGATCATCACCGGCCTCGCGCGTGGCTGCAAAGCCGCCGGATGCGCCCTGATCGGGGGCGAGACCGCCCAGATGCCCGGCCTCTACGGCGAGGGCGAGTACGACCTCGCCGGTTCGATCACCGGGATCGCGGACCGCTCGGAGCTTCTCGACGGAAGCCGCGTGAAGACGGGCGACGCCCTTGTCGGCCTTCCCTCCAACGGCCTCCACACCAACGGCTATTCCCTCGCCCGCAAGGTCCTCTTCGACCTGCTGGGACTGAAACTTACCGACCGCCCCGCCGGCCTCGGCACCACTGTCGCCGCGGAACTCCTCAAGGTGCACCGCAGCTATCTGCCGGCCTTCGAAAAACTCGCCAAGATGAAGGGCAAACCCCTCCATGCCGCGGCGCACATCACCGGAGGCGGCCTCATCGACAACCTTCCCCGCATCCTGCCGAAGGGATGCGACGCCGTGATCGACCCCACCTCCTGGAAGGTTCCGGCCATCTTCGGGATCATCGGCAAGGGTGGCAACGTCGACCCGCTCGAGATGTACCAGGTCTTCAACATGGGCATCGGCATGGTGCTCGTCGTCCCCGGCAAGGAGGGCGCCTCCATCGCGAAGACCCTCGGCGGCCGCGTGATCGGAGCCGTGACCAAGGGAAGCGGCGTGGTCCGCTTCTCCCCCGAGCCCGGCAAGTAACCCCGGCCGAACCGCGCGATTCCCTCACCTCCATGAGCCAGGAATCCGACCAGCCTCAGCGCAGGAAAGCCCTCGGCGTGGGACTGGGCGCGGGCATCCTCGGGGCGCTGGCCCTCGCGGTACGCTACGGATGGCGCAACACGCTCCGCGGGATTATTCCCGACGCCATTTCCCCGGCGGTCTTCGCCACGCGCGTCGCCGACACCTCGGCCGGGGAGATCGTCTACCACACCGCCGAACGGGCCGACCACCAGCCGCCCGGGCCGCCGCTTCTCTTCCTCCACGGAATCTTTCCCGGAGCCTCCTCCTTCGAGTGGTCCAAAATTTATCCCCGCTTCGCCGAGACATGGCGCGTGCTTGTCCCCGACATGATCGGCTTCGGCGAATCGCAGCGCCCCAACCCCGCGGCGACCGCGGAGGAACAGGTACGCTCCCTGGCGGAGTTCCTCGACGCCACGGCCCCCGGGGAGACACCGGTGATCGTCGCCTCGGGACTTAGCGCGAACATCGCCCTGCTCTTCGCGTCGCGCTTCCCGGAAAAAACCGCAAGGGTCTTCCTCTGGATGC
>JACCDT011542177.1_pt1 | contig 10777 bp, 13 predicted proteins | sample 7446291 | NCBI WGS metagenome assembly JACCDT01 (sample SAMN15323446, study PRJNA562643) | freshwater metagenome | isolation source: river surface water | place: USA:Blue River Watershed | collected 2017-08-17 | reverse complement strand
TCATTTTTTGTAATAGTTTTATTTTACTATTCACATGTGCGCCTAGTTACTCTGTTTTTTATGTTCTATTAAAGAAAGATTATCCCTAAAAGATTCTTTCATTGCTGTTAGTCCCTCATTATATATTTTGGGATCGTTCCCGGGATATGCATAGCCCCAGTCAGCTTCTGTCATTTTCTCTAAGGTAAGAAGACCTTTTTCTAATGATTGCTTGGCTTCATTGTACCTTCCTTTGTTCATTAATAGGACTGCGTATGTATTGGCAATCCATGGATTGTGAGGTTGTGCAATAGCAACTGGTTCTATTGTTTTTAGTGCTCCGTCTATATCTCCGACCCTAAACTGAAGCCACGCCAGATCATTAAAAGAAGCCCAAGAATCATTGGTGCTTTGTATGTAAAATTTGAAAGCTTTAATACCTTCTTGTTCTCTGCCAGCGTAACCAAGTGTTAACCCTTTCATGTAATACACTTTTGTGTGTGATGGGTAGTGTTTTAGCTCTTTATCAAAAAATTGCAGAGCCTGATGTAGGTCGCCTTTAATAAAGGAGATGCGACCTCTTTGATAATACGCCCACGGAGTAGGTTTATTATCTTCTGTTGTTACGTGAGAAGCTAATGTATATGCCAGATTGGCTATAGTGATAGAATAAAAAGATGGAGGAGACCCGCCGAAAGTGAATGAACCCACCGACATTAAAACTCTTGGCGAAGTGCAAAACCATATAAATATGGAGATAATAACAAAAGTTATTCCTATGTAAATATAGGCAAGATTATTTTTTATCTTTATCTTTTTTATTATTCTTTTTATGATGTCTAGACTCATTACATTTTTAGTATTATTAAAGTGTTATCAATTGATTGTGTGTAAGTGTAATACATAAACGCTTATTAAACACTTTATTTCTTGGCATGAATCATAAAACATCTTTAGTAAAAATAAAAGCATTATTTGGTGAAACTTTTCTCGCACAACAAAGTTTAGATTTTTTGGGTGGCAGTTCTTTGCCAGAAGAAATAGATCTTTCCTATGATTATCTTCAGAAATTAAAGGAAAATAATTTTGATGTGCTGTATGTACCTGAAGTTCATGGGGTGACTTTTACACCAGATGTGATTATGGGTCTGTGGGAAAGGTGTTCACCTAATACTACTATTTTATATAATTATGATGATGTTTATAAGTGGTATACATCAAATAAAGATTCCTTTTGGTACAAGGAGATACTGCCTACCGGTTGGCTTTTTATGAAGAGCGTTCCTTTGGAGGGTAGGGGTTACGAAATAGTTTCCGTCACCATTAAAGGCAAATACTGGACCTTTGTAAGGTATATGATAACGCTTCATGATGGTTTCTGGTCCAGCCGATGACATGAGTGTATCTTCTGCTGCAACATCTTCGATATTTTTATAAGACCCATCTCCCAAAAGAACCTTGGTTCCCGCTACAAAACATCCTCCGCCTCCTTCAAAGTCTCCTGGCGGAGTAGGGTCCCCTTCAAAGGTAACCGAAATGGAAGGTCCTGAAACTGGCGAGTCTCCGTTACTACATTCTATTGAAAATGTAGAAGAGTTGTCTCCGGAGAAACTATCTGTTCTTGCTGGTGTTGTGTATGAGCCAGACGGTCCTTGTATTGAGCTGTTTACACCAAGTGAAACAAGACATCGAGAAGCATTTGGGGCGCTCCATGTAGCCGTAACCGTTTCTCCGTATGGTACGTATGTTTTATTTGTGCTAAAGTTGACGGTTACTGGAGGGCGTGTTGCTGCAGCGCCAAAGGAAACCCCAACCCATGCCGGGCAAGGGTTTGGTGTACATACTTTATCTGCTGGTGCACTACCATAGCATCCAGGAGCAGTGTTAGCACCTTGGCATGTGTAGGGGATATATGTTGTTCCGCCACCGCAAGCCCACCAAGAAGGACAATCTGCAGCAACCCACGCTCCACAAACCTCACCATCATGAGGGGTGCCACTGTCGCAACTTGCTGGAATTACTGAGCCAGAATTTTCCCCTAAAACTGATTTTTCTATGTATGATAACTCTGAGTCGTATGGTGCAACACCTCTTGTAACAAAAAATACTGATGTAAAAAAGAACACAACTATAACCAAAGAAAATATTGTCGGTCTTTTTTTTAAAAAAGATAAAGTTCCTGACATTGCTTTTTTGGAGATAAGAGTATGTATTCTCATAGTATTTATTTTATATCTTTATGGTAGCACAGCCATTAATGAAGAACGAAGAGTTGTACACTTTTATTTCGTTGGTGTACGGTGTTTGTGTATAAGATTAAGGTTAAGCTCAATCGATTTTTTTGTTGCAAGAGGTCCTGTGTCGTGAATACGTGGATCGTTTCCGGGGTAGGCTTTACCCCAAGCTTCTACTGTAAGGAGTCCTACAGCCTCCTTGGCTTGTAGACAGTGTTTTTCTGCATCGTTGTAGTTTTTTGTGGAAATCATAAGCGCACAGTAGGTATTCTGTACCCAAGGATTTCCTGGTTGTGTATGTGCTAAAGGTGACATTGTGTTAATTGCGCCAAAAATGTCACCTATTCGAAACTGAAGCCATGCCTTGTCATTTCGTCCTGCCCAGGTAAGAGGGTGCGCTTCTATGTATTTTGTAAATGCTTCAATCCCTTTTTCTTCTAAGTGCATATATGCATAAGTAAGACCAAGGATATAGTATGTTTTTGTGCTGTTTGGATAAAGTGCAAGCTCTTTTTTAGCTTCATTAAGTGCTGTACGCAGGTGCCCCTGAATAAAATATGTTCTTGACAGTTGATGGTGTGCGTATTGAGGTGGAGCTATTGGTAGCAGCGGATGTGTTGCGTGTGTATAGAATAGCTGGGCAAGGTTAATGTTATAAAATGAGCTTCCATATTCACCGAAGAAAAAGTTACCAATTTTGTATGATGTTTTTGGAATAAAAAGAACAAAAAACACAAAAGAAAGAGCAAGTAAAAAAGACAGTCCCTTAATATACTTATACCTTTTTTTGGACAAGTAGTGTATCTTTGCTTTTAATTTTTCAGCACTTATTTTTTTGGTAACCATTGTTAACGACTGAGGCGAGATTCTGTGATCCCAAGAGAATAGAGGTACTCTTTAGTTTTTGCATATTTCATACCGGCTATAAAGAAGTGGTAGAGAGTGCTTGATTTAAAGTCTGGACTACGAAGTGATGCTAAGAAGTATGTTTTAAATATTGCTTCAACTTCTTTTGATGATGAAAGTGATACTGCGACCTGCTTAAGAAGTTCTTGTTGTAGTGCATTATCAACTTTACTTCCGTAACGTCTTTCTAGTGAACTAATGTACCCAATAAGATGATATGACAACATTTCGTTAATAAGTGGGGTGTTATTTGCAATCGATTCAGTATCTTTTATTTTCTGTAAACCTTCAGCATATTTTGTGTCTATGAGCGCATTTTTTTCTTTAGTAAGCGGCGCAGCTGATAGTGAATGGAATCTATCATATGCAGCAACGTAGTGATTAGTAGATCTTAGTGATGCGTTTGCTGGATCTTTGAAAATGATAGCCTGAGCCTGTCCGTAATCGGTAAGAGTTTCTCCTAATTCTTTGTATATTTTTTCGTAATCTGTAGGGGATAATTTATCTTTGTACCTACCAAGAAGCATAAGATATATCGCGAACTTATTGGTTATATTTGTAATATCATCTCTTCTTGCAGGGCTCACTTTTTGAGAAAGCTCGTCGAGCTTAATTAGCTCTGTCATAGCATCCGTATATCCAATTTTTCTTTTATCTAAAAATTCTTGGCTTTTTTTGTCAAAAAGAGATGCTGTAAAACAGCACTGTGTATAGAGCTTAACTCCTGCAATTATTGCGAAATCCCGCAGGTACACAGTTCCTTCATCTGTGCCTTCTGTATTAATAAACTGTTTAAAAATATCAGTCGCCTCCTGAACGTAAGCGTCCTGCTCGGTGGATCCTCTTAAAGTTGCTAATGTGGCAGCTTTTCTTATAAGAAGAAGGTTGCGCGTATAGTCTGCTAAGGTTTCATCAGATAAAGTTTGTTCTACTTGATCAAGGTAGGCTTTTTGATTTTCTATTGAAGAATATGCATTAAAAGCACCAAGGTGTTCGGAGTCCTTTTTTAAAATTTGTAGCTCACGACCTTCTAATTTTACTAACTTAGTATGTTGTACGTTTGTATACACACCGTACGTAGTTGCAGCAATGACAATCAAAAGAGCACTTATACCAATTGATGTTGAATGGTTTTTTATGTACCCTACAAGTAGGTCTTTTTTTGAAATTTCATCGTTTGACGTAAGACCACTCACTGAAGTGTTGTTTTGTTCAATTGTCATGGTGCTGCAAATTTATTTAGTATATCCTCCTACAGGGGTGTCAGCGTGAGCTCGTGTTGCAACCGCAGAGGCAACTTGTTGCGTTGAAATTGATTGCTGTATATAGTAACCTCCAGTAAATAAAATGACAGCAGTTAATAAAATTCTTACACCAGTATCTTTCTTCATATGCCTTAATAGTAGCTCTTCTTTAAGAGAAGTCAATTTACTTTTTTTAGTATATGGGGATACATCTTTTGTTTAATTTTAATTAAAGCGTTAATAGCTAGTATACTTCCATTATAATTGGAACTATCTATATATGCTTGGGCATTTTTTCTCTCTAACAAATACTAGCATTCTTTGTGCTGCGTTTATTTCATTTGCTGTGAGCTATCTTTTACCGGAGTATCAAATATTATCATCTGTTATTTTTTTTGGGCAAGGACATTTTTTACTTGCGTATATTTATGCAAATAAATATGGCAAAATAACAAAGACCTTTTTAGCTAAGTTTGTTATTTTGGTTGGTGTACTTGGTGCTCTCTGTTTTTATTTTTATGCACACTATCTTTTTTATTCAATTTTTCTATTCTTAACTGCGATACTTTTTACGTTTCATTATTCCAGTGATGAGTTCAAGTTGGCAGGACTTTCATTAATTAAACATAAATTTTTATTGACACTTGCAGTTGTTTGCAGCTTTTTATCCTTTTTCTTGGAGAGGCTTTTTCATGTTCCTCATGCAGTTGCTTTTGCCATAGGAGGAGGTGGTGTGTTTATATCTTTATCTTTATTTTATATTTTTAATAATAAACACGTAAATAAAACACAACAGAAAAAACCTCTCTCTTTCTCTGTTTTTTATATTCTTAATCTTGTTGTTCCGCCAACCCTTCTCTTTTTTGATTCTGTAAGCGCAACCCAAGTACTCGGATTTATTATTATATTTCATTATATTCGTTGGTATATATACTATGCTACATTTCTAAAAAACAATGATCTAGATTTTTATTTTGATGTAGTTATATGGTCAAATATGTTTATTCTTGCGACATACATTCAGTATGTTATTGCGCCTCAAGCTGGAATTTTGTACCTTTTTTATGACCCTCTCTTTTTCTATGCGTGGTCTATTGTCCATATTTTGCTCTTTTTAAGAAAAGAAGATTATTTATTAAAATAAATATATGACACAACATGATGTATATAAAAAATTTTTTACAGATGTGATTATAGATTTTTTTACTCATTGGAAAAACAGTCTTTTTGTCCTTCGCTTTATCCAGGCAGCGACATTTCTTGTATTTTCGCTTACCGTAAATTACTATGCTGTGCGCTATGCAACTGAGCGAGCTGGGCCAAGTATTCCAGACACACTATTTTCGCTTTTACCTCGTTTGGATATGTCGTTTACAGATTACTATGTGGCTCTTTATTTACAATATGTCGTCTTTTTGCTTGTGGTCCTCATGCCGAAGTATTCAGTTTTCTTCATGAAGTGTTTGGCGTTGCTTATTTTGGTGAGGTCATTTTTTGTAAATCTTACTCAATTAGGAATCCCTGAAGGTGTCGTACCTACGGTCTCTTTTTTTACTCAAGGAGGAGATTTGTTTTTTTCGGGACACACAGCGCTTCCATTTTTAGTTGCTCTTATTTTTTGGGATATAAAACTTATTAGAATTATTTTTATTAGCCTCAGTGTGTTTATGGGTGTATCGGTTATTCTTGGGCACTATCACTATTCCATTGATGTATTTGCTGCTCCATTTATTACTTACGGTGTTTTTGTGATTGCAAAAACATTCTTTAAAAAAGACTATGCTCTCATGCTAAAATAGCTTTATATGAAACTTTTCCTTCCGTTAAAGTCGTTTGCTTTCTTTAAAGCTGGTACAGGACTCCTGTTTCTTGCAAGCGTTGCTACTCTGCCAGTGTCAGCTAGTGCTCTGTATCTTTTGGCGATTGCGTTAGGAAAAACTCATCTTATAGGGGCGTGGTTTGCGATGTGGAGAGCTGGAAAGCTTACAAAAATATATATTGCTTGGATGCTCTTTTTTTCAGTCTTTTTTTCTTACATAGCTGCAACTGTTGTTCCGTTGCTATTGCTTGCTTTTTTAACTAACCTCCTTTTCTTATTCCATTTTCTTTTTGATGAATTTGATTTACAAGAAGAAGAGAGAAATAAAATCAATCTTCTTTCTGGGGTGGTTCCAGGGGTTCTAGGTGCTATCTTCTTATTTAGTGACTACTTTAAGCTTCAAAGTGTTGTCGTCTTTGAGATTTATCTAATTATTTTTGCGGCCTTCCTTTTAATCGAAATGATCTATGTTCGTCACATAGGATGGTTTTTTATACAAAGTAAAATATTGAGCATCTTTTTGCTTTTTGCTGTTTTTACAGAAATCAAGTCAGGAGTAGCTTTTCTTATTTTTATCATTTATCACTATATTTTTTGGTTTATTTACCCTGCATACAAATTACATAAATACAAAAGAGAGGAGAGGGATGGCTTTATTTTTATCATGCTCCTTTTAATTGCTGGAAATTTTTATTATGGTGCTGCTGGGATTATGGACAATCAAGCAATGTTTGAAATTGCGGTAAAAGCATTTCTTGTTGGAACAATTGTTCATATACTCTCAACTGCACCATTCGGTTATTTTTTCGGCCTTAAACGCTCCTCATATCAAATTTCTCAGAAAAGATAACATACTGCTCTCGCGGTAGAGTTTGCGCACGCTGCATCTCTGTTTATGAGGTGTTTTTGTGATTGCAAAAACATTCTTTAAAAAAGACTATGCTCTCATGCTAAAATAGCTTTATATGAAACTTTTCCTTCCGTTAAAGTCATTCGCTTTCTTTAAAGCTGGTACAGGACTCCTGTTTCTTGCAAGCGTTGCTACTCTGCCAGCGTCAGTCGGTATGGTTTATCTTATGGCAATCGCATTAGCGAAAAGCCATCTTATAGGGGCGTGGTTTGCGATGTGGAGAGCTGGAAAGCTTACAAAAATATATATTGCTTGGATGCTCTTTTTTTCAGTCTTTTTTTCTTACATAGCCGCAGCTGTTGTTCCGCTGCTACTGCTTACCTTTCTTACGAGCTTGCTCTTTCTTTTCCATTTTCTTTTTGACGAATTCGAGTTTCAAGAACAACATGAGGTAAAAATAAATCTTATCTCAGGAATTGCTCCAGGAATACTTGGTACAATGTTTCTCTTTAGTGATTACTTCAGCCTTCAAGCTCTGCTTGTGCCCAGCATCTACGTTATTATTTTTGTGGCACTCTTTTTTATTGAGCTTCTGTACATTCGTCACATTGATTGGTTTTTCATACAAACAAAAATATTTAGCCTATTCTTACTTTTTGCTGTTTTTTTTGAGATTGATTCAGTGATTATCTTTCTTATTTTTAGTTTATACCACTATATTTTTTGGTTTATTTACCCTGCATACAAATTACATAAATACAAAAGAGAGGAGAGGGATGGCTTTATTTTTATCATGCTCCTTTTAATTGCTGGAAATTTTTATTATGGAGCTGCTGGGATTATGGATAATCAAGCAATGTCTGAAATTGCGGTAAAAGCATTTCTTGTTGGAACAATTGTTCATATACTCTCAACTGCACCATTCGGTTATTTTTTCGGCCTTAAACGCTCCTCATATCAAATTTCTCAGAAAAGATAACATGCTATGAAAGATGAGACTATTAATTTTGAAAATGAAGTAACTAAAGAAGTTCTCTTGGTAACAGCAAACGCCCAAAATGCTTTTCGTGGCAAGCATCCAATAGAATTGTATGATGTTATTAATTATTTTTTTAACAAAAGAGGGAAAGGTCTAAGGCCTGCTATGGCATTACTTGCCGGTTCAGCTGTTGGAGGCAGATTTGAAACTGTTCGAAATGCTGCTCTTGCAGTAGAACTTGCACATGCTGCATCTCTTATACATGACGATATTATAGACAAAGCTCTTCTCAGAAGGGGGGTGCCAGCAGTTCATAGAGCTTACTCTGTCAACTCCGCGCTCCTTGCAGGCGATGCGCTTCTAACGTCATCATATGAATACCTTGTTAAAGATGCGATTGTTAATACATCTACAGTTGTTTCTATATTTAGCAACGCTGCAAGAACTTTATGTGAAGGTGAGGCGCTCGATCTTGGTTTTGAAAAGTGTGAGTATGTTTCTTTGAAAGAATATGAGGAAATGATATATAAGAAAACTGCACAACTTTTTGAAACGGCATGTTTTCTCGGGGCTCTTATTGCAAAACCAAAAACAAAATACGCTGAATGTCTCAGGGGTTACGGTAAGGCAATTGGTATGGCTTTTCAAATTAGAGATGATCTTCTCGATCTTATTTCAGAAGAAGAGCATATTGGTAAAAATATTGGATCTGATTTTTTTCAAAAGAAAAAAAATTATGTGTATGTGTGTGCGTATAAGTATGCGTCTCCTTCAGAAAAAATGGTACTTGATTCATTTATGAAAAAGCAAAAATTAACAAATAAAGATTTTTTAAAATATAAAAATCTCTGTAACTTACTTAAAGTTAAGGAGCGCACTATACAAGATATTCAAAAATATATTAGTAGTGCCATAAAAAGTCTTTTTGAACTAAAAGAAAGTCCATCAAAAAGGCTGCTTATTAAAATGGCACAAGACTTAGATAAGTTTTAAGAATTGCTTACTGGGATTTTTTTTCGCGAGTGTTAAATAGAGTGTCAAAGAGGGAGAGAGTTACACCATATGGCCCTGAGAAATTAGTATGATGCCTTCTGTGATCTTTAGGGAAGAGGAAAATTTTATCTAGCACAGGAACAGAAAAAGGGATATGGAAATGGGTCAGGGTATTAAGTGTTAAATAAAGAGCGGCTACGATAATTTTTACAAGTACCTCTGTTTTAAAAACAACATAATAAAAAATAGAGAAAATAATAACAAAGCTAGTAATCACTAAAAAATGTTCTTTTCTGCTGTTTACCCACTGTAGATCATCTTTGATTTTATGATGAAACCCATGAGCTTTTGAAAATAAAGGAATATCGTAAGTGTGTGACACCCTGTGGAGAAAATAAATTGATAATTCAATAAAAAAATAAAGAATAACAATTTGAGAAAATGCTGACAGGTGAGTTAAATCAATAATCTCTTTTTTAATTGGACTTAGTATAATTAAAACCGACACAAAAGCAGCGATTACTTTTGTTACGTACATTCTTATTATATTGTAAAGCATTAAATCATGGAGATTTTTTTTAATTGTATTTTTTGCCCCAAAGAAAATTGGAATCACTTCAAAGATAATAAAGAGGACAAGTGTTCCCATTACAATATATTCAAAGCGCGAAACAATGAATACAAATAAATCAAAGTAATCCATATTAGTTTAAGGTGAGTGTACCATAAAAACCCCTTTAAATGGTATGCTTAATCATGTATATGAGTATTTCTTTGTTTACAAACAAGGTGGCTGCTTTTAAAGTAATCGGAAGCTTTTTATTTTTTTCTTTTGCTTTATTTGCGCCGGTTGCAGCACTTATGGTTTTCATTGTTCTTGCTCTTGGTCGGGCACACAGTGTTGGTGCATGGTTCGGTATGTGGAGATCTCAGCGCTTAACGATAAAGTATCTTTTTTCAAGCGCTCTTATAATGGCTGTTGTTGGGTACTGGGGATTTAAGATGGCACCGCTTCACGTTCTTATTTTTGTAAGTACAGTAATTTTTATCTTCCATTTTTTCTTTGATGAGGCAGATTTTTATAAAAAAGAAAAATTAGAAGGCAGTTTATTTAGTAGCGCTGTTCCATTTTTACTTATTACGGTATACCTTTTTTCTAGCTTTTTACATCTACCTATTCCTCCCTATTATTATTATGTAGCTGCTTGCGTTGTTTTTCTTTATGAAATCATAAAAATGAAAGCATTTACGTGGCATTTTATTCAGACAAAGATTGTTACTATTTTTATACTTGTTTGTATTGGCACCCAAAAAGGGGCAGATTTTGTGTCTATGGCTTTTCTTATGTATCATTATGTTTTTTGGTTTATTTATCCTGTGTATCAGCTTCATAAACATAAACCCGATGAGCGAGATGGTTTTATCGCTATTTTGCTTTTAATGGTTATTTCTTCCGTTCTTGTTTATTCAGGTAGGACATGGGACGTATCTGCGTCATTAAGTGAAATTGTCCTAAGGAGTTTTTATATTGCATCCACCGTTCATGTTTTTACTACGGCACCATTTGCAACATTTCTCGGCCTAAAAGACTCTTATTATGGAAAGGCTTCATAATAAACCTTATTTTTCTGCAACAATCTCAGCTGCTACAGGGTCTCTTGCTATGGCTTTTCCTCAGCAGTTAGGGATATTGGTGTTTATTTTTCTTGTACCACTTTTTGTATATTTTTTGTGTATACCAGAACAGAGTAAATATAAAAATTCATTTTTTGT
>JACCDT010580654.1_pt1 | contig 10780 bp, 13 predicted proteins | sample 7446291 | NCBI WGS metagenome assembly JACCDT01 (sample SAMN15323446, study PRJNA562643) | freshwater metagenome | isolation source: river surface water | place: USA:Blue River Watershed | collected 2017-08-17 | reverse complement strand
GCGTCGTGGTGTCCGTTGGCGGTGCCGTGGCCGCGACGTGAACGTGGCTGTTGAACTTCTCGACGAGGTCGTTGTACTTCTCGGTCAGCGCGGCCAGCTCGCTGTTGATGGCCACGATCTCGTCGGCGCTGGGGCTCACCAGCTTGAGCGGCAGTTCGGTGCCCTTGTACGAGCCCACGTGTAGCACCGTCGCGTCGAGCGGCGCGGTCGTCGGCGCCTTGGCGCGCCCGGCCCAGGACTGGCCGCCGATGAAGGCGACGCAGTCGGAGAGCGTGTTCTGCCGGAAGTTCTCCGGGGCCGCCTCGACGCCGCTCACGAGCCACCTCGAGATCGACGACGACAGGGACACCAGCAGCACCGTGTCACCGTTCGCCACCGGCGACGTCAGCCGGCCCGCGCGGTTCCCAGGGAAGATGACCGGCGCGTTGACCGCCTGCGGGAGCCGCTCGATCTCCTCGGAGCCGTCGCCCTTGATGATCGTCCGCTTGTTGTAGGGCTGCACGTCGACCACCTGCTTGACCTCGTCGTAGCGGGTGACGTAGCCGAACTGGGCGGTGAAGAAGCCGCTCAGGGCGTGCTCGATGTAGAGGTCGATCACGTCCCCGAGGTCTGGGTTGCGGTCGTCGTCGTTCACGTCGCTGCCCTCGCCTCGATGGAGGTGGACCACGACTCGCCGTCGGAGCCGTGGGTGTCGCCCTGGTGGGTCACCGAGGTGACCTTGAAGTCGCCGTTCGCGGACCGGCTCTTGACCCGGATGCGCCCGCCGGCGGCCACCTCGGGGAACAGCAGGCACGAGACCGAGAGCGTCGGCTTCTTGCCCGGCCGGGTCGGGGTCGACCACTTCGGCGAACCGATCATGCCGGCCTGCTCGTCGATCAGGATGGCCTCGCCCGGTCGGATCCCGCCCTCGCTGAGCACCACCAGCGAGCCGTCCTGCACGGACCAGCCGAGCCCGATCGGCTCGAGCAGCCGCGACAGCTCGTCCGCAGCCGAGCCGGCGAGGGTCATCCCCGCCGAGAGGGCCGCCTGCAGGCTGCGGTTGGTCAGCACGTCGCGCGGCACCGCGAGGCCCATCGCGGCCGCGGTGTCCTGCACGGCGTCGAGGAGGGTCGCGCCGGCGCTGAACGTGCGGTTGACGCGGGCGTTGGCGTAGGCCCGGCCGCCGTCGAGCGCCTGGATCGTGGTCTCCCAGTCCTCGCCGTCCTGCTCCGACTGCACGTGGAACACGTCGCCGATCCAGATCTGGCGCACCTCGCCGGCGGCGTAGCCGGCCTCGAGGAGGAGCACCATCGGGAGCTGAGCGATCTCGTCGCGGATGGACGGGCCGAGGTTGCTGATGGTCACCTTGCAGGTGTTGGGCGACTTCTTGCCCGACTTCTTGATCTCGAACTGGACGCGGAACTTGCCCGAGCCGCCCTCGAGCTCGAGGTCGCTGGGCAGGAGCTGGCCGAAGAAGCGGCCGATCTTCGTGGTCGGGTCCGGCCGCGGCTTCGCCAGGGTGACGCGCGCGAAGCGGTCGAAGGCCACGCTCATGCGAGGGCCTCGTTGACCTTGGCGGTCACGAGCTCGATGGCCGGCACGTAGACGAGGAGCACGCGCCGGCCGAAGTCGTCGAAGGATGCGTCGACGAGCTGCTGGGACGTGTCGACCGCGATGACGGCGCCGTTGCTGAGCAGCGGGTGGCGGTGGATCCGGCCGATGTACGCGCCCAGCACCACCTTGGCGCCGTGGAAGATGGCGGTACCGTCGCCCTGGTACACGTCGAGGAACCAGCACTCGTCGCGCTCGTTCCAGACGAGGTCGAGCAGGTACTCGAGGTCATCGATCGCAAGCGACATGCGCTGCGGCGACAGGCCGGGGATGACGGGAAGCACCTGCATCAGGGCACCTGGCCTCGGCCCAGGGCGTTGATGCCGTTCACCAGCGGGTCGCTGGACGGCGGGTAGCTCGGAGGCTCGTAGCTCTCGTCGACGCCCGTGAACATCTTGAAGATGGTCGCGCGGTCCGGGTGCTTGGCCGCCGGCCGGTCGGACTCGGGCACGATCCACTGCCGGCTGACCGGATCGTAGTTGGCGAACTCCGACAGCCTGACGTCGGCCGCGCCGAGCTTCGTGTTGAGCTGCTGGGTCATGAGCCGCGACTTCTCCTCGTCGGTCAGCTCCTTGCCGTTGTCGGCGAACACCAGCGACGGCTTGATGTTCCACGGGTCGCCGTTGACGGAGATCGACCGCGTCTCGACGCGCCGGCACTTGTTGCGGCGGTTCTCGGCGTCCGACGCGCTGACGGCCCAGCCGGGCGGACACAGCCACATCGACGCGCCCTTCTTGCCGCGCGCCACGCCGCGGCGCCGCTTCGTGAGCGCGACGGACACGCGCCGGACCTCGACGACCTCGAACCGCCGCAGGCTCGCGGTCGCCCGCAGGGCGTCGCCGGTCTGCGAGTCCCGCGGGAAGCGCAGGGACGTGAACACCATGTCCGGGTAGGCCCGGCCGCCGACCTCGACGTTGAACGGCCGGCGCGCCTCCCAGAGCGTGGTCAGGAAGGCCCGGGCCTCGTTCGTCGGCACCACGCCCGCGTCGCGCGCGCTGGCCGCGTCGCCGATCGGCGTGTCGCTGACGACGAACTCGACCTCGAGCGTGATGGGCAGGTTGTTGATGTGATCCGACTTCACCGCCCCCGACTCGGTCGGGAAGTCGGTGATCTGCGACTCGAGCTGCTCCTCCTCGGAGAGGCAGCCGTCCGTCAGGTAGCCGTCGATGCGGATCATCGGGACCTCGGGGGCGGCTTGCGGGCTGCCGCCATGCGGGCAGCGTCGGCCACGGCCGTGCCGGCGGCCTGGCCGATGTCGTCGGCGCTGGCGCCGGTCTGCGCGTTGATCGTGACCGGGGCGTTGACCGTGGTCACACTGTTGCCACCGGGCGCCGAGGGCGCGGTCACGGACTGCGGCGCCGAGGCGCCCATCGGTCCGTACTTGGCCTCGAACTTGTCGATCGTGAACTGGACGACGTCGTCCACGGACCCGCCGAACAGGAAGTCACGCGCCTCGCGCAGCTTCGCGATGGCCGTCTCGATCTTGTCGACGAGCCACTTTACCTTTCCGGCCAGCCAGTTGTAGGCGCCGTTGAACGCCTCGACGACGAAGCCGGCCGCCGACTTGAGCACGCCCCACGTGGCCGCGGCGCCCCGCTTGATGAGGCTCCAGAGGTCGCTGAACCGCTCGCCGACCCACCGCGCCGCGCCGCCGAGCTGGCGCCGGAACACGATGGCCAGCGCGATCACCGCGACCACGATCGCGCCGATCACCACGTACATCCCGAGGAGCGGTGTCGCCGCGGCGATCTCCGCGACCGCGGCAGCCAGCGCGGCCACCTTGAGCCCGATGAACGCCCCGGTGAGCGCGCCCACGACGGCGACCACGAGCGCGAACGCGGCCGGGCTCGACGCCATGAACGCGCCGACCGTGCCGAGCACGCGGACCAGACCCACCAGCACCGAGGTCAGGCTGCCGAAGACGGTGACCAGCCCGTTGGCGACCTCGGGGTTCTGGAAGATGCCGGCCAGCTCCTTCGAGATCGTGTTCCGCAGCCGCACGAACAGGTCGCCGACCTGCGGGATGCGCTTGGCGAACGCCTCGTCGACGGCGCCCTTCTGCTGCTCGAACGCGCGCAGCACCACCTTGGCCGTGAGCTGGCCGCCCTCGGCCATCTTCCGCAGGTCGCCGCGGGTCTTGCCCAGGCTCTTGCCGACGATGTCCAGCAGGAACGGCGCCTGCTCGATGACGCTGTTGAACTCCTCGCCGCGGAGCTTGCCCGAGCCGAGCGCCTGGGCGAGCTGGCGCAGCGCCTGGTTCGCGCCCTCGGCCGGCGCGCCGCTGGCCTTGATCCCCTTGTTGATGGTGTCGACGATGACCGCGGCCTGCTCGAGCGAGCGGCCGTTGGCCTGCGCCGCCTTGCCGACCTGCTGGTAGAGCCCGACGACGTCGCCGTAGCCCGTCGCCGTGTCCTGGGCGCTGGCGAAGAGCTGGTCCTGGAGCCGCTTCTGCCGCTCCACGTCGTCCGTCATGCCGCGGATCTTCGACGCCGCGCCGGTGTACTCGTCGCCGAGCTGCCCCGCCTTGGACAGCGAGTAGACCGCTCCGACCGCCACGCCGAGCGCGTACGCCGCACCCCGGGCCAGGCTGCTGGCCGCCGCCGTCGCCTTGCCCCACGCCGCGGCCTGCTTCTTCGCCCGCTCCTGCTTGAGCTCCAGCTCGTTGTAGCTGACGCCGATCAGCGCGGCGGCCTTCGTGGCGTCGCCGTGCACGTGCGTGAGCGCCGCGCTGAGCTGGGCGGTGTTGGTCGCCGCCTCGGTCGCCTGCGTAAGCTGGCTGAGCGCGCCCATGGCCTTCGCGACCGACTGGAAGTCGGTCTCGATGCCCAGCAACCCGAACAGCTCGGCGACGTTCATGGGTCCTTCGTTGCCTCGTGCCGGGCGCGCTCGATCGCGTCCAGCGTCAGGTTGGCGAGGTCGACGTCGTCGACCGTCAAGGTCTTCATGCCGGCGAGGTCAATCCAGCCGGCGTCGACGAGGCGGAAGCACCGCCAGTAGAGGGCGGGCGCGTGGTCGTCGAACTCGACCGTCACCCCTCCCGGAACTGGGCCGCGCTCGGAGCCGGCGACGACGCGCGCGAGCCGCCGCCGAAGAGAGGGCCGAAGTTGACCTCGAGGGCGAACGCCAGGAGCTTGCCCAGGCGCGCGTAGGGGTTGCCCCCGGCGCGGATGACCCGCGTGATCTTGGCCGGGCTGTTGAGGTCGACTTTCGAGACCTTGCCGTCCTCCTCGAGCTCGACCGAGACGGTGCGCAGGAGCTCGCCGGTGACGCGCTGGAAGCGCGCCTTGTCGCCCAGCCGGCCGAGCGCCTGGCCGATGGCGCCGAGCACCGCGCTGGCGTCGATCTCCTTGAGCAGCTCGCCGAGGGACGCGGGGTTGGCCAGGTCGACCCTGGACCCCTGGATGGAGGGGATGAGCGCGCCGATTGCCGGCGCGGCGATGTCGGCCAGCTCGGCGAAGAGTGCGCCGCCGTCCGGGTACTCGGGCAGGGCCTGGCCGAGAACGTGGATCCCGTCGAGGTCGCGCTCGATCACAGGGCGCTCCCGTTGAAGATGGTCACGTCGTTCAGGAGGATCGTCCAGGTGACCGTGCCGTTCTTCTGGGCGCCCTCCATGTCGGGCGCCTTCTCGATCACGCCGACCGCGGCCTTGGCCAGGCTCGTGGAGCCGACGTTGCGAGCCAGGAACGCGCCCATGCCGGCGCCGCGCACGCGCGGCCGCTTCTCGAAGGCGGCGAGGGCCGCCGAGAGCAGCGCGTTGGTCGGGCTCTCGCGCTGGAGCGTGACCTCCACCTTGCCGGTGCGGTCGGTGCCTCCGGTGATGACGACGTCGCCGTGGGCGCCCGCCTCCATCGAGGACGACTCCGCGTTGCGGGTGACCTTGAGGAAAGTGTCCTTGGCGAACCCCTGGAACAGGATGTTGTTCCAGGAGACGTTCCAGTCGTCGGGGTTGTAGCGGGCAGTGATCGGCATCGGCGGCGCTCCGGTTGTGCTCGGTTAGATGGACAGGCGGTGCGGGTGTCAGCCCACCGTGCCGGTGGCCTCGACGAAGACGACGGCCCCGACGCGCTTGGCCGACCAAGGGAGCGGCAGGCGTCGGGCGTTTCGGTCGGCGGTCTGGATGTCCGCCGCGAGCGGCAGGTTGACGACGATGTCGTAGTAGATGCGGAGCCGCTCGAGCTCGTCGAGGGACCCCAGCAGCGCCCCGCCCTGCAGCGTGACGCCACCGTCGTCCATCGGGACGATGTCGTTCTGGTGGAGGACGTTGTAGTTGTTGACGCGAATCAGGTCGTTGGCGTAGTCGTCGTTGCGCACGACATCCCACCACTCGCCGGACCCGGTCTTGCCGAGGAAGGTGTCGGCGGTGCCGGTCTCGAAGCTCGAGTAGCTGTTGCCGTTCTTCGCGATGATGTTGGCGTACCAGGTGGTCGTGAGCGCCACCGCCGCGATGCCGGCCAGCGCCTTGTGCACCGCCGTGACCCCGCCCGGCATGACCGGCAGGACGCGCCCGGAGAGCCGTCCGCCGAGCATGGCCGACGGCTCCGGGTGGTACCAGACCGAGGTCCGCGCGTAGGCCAGCGTCTTGATGCGGTCCATCGTGTCGTTGCCGCCGGTGCCGACCGACTGGGTCAGCGCCAGCGAGTCGCACGTGTCCGCGTGGTAGATGCGGCGCAGCTGGCCGTTGCCGTTGCTCTCGATCCACGCCGCGCAGCCCTCGACGTAGTCCTTGCTGTTGTAGGCGGTGTTGAGGCAGTACCAGCCGACGCCGCTGTTCTGGATCGCCGCCAGGTCGGTGGCGACGCCCGGGTCGGCGTGGTTCTGGCAGCACGTCAGGAGGTTCAGGTCGGCGACCGCGAGCGAGAACCACTCGCCGGCGGCGCTGGCGGTGATCGTCAGGTAGTCGGTGTCGCCGGCGCCGGCGGTCTGCACCGCGGTGAAGTTCTTGCCGGCCACGTTGTTCAGGCCCTGCTTGATCTGGGCCATGAGCACGTCGTTCGCGTCGCGCTGCAGCGTGTGGACGCCGGTGCCGTTGTCGTCGAACGCGACCTCGGTCTCGGCGATCGCGTTGGCGTAGCTCGTGGCGAGCTGGAACGTGTCGGCGGTGAGCTTGATGATCCAGTAGTCGGTGTCGACCAGCAGGTTCAGCGGCAGGTCCGCGAGCGTGGTGGTCAGCCGGTAGGGGCCGTCGCCGGTCGCCATGCCGTGGGCGGCCAGCGTGAACAGGTCGGTGCCGTGGGTCGGCGTGAGGGTGATGTCCTCGAGGAGGGTCACGCTGACCGTGGTCGAGGTGACGCCGTCACCCTTGACCGCGATCTCGTAGGTCTCGCCGGCGGTCGCCGCGACGGCGGCGATCAGGTACCGCTGGGTCGGCGGCAGCGCGCCGCGGCCGATCGCCACCTGCGGCGGGCGCTTGCTCTGCCCGAACACCGCCGCGGCCCACAGGGCCTCGGGGCCGGTGGTGCTGGGGAAGTCCTCGAGTACCTCGTCGTACCCGCCGTAGAGCCGAGCCCGCTCCGAGCCGAACCCGCTGGCGTTGTAGCTGAGCAGCATCGGCACGCCGAACCCGGCCTGCGCCGCGCCCACGGGGGCGGTGCTGATCACGGTGGAGACGAACGGGTTGGCGACCATGGCGAGGCTCCTGCGGGGCTAGGTGGCGGTGGGGGCGGGTCCGATCGTGCCGTCTGCCTCGACGGTCTCGATCACGGTGCTGGTCTCCGACGCGTCGACGATCGGGACGTTGATCTGGGCGGTCATCACGGCGCGGGGCTCGAAGCCGGCCACCTGGTGGACGGCGCTGACGTTCTGGACTGGCTCGATCAGGGCGTTCGCGACGCCGACGTTGGCCGCCCTGAGCGCGGCCCGCACCGTCGGTAGCTGCAACGCTGCGATCGTGCGCTTGAGCCGGGCCGCCGCGCCGTTTGCGTCCACCGACGCGCCCCCGAAGCACTGGATCGACACGGCGGCCGTGCGCGTGCCGTCGACGGTGCGCGTGATCTCCGCGCCCGCGCGGCGGGTGTCGTCGGTGGCAACGATCGAGTGCGTGCCGGCGCCCACGTCGGAGAGGTCGAGCGGGGACGGCACGTCGACGGCGTCGAGGAACGTCGCCGCGAGCTTGAGCGTGTTGGCGTCCACGCGGATCGCCCAGTAGTCCGTGTCGCCGGCGAGCCCGCCCGGCAGCGTACCGGTGGTCTCGAGATGGACCGGGCCGTCCCCGGTCTGCAGCCCGTGAGCCGTGACCGTCAGGGTGTTGGCCGCCGCGCTGACCGAGGCGATCGCCAGGTCGGCGAAGTCGAGCGGGGCCACCTCGGTGACCAGCCAGTCGGAGCCGCCGCTGCCCTCGGCGAGCTCGCGCAGCGAGATCCAGGGCCCGTCCGCCGAGCTGGGCCGCGGCCCGCCCTGGTCGGCCCAGAGCACGCGCGCGAGCGCGAGGCCGCTGCCGGTCGACACCCACTGCCGGACGGCCGCCTGCCAGGTCACGGGGTCTTGCTCCGGGCCAGGCCGACCACGTAGTGGGTGCCGCCCATGCCGTCGTGCTTCCTCACGCGGACGACGGTCCAGGCCTCGGTGCCGATCGTGACGACGTCGGCGACCGGCACCGCGCGCAGCTCGGCGGTGGTCCAGAGGTCGGCCGCGCCCTCGGCGTGCATGCCCTCGGGCAGCACCTTGAGCGTCTCGGCGCTCGCCGGCTGCAGGCTGGCGTCACCCGTCTTGAACGTGGTGGCGGTCGCCGGCACCAGCACGCCGTCGGCGTCGTACGTCGGCGCGGCCCGGCGGGTGACCGTGTAGTCCCCGGTCTTGAACCGGGGGCGGCCGAGCATCGCGGCGCGGTTCACGCGGCCTCGGTGGCGACGGCCGGCAGCGCCACGGCGGCGGCCTCGGTCTTGCCCTCGGCGTCGGTGACCTCGTAGTCGACCGAGCGCCAGAGCTGGCCGTGGTCGATGAGGGGCTTGCTCGACTTCTTGCGGCGGATCGTCGATGGCGCGTTCGCCGGCTCCACGCCCGACGAGATTGTCGCCTTGACCATCGAGGCCGCGCGCAGACCGAGCAGTCCTAGCGCCTGGCGTGGGGTCATCAATCCCTTGAGCACGCCGGCCGCGACCGAGCGGTAGACCGCGGCCAGCTCGTCCTTGCGCGCGACGAACGTCTTGCGCAGCGGCGCGCGCTCCGGGATGTGGCCGTCCTCGGTGCCGTACTCGTGGATCTGCCACAGCTCGGCGAGGGTCAGATCGCTGTCGGCCTCGAGCTCGCCGGCCTTCGGCCCGACGCAGCCGACCTTGACGGCCAGGCCGTGGATCTCGGCGAGCCGCTCGGCTAGCAGGTTGAACGGCGTGAAGTTGGCCCGGACCGGCATCAGCGACGAGCCCCCAGCCGAGCGCGCGGGCTCGAGCGGCAGAGCTCGGCGTACTGCTGGCCCCAGGCGGTGAGCCCGAAGTCGTCGCCGGCGGTCGAGCCTGCGGCCGGCGCGGCGTAGGTGGTCGACATGCCGCCGACGTCCTCGGACGTGACGGGGCCGGCCGCGCCGCCGCTGTTGGCGACGTCGAGCAGCCGTCGGCCGCGGTGGGCCGCCAGGAAGACACGCGCGAGGCGGAACCGGGGGCCGTTCGCCCCGCCGAAGGCGTCCGCGTTCAGCGCGTTCGCCTCGTCGAGGAACAGGGTCTGCGCCCAGGGCTCCACCGCGCTCAGCGAGGAGTCGAGGGCGACGACGTCGGGCCAGACGACGTCGGCCACCGCTACACCCGCGAGAGCTTGGTGAGCGAGGCCTTGCCGTCCGCGCTGTCGCGGATGATCGACAGCTTGGTCTTGGTCACGTCGCTGACCGCGACCGCGCCGGCGATGGTCACGTCCTCGCCGGCAGGCACGAACATCGACCCGTTGGCGGTGCCCGCGACGGCGACGGTGCCGACGGCGACGGTCTGCAGCGTCGACGCCATCGTGTGCGTGCCGGTGCCGGCGTCGCTCACGTTGACGGCGGTGCCGGCCAGGGCGTTGGCCAGGCTGGTCGCCAGCTTGATCTCGTCGGAGTCGACGACGATCGCCCAGTAGTCGGTCGCCGCCGCGGTGGCGCCGGGGAGCGCGCCGCCGCTGTTCGTGAGACGGAACGGGCCGTCGCCGGTGGTGAGGCCGTGCGCGCTCCCGAACAGCAGCTTGTCCGTGGCGGCGTCGGCGACGAACTCGTCGTCGAAGGTGATCGCCGTCGCGCGGGCGACCCAGCAGTTGGTGCTCGAGACCAGCTCGTAGAACGCGCCGGCCTCGAGCGTGACGGCGAACGTCGCCGCGGCGGCGGTCACCGCCTGCGGCACGGCCGTGCTGGGCTCGGGGATGAGCATGGGGGGCTCCGGGTGCGGGCGAGGGTCAGATGCCGTCGGCGTAGCAGAGCGACTTGGGCTTGCTGCTGTAGACGCCGGCGCTCTCGCCGTGGCAGTGGACCTTGGTCTGGAAGCCGTCGATCGTCGGCGGCGCCTGCTCGAACTCGACGATGTCGAGGCGGGCGACCTTCTCCGGGTCGCGGCGGTAGCCGCAGGCCCGCTTGACGCCGCCCGAGCCGGCGGTCTCGGCCTTGACGCAGGGCTCGACCATGACGCCCGGGTAGAGCTTCGAGGCGATGCGCAGGAACCGCTCGAGCGCGGTCTCCATCGTGTCGACGCCCATCTTGGTCGTCGCGGCCACCGTGTACGACGACAGCGGCAGCAGGAGCATGTTCGGGACCTCGACGCCGTTGGTCGTGGTCATGACCTTGTTCATGATCCCGAGCATGTCGACGACGATCTCCTCGCCGGTCTTGGTCTCCCAGGTCTTGGAGCCGCTCGCGCCGTTCGGCACGGTGTACGTGCACGTGTTGCTCAGCTTGAGCAGGCCGGTCAGCCCCAGGTAGGTCGCGGTGCCATCGCCGATGAGGATGATGTCGTCGTGCTTGTTGGCGATGACCTTGCGCGCCGCCGCCGCCTTGCGGATGCCGATCGGCCGGTTGGCCATCATCGACGAGCGCAGGTCCTTGACGGTGTAGTGGTAGCCGTCCTCGATGTGCCGGAACGGGATCGGGGTCGCCTCGTTCACGGTGATGCCCACCATCGGCGGGTTGGTCGACATCGACGCGCCCAGGGCGGCCTCGCCGACGTAGTCCTCGAACTGGTAGTTGAAGTGGGTCGCGCCCGGGTTGAGCGGCGACGACGCCAGCGGCACGAAGAACGTGCCG
>JACCDT010047975.1_pt1 | contig 10780 bp, 7 predicted proteins | sample 7446291 | NCBI WGS metagenome assembly JACCDT01 (sample SAMN15323446, study PRJNA562643) | freshwater metagenome | isolation source: river surface water | place: USA:Blue River Watershed | collected 2017-08-17 | reverse complement strand
CTTTTCACAGCCTCACCCTCTTTGTCCTTTTTTTCCAAAATTGGGGAGGGGAAAAAAACCAAGATTCCACCCTTCAAAAAGGAGAAGTCATTGAGTGCTTAAATATGGAAACACAACAAGCTTATCAGTTGGAAGCATCAACACCAGCTTTTGCTAGTTTACATATTACCCCAAAAATGGTAGATCCTACAGATTTAGTTGGTACCATGATTAGCTTTGACGCAGCTGATGGCAATAAAGCCAATGCTTATTTTATACCTGCAAAAAAGAAATCCAATAAATGGTTGATTGTGATCCAAGAATGGTGGGGATTAAACAATCAAATTAAAATGGAAGCTGACCAATATTATAAGGACTTAGTTGATATGAACGTGATAGCTGTAGATATGTATGATGGAAAAGTAGCAGCCACTCCTGATAGTGCGATGAAATTAATGCGTGGAGCTGATATGAATAGAATGACCGCAATTGTTCAAGGTGCTATCAAACATGCTGGTGCTAAAGCAAGTATTTATAGCGTGGGCTGGTGCTTTGGTGGTATGTGGAGTTTGCAAACTGCAATTCTTGCAGGACCACAAGCTAAGGGATCTGTGATGTATTATGGTCGTCCAGAAACCAATATGGAAAAATTAAAATCTATACAGTGTGATATCATTGGCTTCTTTGGAAACAAAGATCAATCACCGTCACCTGCAATGGTTAATACTTTTGAACAAAACATGAAAGATGCTGGTAAAAATTTATCAGTAAATAGATATGATGCAGGACATGGATTTGCGAATCCAAGTAATCCCTCGTTTAATGCTGCGGCTAAAGAAGATGCTTACGCGAAGTCAATTGCTTTCTTAAAAGCTCATTAATACCCTTTAGCGGGCAGAAGATAATTGGCAACATAATCATTCACTCCTTCCTCTAGAGAATAGAACGGAGCGGTGTAGCCTGCGGCGCGAAGCTTCGCCATATTGGCTTCTGTGAAGTATTGATATTTATCTCTAATATCCAAAGGCATATCTATGAATTCAATATTAGGCGCTAATCCTTGTGCTTTAAATGTATTGGCAGCTAAATCATAAAAAGATCTTGCTTTACCAGTGCCTAAATTGTATAAACCATTCTTGTTAGCATCCCATGAATTAGACATCATTTGATGTAACATCCATCCAATGACTTTCACCAAATCTTTTACATACACAAAATCACGCAACTGCTCTCCATCTTTAAAACCTTCTTTGTGGCTTTTGAATAATTTCACTAAACCTGTTTGCTTGATTTGATTAAATGAATGGAAAATTACACTGGCCATTCTAGCTTTATGTGATTCATTGGGACCATATACATTAAAGAATTTTAAGCCGGTCCATGATAAAGGTTGATTGCTTTGAGTAAGGGCCCATTTATCAAATTCATTCTTACTAACACCATATGGATTTAAAGGAGTCAATTGATTCACTATATCATGGTTATCATCATATCCATGCTCACCAGCACCATAAGTAGCGGCAGATGATGCATAAATGAAAGGTATCTTTTTTTGGGTAGCATAATTCCATAAAGATTTTGAATAATTCAAATTCAACTCTTCGTGAATAGCATAATTAAATTCAGTGGTATCTGTTCTTGCACCTAAATGGACTATCGCATCTACTTCAAACTCATCATTTTCTAATTGAGCGATAAAAGATTGTCGCTCGATGACTTTGATGAATTGTTTTTGCTCCCAGTTTTTTCTTTTTTCTTCTACACCAAAATCATCCACTAAAAGTAATTGATGAAACCCTTGTTCATTTAAATATTGAACAAATACTGAACCAATAAATCCAGCGGCTCCAGTGACTACTATAGTGGGTTGTTTTACCATGAAGGATGAAACTTATTTTAATTTATTTTCAATAGCCGTATCGTACTTATTTTTCCAAACACTAATATTACCCCAATCTTCTCCATCCACTTTTACAACGCCATTAGTTACTTTTCCCATCACAGTAATTTCAACACCTGCTTTTGCAGCTGCTGCTTCGATAGATGCTAAAGTAGCAGCTTTACATGTTACCACAACCCTACTTTGTGCTTCACCCATCCAATAAGCATCTTTTCTCAGACTGCTATTGTTGGAGCTCACTTCAAAACCTTTGTTATTAAAATAAGCAGCTTCTAATAAAGTCACTATCAAACCACCTTCTGAAATATCATGAGCTGATTCGATAGAATGATCTTTGATCAATTGAGCCACCAATTGTTGTAATGCAAATTCTTCTTCTAATTCAAAATGAGGAGCAGAAGAATGTGCCACTCCTTTTATTTTATTTAAATACTCTGAAGAACCAATATCATTTCTTTGTTTACCTAATAAAACAATAGTATCCCCTTCTGATTTAAAATCTAATGTCATTCTATTTTTCATATCTTCTACAATACCTACCATACCAATGGTGGGTGTTGGAAAAACAGGACCATCTGGATTTTGATTATAGAAACTCACATTACCACCAGTTACTGGCGTATTGAATTTTCTGCAAGCAGCACCCATTCCTTCAACAGATTTTACAAACTGATAATATACTTCTGGATCGTAAGGATTACCAAAGTTCAAACAGTTGGTTACACCAATAGGCTCACCACCAGAACAAACAATATTTCTTGCAGCTTCAGAAACTGCGATCATAGCTCCTTTATAGGGATCAGCAAAAACATATTTACTATTACAATCCACCGTCATCGCTAATGCTTTACCAGTGCCTTTAGCTAATACCACAGCTGCATCACTTGGTGCATTGGTAGAAGTGTTTGCAGCACCTACCATACTATCATATTGAGTATATACCCAACGCTTAGAAGCGATATTGGGTAATTGTATCAATGCTTCAACAGACGCTTTTAAATTATCTGTGTCCGCAATTGCATTCATATCAAATGCATTCACTTTTGCTAAGTATGCAGGTTCTTTATATTCACGCGTATATTGAGGAGCACCTCCACCTAATACCAATTCATAGGCAGGTAAAGAAGCTTCTAATTCACCATGCATATAAAAATTCAATAAACCATCATCGGTTACTTCTCCAATATTGCTACAAGACAAATCCCATTTTTCAAACACTGCTAATACATCTGCTTCTCTTCCTTTCTCTACCACCATCAACATACGCTCTTGGCTCTCACTTAATAATAATTCCCAAGCCTTCATATTTTGTTGACGAGTTGGCACTTTATCTAAATCAATGCGCATACCTACCTGTCCCTTTGCACTCATTTCTGCAGTAGAACAAATAATACCTGCTGCACCCATATCTTGCATACCTACTACTCCACCTGTTTCAATGACTTCTAAGCAAGCTTCTAATAATTTCTTTTCTTGGAATGGGTCACCTACTTGCACTGCTGGTAATTCTTCTACACTATCTGCGGTAATTTCAGCAGAAGCAAAACTTGCACCACCAATACCATCTTTACCTGTAGCACTTCCTACAAAAAATACTGGATTACCTTTTCCTAATGCAATGGCACTAACGGTCTTACCAGCTTTCACAATACCCACACTCATGGCGTTCACTAAAGGATTGGTATGATAGCAATCTTCAAAATACAACTCACCCCCCACGGTTGGAACACCAAAACAGTTTCCGTAATGTCCAATACCATGTACTACTCCAGCCAATAATCTTTTTGTTTTTGTATCGTCTAATTTACCAAAACGCAAACTATTTAAAGATGCAATAGGTCTTGCACCCATCGTAAAAATATCTCTCTGAATTCCACCCACACCTGTTGCAGCACCTTGAAATGGTTCCAATGCACTTGGGTGATTGTGTGATTCAATTTTAAATACTACACCATAATCATTTCCGATATCCATCAAACCTGCATTTTCTTCACCAGCAGCCACCAACATTCTTCCTCCATCTCTAGGAAGTGTTTTTAACCATTTGATAGAGTTTTTATAACTACAATGTTCGGACCACATTCCACTAAAAGCACATAGCTCTGTAAAATTTGGGGTTCGACCAAGCTTTTGCTTGATTAACTCAAACTCTTCTTCTGTTAGTCTTAATTGTTGGGCTGTTTTTACCGTGATTTCCATGGATGTTTGTCTTTATCTATTAAAGTTGTGGCGAAGTTACAAAACAGGCGACTTAACTAACCTAGTGATTTACCAACATTCATAAGCTTAACTGTTAGAAGATTCATTATAGATTTAAATGATTTTCAACAGATTGTAGTAGTTTTAAATATATAATTATTTTATAATATTTATATTTTATACACAATTCATTAGAATTGAATGATCAACTTGTAGAAAATTAACAAAAGAAGATATCTTTGTCTGTAATTATTTATATTTTAAATTAATAATATATGTCATTAAGAACAGACGCTGTCAACCATGTAAGCCATGGAAAAGTTCAAGCTCCTGAAATAAAAGGTGCAAAAATCACTGGAGTTTTTGGTGAAAATGTTTTCACTTTAAAAACAGCAAGAGAATACTTAAGCGATGAAGCTTACAAGAGCTTGGTTGCAAGTATCAAAGGCGGTAAAAAAATTGATCGCTCTGTAGCTAGTCAAATTGCATCTGGGATGCGTGCATGGGCAGAGAGCAAAGGAGTTACACACTATACACACTGGTTCCAACCATTAACAGGAAGTACAGCAGAAAAACACGATTCATTCTTTACCTTAAAAGGTGATGGAACTGCTATTGAAGAATTTGAAGGTGCTGCCTTAATTCAACAAGAACCTGACGCTTCTTCTTTTCCAAATGGTGGATTAAGAGCAACATTCGAAGCAAGAGGTTATTCTGCATGGGATCCTTCTTCTCCCCCATTCATTATTGAAATTGGTAATGGAAAAACATTGTGTATCCCAACTATATTCATTTCTTACACTGGTGAATCTTTGGACTACAAAGCGCCTTTGATGAAAGCAGTAGAAGCAGTGAATAAAGCGGCAGTGAATGTTTGTAATTACTTTGATAAGAATGTTACAAAAGTGGTACCCACTTTAGGTTGGGAACAAGAATATTTTGTCATTGATGAAGCTTTAGTGAATGCAAGACCAGACTTACTTCAATGCGGTAGAACGGTATTTGGATTTACGCCTGCAAAAGGTCAACAATTAGAAGATCATTATTTCGGATCTATTCCTGAAAGAGTGTATGCTTTTATGCGTGACTTTGAAAACGAATCTTATAAATTAGGTATCCCTCTAAGAACTAGACACAATGAAGTGGCACCTGCTCAGTTTGAGTGTGCTCCTATTTTTGAAGAAGTAAATATTGCAGTAGATCATAATATCTTATTAATGGACGTGATGACTAGAGTAGCAAAGCGTCACCATTTAGTGGTATTGTTACATGAGAAACCATTTGCTGGCATCAACGGAAGTGGTAAGCATAATAACTGGAGTATGGCTACTGATACTGGTGTAAATTTATTAGCACCCGGCAAAACTCCAAAGACCAATTTAATGTTCTTGACTTTCTTTGTGAATACCATTAAAGCGGTACATGATTATGCAGATATCTTAAGAGCATCTATTGCATCTGCTTCTAACGATTTCCGTTTAGGCGCTAACGAAGCACCTCCAGCGATCATCTCTGTTTTTATTGGTGATTACTTAACCAAAGTATTAAACGATGTAGAGAGCAGAGTAAATAGTAAATTTGATGAGCAAGATGAAGCTATTTTAAAAATAGATTTACACAGAAGTATCCCTGAATTATTAATTGATAATACAGATAGAAACAGAACTTCTCCTTTTGCTTTCACTGGAAACAAATTTGAATTCCGTGCGGTGGGTTCTACTGCCAATTGTGCATTACCCATGACTGTATTGAATACAATTGTTGCTGATACATTAGTGAAGTTCTCTGAAGAAGTTGATGCTTTGATTGAGAAAGGTGACAAGAAAGAAATTGCAATTATGCAAGTAATTCAAAAGTACATTGTTGCTAGCAAGAAGATTTTATTTGAAGGAGATGGTTACAGCGAAGCATGGCATAAGGAAGCTGAAAAAAGAGGCTTACCTAATTTAAAGACTACACCAGTAGCTTTAGATGCAATGGTAACGGATAAAGCAAAGAAATTGTTCAAAGACAATGGAATTTATACAACTGCTGAATTAGAAGCTAGACACGAGATTGAATTAGAAAAGTATATTAAGAAAGTACAAATTGAAGCGCGTGTTATGGGCGATTTAGCAACTAACCATATTATCCCAGCTGCTATCAAGTATCAAAATGAGTTATTAAAGAATGTAAACTTATTGCGTGATGCAGCTTTACCAGAAAAATTATACAAGGGCCAATTGACTTTATTAAAAGATGTTAGTACGCATATCCAACAAGTGTATGAAAATACGCATGCAATGGTTGAGGAAAGAAAAGTAGCTAACAATATTGAACACTCTCGTGAAAAAGCAATTGCTTATGAAGCGAAAGTGAAAGCGCAATATTTTGATAAGATTCGTTACCATGTTGATAAATTAGAGCAATTGGTAGACGATGAATTATGGACCCTACCTAAGTATAGAGAATTGTTATTCTTAAGATAAGTGCTATGAAAGTACTCCTAACAAAATGTAGAAGTTCTTTCATTAAGCCTCTTATGATTTTTTCAAACAGCCCCATAAACGGGGCTGTTTGATTTTTATCTTTCAATAAAATCAAAATATTCACAAAATAATAAGGGACCCGTTAATGGGGTCCCTTATTATTTTTCATTAGAGAATTTTTTCAAGCTTTTATATTTCAATAAAAAGCGAAGAAAAAATTATTTCATTTTAAATGATTCCAAAAACTTAGTAGTGAAATTACCTTTTCTAAAATCTTCATTTTGCATTAATTGCAAATGGAAAGGTATCGTTGTTTTCACGCCTTCAATCACATACTCGCTTAATGCTCTATACATAGTATTGATTGCTTCTTCACGGGTTTGAGCCACAGTGATTAATTTACCAATCATAGAATCATAATATGGAGGAATAACATAACCTGCGTATACATGACTATCCACACGAACACCATGTCCACCTGGAGTATGTAATACGGTAATCTTTCCTGGAGAAGGTCTAAAATCATTGTATGGATCTTCTGCATTGATACGACATTCTATTGCATGCAATTGAGGTTCGTAATTCTTTCCAGATATTTTTTCTCCTGCAGCAATTTTAATTTGCTCTTTGATTAAATCATAGCTTACTACTTCTTCCGTTACGCAATGTTCTACTTGAATACGTGTATTCATTTCCATGAAATAGAAATTACGATGCTTATCCACTAAGAACTCAATGGTTCCTACACTTTCATAATTAATAGCTGCAGCAGCTTTGATAGCAGCTTCACCCATTCTTTGACGAAGTTCTGGAGTCATGAATGGAGAAGGAGATTCTTCTACTAATTTTTGGTGTCTTCTTTGAATAGAACAATCACGCTCACTCAAATGACAAACATTTCCAAACTGATCACCTGCTACTTGAATTTCAATATGTCTTGGCTCTTCTACAAATTTCTCCATGTACAAACCATCGTTCTTGAAACTTGCAGCAGCTTCCATCTTTGCATCATTATATGCTTTTTCTAAATCTGCTTCTGACCAAACCACACGCATACCCTTTCCACCACCACCAGCTGTTGCTTTGATGATTACTGGGTAAACTATTTCTTTAGCTAATTTTTTTGCTGCGTCTACACTTTCTAATAAACCTTCTCCACCTGGAACAACAGGTACACCTGCTTTGATCATGGTTTCTTTTGCCGTGATCTTGTCTCCCATTTTATTAATCATCTCTGGAGTAGGTCCAATAAATTTAATACCATGGTCGGCACAGATTTGCGCAAACTTTGCATTCTCTGCTAAGAAACCATAACCCGGATGCACGGCATCCGCATTGGTGATTTCACAAGCGGCCATAATATGAGGGATATTCAAATAAGATTCTGCACTCTTTGGTCCACCTATACAAACAGCCTCGTCAGCAAACTTTACATGCAAGCTGTCTTTATCCGCTGTTGAATAAACTGCTACGGTTTTGATACCCATCTCACGACAGGTTCTAATAATACGCAAAGCAATTTCGCCACGATTGGCTATCAATATCTTTTTAAACATTTTCTGTAATTAAAAATGGATGAATGTTAATGCCTATGCAGGTTGTACTAAAAATAATGGTTGATCAAACTCTACTGGGCTTGCATCATCTACCAATACTTTTACAATTGTACCTTTTACTTCTGATTCGATCTCATTGAACAATTTCATTGCTTCAATAATACAAACCACTTTACCTGGGCTTACTTCTGTTCCTTCTTCTGCCATTAATGGCTTATCAGGAGCAGCTCTTCTATAGAAAGTACCAATCATTGGACTCTTTATAGTCACTAAATTATCTGTTGAAGCAGCTGGTGCTGGAGCAGCAGACACTGGAACAGCTGCAGAAGCAGCTACTGGAGCTGGTGCAGGGGCAGGAGCAGCAGCATACACTGGTGCTGAACTTACTGTAATTCTTTCTTCTTTTTGTTTGATGGTTACTTTACCATCTTTGTCTTCTACGCTGATTTCACCAATATTACTCTTGTTTACTACCTTGATTAAATCATGAATTTGTTTTAAGTCCATTTTTAGCAATTTTGGGTAAAATTGGGGTATTTTTATCAAAAATCACAATAAAATGCCCTTTTTTTATCCAAAAATGGCCATTTTAGGCATAAAAATAGGGAACCTAAAATTCCCTATTTGACTATTTTCAACTTAGAAAAGGCCTTGAAAATTTACTTAACACGCTCTACGTATTCACCGCTCTTGGTATTAATCTTGATCTTCTCCCCTTCGTTCACAAATAAAGGTACCATTACTGTAGCTCCAGATTCGATCGTCGCAGCTTTCAAAGCACGAGTGGCAGTATCACCCTTAACGCCGTTTTCACAATAAGTGATCAATACGTCTAATTTTTCTGGCAATTCTGCACCGATAGGTAATTCAGTTTCAGTATTCATGAAAACAAAAACTTCAGCACCCTCGATTAAGTATTGAGGAGCATCAATCATTTCTTCTGCCATAACAATTTGCTCAAAAGTCTCATTGTTCATTAAATTGTAGCCACTATCGTCTTTGTATAAGAATTGGAATGTTTTCTTTTCTACACGCACAGGGAAAATAGTTTCACCACTATTCCATGTTTTCTCGATAGATCTTTTATTATCTACTCCTTTTAATTTTGCCCATATTTTTGCAGCAGCTCTTGCTGTTTTGTTCTCTCCAAACTCAACTACTGTATATAAGTTATTGTCTAGTTTTAAGATCATTCCACGACTGATGTCTGATGTTGTTGCCATAATGTTGTTTTTTTAATTTGACTTTGCGAGGCACAAAAGTAGCACTTGCCGGCCATTTATAAAAAAACCTATAATTTTTGTTGGTAAATAAGGGCAAAAAATGGCTGTTTAGCGTATTTTTGCGCCACAAATAACAAATTCAGTCCTCATGTCAGTATTAGTGAACAAAAATTCGAAGATTATTGTACAAGGTTTTACCGGTACAGAAGGTAGTTTCCATGCAACTCAAATGATTGAATATGGAACGCAGTTGGTAGGTGGTGTGACTCCAGGTAAAGGCGGAACTACACATTTAGACCGTCCTGTATTCAATACAGTAGCGGACGCGGTTAAAGCAACTGGCGCTGATGTAAGTATCATTTTTGTACCTCCAGCTTTTGCTGCAGATGCTATTATGGAAGCTGCAGATGCAGGTATTGCTTTGGTTGTTTGTATTACAGAAGGTATCCCAGTGCAGGATATGGTGAAAGTGAAAAATTTCTTATTAGGAAAAACAACAAGATTAATAGGACCAAACTGTCCAGGTGTTATCACTGCTGAAGAAGCAAAAGTGGGTATTATGCCAGGATTCATTTTTAAGAAAGGTACTATTGGTATCGTATCTAAGAGTGGTACTTTAACATACGAAGCTGCTGACCAAGTGGTGAAAGCAGGTTTAGGTATAACTACTGCGATTGGTATTGGTGGTGATCCAATTATTGGAACAACAACAAAAGAAGCAGTTGAATTATTAATGAACGATCCAGCAACTGAAGGAATCATCATGATTGGTGAGATTGGTGGTAGTATGGAAGCTGACGCAGCAAATTGGATCAAAGACAATATGAAAAAACCAGTGGTAGGATTTATCGCAGGTCAAACAGCTCCTCCGGGACGTCGTATGGGACATGCTGGTGCAATTGTTGGTGGTGCAGATGATACTGCTGCTGCTAAAATGAAAATCATGGCTGCATGTGGTATTCATGTATGTGCTAGCCCTGCTGATATTGGTAAAACAATGGCAGCTGCTTTAAAGAAATAAGCAAACCTTTTTATAGCAATCCCTTATCCCAAAAAGATAAGGGATTTTTTATTGTACTTTTGAAAGATGAATAAAGCATTATTGTGTATTTTATTTTTACTAGCCGCTACAACTATTTGGGGACAAACAAAAAACCTGCAAATTATTTGTAAGCCTCCGATTCAAGTAAATGCTGGAGAAGCTATTAAATTGCAAGTGAAAGTTGCGCATCAATTAAAAGAAGAAAAAACTGGCACCCTTACATTAGCACTGATCAATCATTCAACTGGAAAATCTGTAGATGGTTGGTTCTTAAATATTTTTCCTTTTCAATATTTCACTACCATAGATAAAGAAAATTTTGAAGTAGAATTTCCATTTACGGTTCCGCACGAATACAAAGGTAGTTTTGACATTGAGTTGGTTGCAAAAGTGCGTGAACAAAAAGATAGTGT
>JACCDT010126592.1_pt1 | contig 10781 bp, 14 predicted proteins | sample 7446291 | NCBI WGS metagenome assembly JACCDT01 (sample SAMN15323446, study PRJNA562643) | freshwater metagenome | isolation source: river surface water | place: USA:Blue River Watershed | collected 2017-08-17 | reverse complement strand
GCACCTGTGCCTGATTTTTCAGTGACCGAGCGTCGCTTTGGCGGTTTGGCCCGCTTGTACGGCGTCAGTGGTGCAGAGCGCATACGCGCAGCCCATGTGGTCGTAGTGGGTGTGGGCGGCGTGGGCTCATGGACTGTCGAGGCCTTGGCCCGCAGTGGGGTAGGGCGCCTAACCCTGATTGACCTCGACAACGTGGCTGAATCCAACATCAATCGCCAAATCCATGCGCTGGATGACACGGTGGGTATGGCCAAGGTGGAAGCCATGCGCCAGCGCATCGCCCGCATCAACCCAGACTGCTTGGTGACGTGCATTGAAGACTTTGTGGAGCCGAGTAACTGGCCCAGCATTTTGAATGGTGCAGATGTAGACGCAGTGATTGATGCCTGTGACCAAGTCAAAGCTAAAACGGCCATGGCTGCATGGGCCATTCAGCGCAAAGTGTTGTTTATCACGGTGGGCGCGGCCGGCGGTAAGCGTTTGGCGCACAAAGTAGACATTGATGACTTGTGCAATACCAGCCACGATCCGCTTTTGGCGAAGCTTCGTTACAACCTGCGCCGCGAGCATGGCGCAGCACGCGATGGCAAAAAAATAGGCGTGGCCTGTGTGTTCAGCCGTGAGGCAGTCGCGCCGCCAGATGCAAGCTGCAACATCGCAAACAACGGTCAAGGCGATGGCTCTTTGAACTGCAGTGGCTACGGCTCGGTGGTTAGCGTCACGGCCACGTTTGGGCAGTGCGCAGCCGGATGGGTTTTTGATCAAATTTCTTCGCGCCCGTTGCGTAAAGACTGAAAAATGCGTTATACTTTTAGGCTTCGCAGGGTACGAAACTATTGTTAAATGCTCTGTGTGATGGGACCATAGCTCAGTTGGTAGAGCAGCGGACTTTTAATCCGTTTGTCGTGGGTTCGACCCCCGCTGGTCCCACCAAAAACATCAATGAAATCAAGCACTTAGAGAAATCCAAGTGCTTTTTTTCTGCCTAAAAATTCACTACGCACCGTCTACGCACCTTTTCTTTTCGCTTGTCCATTTTTAGTAGCTAACGTAAGCTACGCACTTGCTAATAGTTAGCACAAAAAGAATGACAGAGAAGAAAGAAACAACGCACGTACTTGTGCCGCATAGCTTGGTTTTATTCATACGCCCGCGTAGTAGCGTATGGCAATGCCGTTACCAAGTGGACGGCATATGGCAACGTGAAAGCACACAAGAACGCGACTTAGAAAAAGCCAAAGCTGTCGCACATGACTTGCTTGTGGAAGCTAACGTGCGTAAGAAGCTTAAAGCCGCACCTATTACACGTGCTTTTAAGGACATTGCTAAGCAAGCTATTTTGCGAATGGAGAAGCAAATAGCGGACGGTGACGGCAAAGTTATGTACAAAGAGTACATATCAATCATTGAAAAGTACTTGATTAAGTTCTTTGGTAAGTACAAAGTAGACGCAATAACACATCCACTTATTGAAGAATTTGAAGCGTGGCGAGTAATGAAAATGGGTATTACGCCTAAGCGTAGTACAACACTTAATCACAATGCGGCACTTAACAGAGTGTTTGACGAAGCCATTTATCGCGGATACATGTACGAGATTAATCGTCCTAAGCTTGTAGCTATTGGTAAGAAAAGCGAACGCCGTCCAGCTTTTAGCATTGAAGAGGTTAGGGCGCTTAGAGGTAACTTTGATAGTTGGATAGCTAAAGCAAGAACAGATAGCGTTGCGCTAAGGAGTCTATTACGTGACTATGTGACTATCTTGTTAGACACAGGTATGCGTCCAGGCACAGAAGTTTCTGAGTTAACTTGGGGGCAAATTGAGATTAAGTACTATCCAGTCATTAAGACTACAGGCGTAATTGAGCGTGACGAATATACAAATGAAGATGAAGAATTAACAGAGTTAAACAGTAACGTTACGGCAATTATCAAGATACAAAAAGGCAAGACAGGTGAGCGTGATTGTGTTGGACGTAATCCAACAGTACGTGCTTTAAGAGAAATATGTAAGCGTAACTACGATAAGACTTTATCGGAAACGATTAAGGAGCATCCGCACGATAAGGTGTTGATGTATAGGGAAATAGTTACTAAGAGGCAAAAAGACAAAACAAAACAGCCTGCGCTAATCAAGCCAACAAGCTTTAGTCGTTTGTTTGATACGTACTTGGTTGAACATAACTTGCTTATGGATGCTGTAACAGGAAAGCGTAGGGTTCTTTATAGTTTAAGGCACACATACGCAACCATTGCGCTACAGATTGATAAAGTAGAAATACATACATTAGCAGTCCAAATGGGAACAAGTGTTGGAATGATTGAACAGCACTACAGTCATTTGGATGCTGTCAAAGCAGTGAATCAGTTGCGTGGCGAACAAAGTAGGCAACTAATTGAGGCTGTTGGAGCTATAGATAAGCGTTATGAATGGGACGAAGAAAAGTCTAAAACACCTATAAAGAAGGCAACTAAGAAACGAATAAAGTAAAGGATGAGACTATGTACAAAATGGATTACGTTAATTCTGAAGGGTTTTGCGGACTTGAATATAAGTCTCCAAAAGAGCAAGAGTCTGAGATTGGTAGTGATGAAGACTTTAACAAATACTTTTATAGTTTATACAGGTGTATGCCCTACGAGAAATGTGAATTTAACAATCGTAGGAACAAGATTAGGCTTAAGTATCCTGATTTAGTCATCCCAATTGGAAATAATTTTATACTTACTGGGCAAGCCGCTTGTGACATTCTTTCAGTCTATTACTATTCACTATCGTTAATTGAAGACTACGAAGAACATGTAAAAAGATACTACTTTAAGAGATATGAGAATGTGATAAAGGCTCATGAAGATGCTCAATCATTACTGATTGGCATTGACTTAACTGAAGGACAGTTAGGTACAGATAATGACTTTGAGTTTTACATTAAGGAAGCTGTTTTGAATAAGACGTTAAGCGTATGGAAGGATAAGTAGCTGAAGCTGGGGGTATAGGTAGAAAACTGCCACCCCAAAAGCTTAAGTACTTGGGTGCTGAAAATTGCGCGGCAATTTTTTAAGGGTACGCATACCATTTTCGCTATGCCTGTCGTCACCATAGCCACGTTTTTCTGTAGTACCTATATTCTTGCCAAAATACCCGTCTTTCGGTGCTAAAGACGCATTTGTTGCTGGCGCTTGGACTGTATTAGGGTTAGCTAAAGCCGTAGGGTTAAGCTTAGGGTTGGGTTGAGGGTGGCTGTAGGGTAGTGGCTTAATAGGGGCTAAAGCATGGGGGTTGGCTGTTTTAGCTGTGGGGGTTGGTTGCTTACTTAGGGTAGGCTTGGGTTTCTTTAATGGGGTAGGCGGGGGTGCGTAGGGGGCTTTGGTAGGCTTAGTACTACGTGGCTTAAGTTTAGCCTTAGCCTTACGTTCAGCTTCAGCTCGTTTCTCTTGTTCTGCTTGCTGTGCTATAGCTGTCCAAGTGTTGTCAATTACTGTGCGTAGTAACTCCAACTGTCCTTGTGCGTCTGTTATCTCGCTAATCCTCATAACTGTCTCCTATTCTTATATTTAGCAAGAATAGAAGACAAGGGCTGACATATACAGCCAGCCCTTAATCAATCATTTGGCAAAGCCTTCGCGTAGCTTCTCGCTTGCGTTAGTAATAGCTTCATCCAACTCGCCAGCGTTTACAGCGTCACGTAAGTCAGACAAAGTATCAATCAACTCAACAGCGTTAGCCACTTCAATGGCATTGGCGCCCTTAGCATTAAGCAACAAAGTTTTGCTACCGTAACGCAAAGACAAGTTAATCTTGTTTGTTGGTGTTACCCAAAACCACTCTTTTACACGTTTAGTAGTTTCAATAGATACACGCTCACCATCAGCATTAGTAACTGTTTTAAGACGCTTAGGAGCGTACAAGCGTCCTTCTTTCTTTGCTGTAGCAAGTTCAATTTGTTCAGCGATTTTGTCTACTAGCTTGTTACGGCGAACAACGATAGGACTAAGGTTGCGTTCTTTTTTGCTTGTAACAAGCTTCATCTTAGTGATTACGGACATTTCAAACTCCAATTAAGTTAAGGAAGTAATACTTTACTTTCAGAGTTTGTTAATCGCAACCTAAAGGAAAATTTCTCCTATCCTTTGGTTTCTGCTAAATAATAGTATGAAAATACAAGATATACGCCAACGTTTAGCTTACGAGCCTGATTCTCGTCCTACAACTAAGGAAGCTACACGCTCATTCTTTAATCAAATATGTACAAAATATCCAGTTGCCCTTACTCTAACTTTTAAGCAGTCATTAGAAATAAAGAATGATTTTGGCGTGTATTACAAAAAATTGGATGAAGATGACATTAAGCGGATTGTTGAGCATTTTCAGCATAAGCTGAATAAACAAGCGTTTGGAAGTAGTGCTAAGCGGTATGGAAAAGGTTTTAGCTACATCGTAGTAGTTGAAGGAAAGATATCAAATAAAAATTTACATGTACATATGGCTATTGGAAACTTGCCAGATTATGTGAAATTTAACGAAATTGACGAGATGGTAAGGAACGCAAAGGTAAGCGTTTGTGAGTTAGATAAGCATCACAAAGTAGAGTTGGCATGGGATAGTGGTTGGATGACTGAGTACTTGATTAAAGAACTTAGTAGAAAAAACACGGACAACATACTTTGGGAATTGGCTTAAACAGCATTATTGCTTTAAGTTAGCTTTTGCTGAGATAAAAATTAAAGCTTGTTAGCTTTAATTAGCGGAGCTTTGCCTAAAATTTATAAATCAGTCAAAACTTAAACTTAAAGTAAAAGATTAAAGATAACTCAGAGCTAAAGAAACAATTCAGACTGAATAAAACAAGCTACAAACGCACAAAATAAGCTTGGCTAAGCGTTGGGTAGCTGGTGCGGCTTAAAACAGCGTGTAGGGCTTGTACGCAAGTCTTTCCGTAAGTTGTAAAAGAGCCACGAAATTCCAATAAATACTAAATCAAAGCTTTTATGTAAAAGCTTTGATTTTTTGCTATTTGTACGCTAAGTTGGCGTAAACATTGAGGAATTTACTTTGGCACATAAAGACAAGAAAACGGTAGGAATTAAGAAACAAAGAAAATATAGTTTAGACATTGAAAAGCTTACATTTAGGAGAGCATTAATGTCAAAACAAGCCAAAACACTAACAGCACAAGAAATCCGTAGAGTGCTGGACTATGTAGCAACACGCAAGCACAGCGAACGCAATAGGGCTATGTTGCTTACTATGTACTACGCAGGGCTTAGGGTTAAGGAATGTGCCGCACTACGTTATGAAGACGTTTTAGACGCAGAGGGAAAGATTAGAGCAGAGATACGCTTAACGCCTGAACAAACAAAAGGAAGCAAAGCAGGGACTGTATTTGTTAGCGATAAGCTACGCAAAGAGTTACAGGCTTACGTTCTTGCTGTGCCATTTAAGGCTATTACGGACAAGTTGTTTTACTCACAGAAGCGTCCAAGTGAGGGTTGGAATAGCAACACACTATGCCAGTTCTTTCACCATTTGTTTAAGAATGTAGGCATTGAGGGCGCAAGTAGCCACAGTCCACGCCGCACACTAATCACTAACTTAGCTGACAAAGGGGTAGGGGTGAGGGTGCTACAAAGCATTGCTCGCCACGCAAATATCTCAACTACGCAAGCTTACATTGACGTTAATGACGCAATGAAGCGCAAGGCTATTGAGTTGGTTTAAGTTAAAACTTTCGCTCTTCACTAATTCGTTTGGAGCATGAGCCTGTGTAATTTGCTGTTACTGTATTTGTTTTGGTATTAAGATAAGTTCCACTTAAGCCGCCGTCAATTCTGTTGATTGTGTAAGACTGCTTGGAATCATCTGATTCGGTAGTGAACTTAATGTAAGTATTGGTAATTTCATCCACTTTACCCATTAAGTTGTTGTCGGCGTTAACAACGTCCATTTCATCCTGTAATACTGAAAAATGAATTGCTCTTGCTGTACCAGTTTGGTTGCTTCCAGTTAGTCTGTAATTACGTTCGCAAGAAAGCTTAATCGGTTTTTTTACTTTATTTTCTTCAATGTTAGGAGTGTAAACAACTGTTACATGATAGTTGTCACGCATAAGTTGAGTACATTGAACCTTAACGTTAGTTTTTCCATTTAGCCATTCAGCATACTTCATTGACTTGCTTAGTAAGGGCGTATTGTCAAAAACCGACTTATATTCAGTAATCTCGTAATTAGTTCCAAACGACTTTTCAAAAATTCCAATAATTTTGTCGCATGTTTCTTCATTTTTTTGAAATTGTTGCTCTGACTTTACAGCTAGATTAATTTTTCTATTGTTCTTCGTTAAGCTTCTATTTTTCAAGAATGACTCTTTAAAATCAATACCATTAAGTTCTACATCACCAAACTTTTCGAAGTAAAGCTTGTCGTCTGGACTTTCAGGTTCTCTAGTCTCAAGTCGCTTGTCTAAGTAAATCTCAGACTTCTCAACACTATCCCAATTGAACTTAGCCCAGTAAGCTTTGTCAAGAAATAGCTTGTCAATGTTCGCCGCATGTGTAATGCCAGTCAGCATTAAAGTAGACGTGAGCAGAGTGAGTTTAAAAGTCTTAGTCATGTTTTTTGTACTAAAAAAATTTGGGATTTTTGAGTCATAAGAATGACGCAATGAAGCGCAAGGCTACTGAGTTAGTTTAATCTTCATCATCTTCGCCTTCCATAGTTAAGGAGTTGAAGTGCTCATAGGCTGTCAAGATATCTTTAGCATCTTTTATTTCATGAACGAATGTTTTATCTGTACTAAAAACATTATCCCTATCGCTTCTTAATTCAATTCTTCCATCGAAGATGAACAGATTACATTCATTATCATAAACATAGTAGTACTTGTCTTCGCTGTCATAACGGAAGTCATGATTAAAGCGATTTGAGTTCATGATAAGAAGCTTACCTAATTCTTCCTTAATTTTCTCTGCGTGCCAAGCATGTCCATGCTTTATGACATTGAATAAGTCTTCTTTTTTAATGTTTCCGTTTTCCATGGCGTAATCTTTCTATACAAAGTGTGAATATTTCGTCGCAATAGTCTAGTAATGCGTTAGCCAACTCGGAATAAGCTTTACGTTTAGCAAGTGTTTCAGTTCCAATAATGGATGCTGTTAAATCACCATGAGCAAAGATGTTACGAATGGCATAAGCAACACAAACTATGTCACTTGTTGTTCCATCAAAGAAGTTTTTTACCTTGTTGAATAACGCTGTATCGTTATTGTAAGAAAGCAGGCATGACTTAAGCTTTTCATTGCCTCTTAGCTTCTTGGCTAAGCTAACTTCAAATCTAGCATTTAGTTCATGTGAATAAACAGAATGAACTCTGAGATTTCGTGCGGCTTTAACGATTGCTTCGTATGCTGTGTAAGCAAGAAATATTTTAGTAATTACATTGTATCCAGCTAATGTTTTTCCAACATTAGGGGCAATCATTCCTTCAAAGTCTTCAGCTAACCTGTACCTAAAGGCAAAACGATTGAGAAGTGGAAGTGCTTTGCTCGTTTTAACCAGCTTAGCAACTTTCACATACTCATCGTAATCTGTTGGTAGATTTTTGGCGTTAGGCATACGACGCAATCGTAGGAGTTACTTAGTCGCTTTTTTCGCCGCAACCTTCTTGGCTGTGCCGCGCTTGGCACGTGTAGCCAGCACACCTTTAAAGTCACTTGTCTTAAAGCCGTATAGCTTAATGTCTGCCTTCATTTTGGCAAGCACGTTGGCACGTTCCTTCAACATTACGCTTTCACGTTGCGCTGTAAGTGCGGCGATTTGTTCGTTGATTTTGTCTACTTCTGACATGTCTAAGCTCCTATAAGGTTTATGATGTTGACAAGTGACTCTACTATAGGCATAGTTAGGTGTCAATACACACGCACACTTATGAAAGCTTGTAAATGCTCGCAACCGTAACTAAAGCTGAACTACTTAATTCGGTTGTATTAATACGTGAGACTCTTTGTCATCAACACATGGAAGAGAGTGCTGAAGTCGATAAAATTATTGATGCTTGTAATTCTGTTTCTAATGATTTAACTTGGTTCTTTAAGTATACAAACGACGACGAAACATGGAGCCATGTAGCAAACCTAGCAACAACAAGCCCGTTTTCAACTTTTTTAAGTGTTGATACAGTTGCGACAGAAAATGTTTCAACGTTTCTTTATGAGTTAGCTGAGAATTATTTTTCTCAGGATATTGTTAAAGTTGATTTGTTGGACTGGTTTTACTTGGATTTTATTTCAGCCGTTCACTACAGAGTCTTAACAAAGCAATACAGTGATTATGACTTTAAGTCTTCATTTCCTGTGATTCATGCCGCCATTCAAAAATTTGATGGAGATAACTACTTAGCATTGTTATCTTATGGTTTTTTTAAGTTGCTTAAGTATGCTATTGGTTTTTTTGTTTTGGTTGTACTTTTTAGTCTTGCGGCTGAAGGTAGTTTAGCTTCTGGATTGTTTGGAGCAAGTTTAATTTTGTACAAAATTTATAGTCTATATAGCGAAGTTAAGAGATACCATGTGCTTCAAACTAAATCTGTCGTAAAGCTAAACAGATTTCAAAAGTTCTATGACTTGTTCTCAAGTCGAACTGTTCGATGGGACTTAGTTACAGAAGACATTAAGAACTTCAGGGTTCTTGATATTGACTTTCCATTGGCAATTGACACAGCTATTACAAGTAGAAAAATTTAAAATTCTATAAAAAGGAATTGATTTATGTTTACATATGAAAATGGACTTTTCGTTAGTTTTTTGTTCTACTGTTACTACCTTTATACGTTGTTTGAAACTATAAATTCATTGACTGAAAAGAATCTGAATAAAGTTGGTGAAAGGCATAGTTGGATTACTTTAAAGACTAAAAACATGGATAAATCAGATTTTGATAGGCCATTTCTTAAGAGTCTAGGTAAGTTTATTCTCGTTGCTTTATGTCATGGAATTTTCGTTTTCTTAAGTTGGATTAACGTAGCAATCAACTTATTTGCTTTATTTAATAGACTAAATGCTGATAAAGGTGTGCCTGAAAATGTTAAGGAATTTAGATGGAAATTGAGAAATCAAGACTTAACTTTTGATGAGTTGATTGTTGAGGTTATCAAACTTAAGGGTTTGTCTATGGATGACTTTGAAGATGTTAAGGCAGAGCTCACGCAATTTGTTAATGATAGAAGGGTTGCTTAGTGGAAAAAATTGTGCTTATCGGAAATAGTGAATACTAATTGGAAATTTAATATGTTCTCTAAATTTTCTTCTAATCCATTTGTTTTTTTGATTGGTGCTACAGTAGGTAGCTTATTGCTTATATTTGTTCAATTGTTATTGTTCTTAAGCTTCGGTTTAACAGCTATTGAAGCAGGGAAGTTTTCAGCGGGTGCTTTGCTTGTAGCATTTGCTCCATGTGGATATGCCTATGTTAGTTTCTTTGAAAAGCATGGATATGGCTTTAAATGGATTTTTCTTAAGTCAATTGGCGGAGTAACAAAGGACATTTTTAGGTTCACATGGATTCTTATCCTTACTTCGATTTTCTTTGCTTTTGTTTACGATGATTCAAATGGAATTCAAAATATAAAACCAATAGGTTGGTTAATCATTCTCTTAGTCGTCACTTCAATCCTAGTTGTTGTAACAGTCTTGTCTAATTTAATTAATTTAGAGAGCTTCTTAAGTCTAAGAGAGGGACGTTTACTTTTCCTTTTAAGCTTTGCTTTGATGTTTTGTTTTGCTACTTACTTGTTGATTAATGGAGGTTACGCAAGACATTCCGCACTATCACTTTTTGCTTGGACACCTTTGTTGTGGTTGGTATTTCTTTCTAGCAAGTGGGTTAAATCTGCTTAATCTTTACCTTAAGGATAAATTTATGAAACTTAACGGTTGGAAAAGACTTTTCTTAGTCTACGCTGTTGCCGCCGCTTTAGGTTCTTATGTGCTAGCTTTTGAGAAAGTTAGAGACTTGCGTATCGCTCAGCAGAATGAAATCTATAACTTTAAAGTCTCTGACGACGCTGACGCTATCAATTCCCAATGCTATCCACCTAATAAAGAACCATTGTGTCGTCACGATATGAGTTATAAAACTAAAAGCATTCTTAAGAGTCTTGAAGGATACAAAGATGAGTTGGAGTACGCTTTTCCAAAGTATTTTTTAACTTGTTTCGGTTTAAGTACACTCATTTGCTACTTCCTTTTTCAAACTTTTATGTTTGTTAGAAGAGGTTTTTTGAGTAAAGATTCAGATTAATTAACCAAAGTAAAGAGTAATGCTCACTACGCACTTTGATACGCACCAGCTAAACAGCGTTGATTTACAAGGGAAAAATAATACTTTTTACTCTTTTAATCCGTTTGTCGTGGGTTCGACCCCCGCTGGTCCCACCAAAAAATCTTAAAAGGACTTAGAGAAATCTAAGTCCTTTTTTCATTTCCGATCGATATTCATGTTTTTATTAAATTTAACAGAAATACGATTAATCTTATGTAAACAAGTGTGAAAACAAAAAACCACCGAGGAGAGGCAGTGGTTTTTCGCAGTTAGGCTGTTGTGGCGTGGCCAGACAGATAGTTGGCGTAGTTATCCGTCAACTGGTTATAAGCGTTAGCGGCATCGCTGAACAGGTTTTGCTTTTGAAGCAACCAGCCATAATTGAACCAAGCGACATGCTTGCACTCGTCTTGGCTATGCTTGAGCCATTGGCGGTAGAGGTCAATGGCTTCTTCGTAGCGGCCTG
>JACCDT011647456.1_pt1 | contig 10782 bp, 8 predicted proteins | sample 7446291 | NCBI WGS metagenome assembly JACCDT01 (sample SAMN15323446, study PRJNA562643) | freshwater metagenome | isolation source: river surface water | place: USA:Blue River Watershed | collected 2017-08-17 | reverse complement strand
TATTGTTTACGTAACTGCTTTAAATTCAGATCATTAATATTTTTCTTATCAATCATAATTGTACCAGAACTTACATTTTCAAGCCCTAGAAGTAATTTAATTAATGTTGATTTTCCAGCACCAGTTGGACCAATTATTGCAACAAATTGTCCAGCTTTGATGGTCATGCTGAGGTCATCAATAATTGGCTTCGAATCATTCATTTGAAAGCAAAGATTAGATAATGTTATTTCTCCTTTGAGCGAAGAAACCTCTTGTTTATTATTATTTTGTTCAATTTTTTCCTTCATAATTGGTCTAATTCTTTTTAGCCCCGGCAACAAATGGACCAAGGAAACTAACTGCAAGAATAATTTGTCAATCAGCAAGCAAAATTGTCCACCAGCAATTAAAAATGATAATAATTTAACTGGCTGAATATCATTTAAAGAAAAATATAAAATACCATATAGGCTAAGCAATAAAATCAGCACCATCAGCGCGTCAAGAATGGTAAAAAAAATCTCAATTTTGGTAGATTTTTCAAGGCTATCTTTTAAACCCAAAAGTTCAATTAGCCATTTTTGATAGATTTTATCTTCAGCGTTAGCTGAACGAATTTTAGCAATCCCAAGCAACGCTTCATTTAAAAATGAGGATAATTTTCCTTGTTTGCTGATTTGAAATTTGATTTGTCTTAGGTTTTGGGGGATAAAATAAATTTTTAGACCAAGAAAGATCAAAATAATTATGGTATAAAGCGCTGTAATTAGAGGTTCGCACCACGCCATATAAAGCAGCAAAAGAATTATTGCGCAAAGATCAAATAAAATGACAAGATTTAAAGAAATTAATGATGAGATCGTGGTTTCGTAATCAAGTAATCTCTGCGCTGTATCACCAGAGATAAATTTTTTGGAAATTTTAATTGGTAAATTCAAAATGTGATTCCAGATATTTGGTAAAATATAGAGTAGAGCCTTAATATGAAGAGTTTTAATGTTAATATCACTTACAAATGTTATAAGCGATGAAAATAAAATCGTAAAAACTGCGGCAATAAATATTGTTAAATAATTACTGTTTAGGCCATCGCCAAGATTTCCAAAAATATAGCCAGAAATTAGTGAAGTAAATATCGTTCCAATCGATACTAGAAGTCCTAATGCAATAGCACTAAAAACATCTTTTTTAAAAAATTTCAAAATATTTTTAACCAAATCAGAATAATTGGTAGCCATCTTGAAATTAAGCGGACTTAATTGCCAGATCCTGATTATTTTGTCCGGATTATAATCTTTTGAAATTACCTGACTAATATTGGTTGAAGGGTTATAAATTGAATTTTTGCCCCATATTTTTGGAATAACGATACCAAAGACTTGTTGTTGATTGTCATTTTTAAACTCAATTAATAATGGAGTTGGAAATTTGATGATAAGATCAATGTTAAAGTCAATTATTGGCTCTATAATTAAGTCAAATGATTCTTGACAAATTTCAAGATCCAAAATAGTAATTTTGATGTCTTGTTTGTGCTTTATTTTTGGTGAAATATTAAAATATTTAACAGCTTTTTTAAGACAAATTACCAGATTATTATCCTTTGTTTTATCCTTATTAATTTGATCAGATAATCTGTGAAGAAATTTACTCTCAATTGTCATGTATTGGTAATATTTTCACTATTGGTAAGATTGTAGTAATGTCCTTTTTTTTGCATTAAGGTTTGGTGATCCCCTCTTTCGATAATCGTCCCTTGATTGATAACTAATATCTGGTTGCAATGCTTGACGGTAGATAGGCGATGCGCTACAAAAATGATGGTTTTATTTTTTCTTCTTAGATTATTGATTAATTTTTGCTCAGTTATAACATCAAGAGCAGATGTTGCCTCATCAAGAACCAAAATTGGGGTATCTTGAATTAACGCTCTAGCGATATCTATTCTTTGCCTTTCGCCACCGCTAAAATTATTACCATTTTCTTCTACCGCGCCATATAAGTTTCTACTGGCAATTAGATCGGTCAAACAAGTATCATTTATTGCGTCATAAATATTTTCTAGTGCTGGATTATGATTGCATAAATTAAGATTGTCATAAATTGTGCCACAAAAAAGAGATATTTCTTGATTGACATAAGCTATGTATTTGGCAATTAATTCCACCGATAAATCTGATAAATCCTGGCTAAGTAATTTGATATTTCCTGAATTTGGTAAATAAAGTCCTGCTAGTAATTTTGCTAAAGTTGATTTTCCACTGCCGGTTGTACCAACTAAGGCTATATGCTCACCTTGGCGAATCTCAAGGCTAATATTTTGTAAAGTAGGATTGGAGTTTTTGTCATAATAAAAATCAATATTTTGACCGGAGATCATTTTCGGCCCCGCTTCAAATTTACTTACCTTTTCTTGCTCTCCCATGCGGCCAGAGGGTTGGGGTGAGGGGTAAATCTCAAATCGATGATCAGTTTGATATTGCAAATAATCATTAATTCTAATATGAGATGCGTAAGCAGTTTGAGCATCGCGAAATGATTGAATCAAATTATTTAAATTGGTAGTAAAAAATAAATGTAAACCATAATAAGCAATAAGATTACCAACCGAAATAATCCCACCAGATACTCGCCAGGCTCCAAGACATAAAATAGTTAGAATTGCTAAGGAATTATAAAATTTATTGATCGAATTTGAAGCGGCGTTGAGTGTGACTACTTTATCTTCTGTGGTTAATTTTTGGCATAGAAGTGCGTAATATTTTCTAAAGATTTTTTCTTCAAAACTGCAGATTTTGATAGTTTCTAAATTTCTAAGATTCGAAATTAAATAGGCATAAATTTTGGCAGAAAAATTAACATTCAGCTTTTCGTTTAAAAAATTTATTTTAGCAATTATTAAGGTTGTAATTAAGCAAATTACTAAAATTAAAACTGATAAAAAGGTCAGCATCACATCAATTCTGGCCATAAATATCAGGCAGATGATAATTGCAAATGATCCAACCAAATAAGAGCTAACAGTTTTGGCAAGCAAGGCAATTACCGATTCCGCTCTGGTGATAATAGCAACAATTTCGGCCTTTTGACGTAAAAAATAAAATAATAAAGGAAGTTTTAATATATGATTGATGATTTTCGATGATTTAATAATGCTAGCCTTGGTATGAAATTTATATTGATGCCATTTTTGTACTACTGATATTAAACCAAAAAGAAATGCTGATATTGTCAAAGCCCCTGCAATATAAGGAATCCAGCTAATATTTTTAAGAACCACAATTTGGTCAATAAAAATGTTAGAAAGCGCAGAATTAAATAAGGGGGCACATAAACCAATTGCTAGACACAGTAAAATGAAAGAAATTTCGGTTTTAAAATTTTCTAACCAATTGGTAATAAAATTTTTGACCACCCGTTCTTTTGGAAGTTTAATAATTTTATCAGTTGGCACAATATCAATAATTACACCGCTAAAAGACTTATCGAATTCAGCTAAACTAACCTTAAATGAGCCACAGGTTGGATCATTTATAAACACACAATTGCTGCCAAGCCCATCAATTACCACATAATGGCTAAAATTCCAAAAAGCAATCACCGGATTTTTTAAATGATTAATAAAATCAAGCTCAACCCTAAAAGCATCAGCTTCAAAACCATAATCCCGAGCCACCCTAAGTAAAGTAGTAGCTTTGGAGCCATCTCTTGAAGTACCACATTTTTGCCTCAGTATTTCAATTGGTACATAATGTTGGTAATAAGCAAATAATATTGCCAGTGCCGCCACTCCACATTCAGTGTCGCCAAATTGTAAAATGGTTGGTGTTGTAACCTTATTAAAGGGACGGAATTTTCCAATTAGATTTTTGATAAATTTTTTTAATCGTTTTAATTGGCACATTTGACTAGCAATTGTAGCGGTGAACATTTTTTATAAATAATCTTAGCTGTGACAGTTGTGCCAGCTTCTATTTTATGTGGCGCTCCTTTCTTGCTAGTCCAAGCAAGTCTGCTTAAGGTTTTTTTATCTTCGATTAATTTTAGCTTAACCAAAAATGGCGCCCCACCTTTAAAATATTCTTCAACCAATTCACTATTGCCAAGATAAGGAAAAACAGTCTCTTTTGATGCTGGATAGCTAGAAATACTTTCAATTTGAGCTAAAATATATCCATAATCATAAGCTGAAATTGTATCTGGAAGCACCTTCGCTTTCATACCGGGAACAATTTTCTTGCCATTATTATGGCTAACAAATACTAATGATTCCAGACTCTCTGAAGCGCTATTGCTAACGATAATAAATGATATTTTTTTCTCAGTTAAATAATCTCCTTTAGCAATATTGATACTCATTATTGTACCATCAGCAGGGCTAATAATCTGAGCACCATTTTTTTGTTCAAGACTTTTTACATCTAAATCATGCTTACTATCAAGATGCTTTTTACCAACCAAATTCATCTTTTCTTGCAAATCAGATAAATTATTACCATATTTTAACTTTGCTTCATCTAAATCCAGCTTTGCTTTACTTAGCTCTTCTTTTGCGGCAAGCAACTCTGACCTAGCCTTCTCAAATTCAGTTGCCGATATAAAGTTTTCTTGATATAAAGCCTGCTTTTTTTTAAACAAGTCACTAAGATGATTTACCTTGACATTATGATCCTTAATTCTTTCCTCAAAGATGGTAATTTGAGAGGTTAATTGCTTAGATAATTCATTTTCTTTTTGCTCATAGCGACCCTTAAACTCATCAAATAATTTAGAATTATCATTTAAGACATTGGTAAAATATTGCAGATTTTCTTCAAAATAAGGATTGTCAATTATTGCCAATATTTGCCCCTTAGCGACCTTTTGCCCTAATTTAACCACAACATCATTCACATTACCCTGCTGCAAAGCCGGCACCAAAATCGCCTGGCCATTCTGAGGAATAATAATCCCATTTGCCTGCACATTCAGATAAATACGCCCAAAAACTCCCCAAATCAGCAACGCCAATAACAAAAACAAAACCACGCCAACCAAAACCCAACTATTTACACTAACCACCTTAAGCCGACACTGGATTTCTTCAGATTTACTAAGTTGATTGAGGGCGTTTTTTCTAAAAATTTCTTTCTTCACACCCTCAACCTCTTCACTTGGTAATATATTTTGCTGATCGGATTCTTTCATTTATTTTAATTGTTGGCTATCGATGGTAAATTCAACGTGATTCGTCTGATCCTTATTTCCCTGAAGCGAATCCATAATAATGCCCTTTTTATGTTTAATGATTGGGTTAAAAAGTTTTCTTTCATATTTACCACCATCATCAACCGCTTTACTCAGCCAATCCTGCCAAGCCTTATAATCGCGCTCACCATATTCTTGGCCACTAATTCTGGTTAGGACTGCATAGCTATTACCATGAAGATTAGGTTGAAACATTTTAAGATGATCAATAAGTAATTTAGCAGCATGAGTTCTGATATATCTAGCATAGTTAGGTTGATTAGCTAAAGATAAAAGAATATATAAAGCCTTATTGCGATCAGTTTCATCCGGAAAATCCAGGGCTGCTATTGCTTTATCTATTGGAAAGTCATTTACTTTAACTTTTGCAAGCGTTGCACCAAGTACCCGCATTACATTATTTCGAACACCAGAACTTGAATCATACATAGATGGTATAAGAATTTTTACTAATTCTTGTCCATCTTTAATATGAGCTAGAAGAAGAGTGGCGGCAGCGCGTTTATTTTCATCCTTGTCATTTCTTAATATATCAATAATTTGTTCCTGATTTTTTGGCACTAAAGAATTAAATAACCTTTCATATTTCTTAAATTTTGGATTAACAAAACCCCCCAAACACAATGATAAGCAGAACATTTATTAGCTCCTTTTAGCTTACTATCTGCAACATAGCTATTTAGAGCCGCCTTATCATACTCAATCCACTTTTCTATTAAATGGTTCGGATCATTTACAGTTCCATTTGGTTTTGATATAAAATAGGAAAGCCGAGCCGCATCTTCTTTATCAACCGCATCAATGGTAAAATAAGATTTACCATCCAAATACATAATGATAGAAATATTTAGATAAGAAAAATTTCCCATACTTTTAATGCCGTCGGTTATTTTATTCATCAAATTATGTATTTTTTCTGAATTTTCCGGAGAGGAATCGTGCCACCCTGCAGAGTTGAGCATAAGGTTTGCTTCTGATATTTCTTTGCCAAATTTCTTATTAATCTCATCAATTGTTATTTGTTTGCTGCGATATAAATCTATGATTGGCTGAGTATTCTCTAAGGCGTAAATACTTTTACTATTAACCATCATTATGCAAAATAAAGCAACTATTAACCATATAATTGACTTAGGAATCAGATAAAAATTCGATCGAAAAATAACTTGCTTCATTGTTGTTAATTTTTAAATTTTATTATTAATAGAGTCCGGATTTTTATGTAATTCAAGCGCTTGAATCCTAAGACTATTAACTTGCGTTACAAAATCGGTACAAGATAAAGATTGTTTTGATACAACTGGACTATTCTTGTTGATTAAAAAGTTTACAAAAGCATCAAGCATTTTTATATCAGGATTTACTTCCTCAATCCATAAAAATTGCCCCTGTTCATTTATCTCAAGAAAATAATATTCATTATCTGGAGTTACAATAAAATCAAAACAACCAAAAACCAGTCCCAATTTTTTCATGAATTTTCGGCACTATATTTTGCTGATCAGATTCTTTCATTTAACCATCACTTAGATGCTTGATCAAGCCAATCCTGCCAAGCCTTATAATCACGCTCACCATATTCTTTGCCACTAATCTTTTTTAATACCATATATGCACCTCCATGAAGATTAGGCTGCAGCATTTTAAGTTCATCTAATAACTGCTTACCAGCATGCTCAGCAATATATTTTGCATATTTAGGTTGACTTGCTAATGATTCAGCGATGTAAAGAGCTTTATTTCTATCAGTTTCCTGGGGGAAATCTAGAGCGATTATTATTTTATCAATTGGAAAATCAGTTACCACTACCTTTTCTAAGGTTGCTCCTAACACACGCATAACATTATTTCTTACGTTAGCACTTGAATCATAAATTGATGGTATAAGAATTTTTACTAATTCTTGCCCATTTTTAATATGAGATAGAAGAAAAGCGGCATTAGCACGCTTATTTTCATCCATATCACTTCTAAGTATTTCAATAAGTTGTTTTTTGTTTTTTGGTACCAAAGAATTAAATAGCTGTTCATATTTTTTTAAACCAGGATCATCAAAACCAAAATCACAATGATAAACTGGACATTTATCATGTGCTTTAGCTCCTTTTTCTTTTAATTTATTACCTTCTGTAAATGTATTAAGCGCTACCTCATCATATTCTGTCCATTTTGCCAAAAGATGATCGGGATCATTAATTGTCTTTTTAGGTTCTGGCATAAAATAAGACAAACGCTGCTTATCTTGCTTATCAACTACGTCGATAGTAAAATAAACTTCGCCATCTGGGTAAATAACATAACCCAAAGACAAATAAGAGAAATCTCCCATATCTGCAATACCCCGAAGTATCTTTTCCATTGATTCATTTAATCTTGCTGGACTTTCTACAAAAGCTGGCTTGCTCCAACCAGCAGATTTTATAATGTCTCTTGCTTCTTTTATTTCTTTGCTAAATTTCTTATTTATATCATCAACGGTGATTTGCTTACTGCGATATAAATCTAAAATTGGTTGATTATTCTCTTTGGCGTAGCCTTGATTAAGGCTAATTATCAACATGGGGAACATGGCAAATGCAAACCACGTAATTTGTTTAAAAACTCGCCCCAGATCTTTCTTAGGTATAGATTTTAACATATTTTTAGCAATTTTTTCAAAAAATTTCTTATAACATCGGAAATTCTTTAAGAGATTTTTTGAAAAAAAGAGTAAGAATAGAGCGAAATATAGATTTAAGAAAGGTGTAGAACTGGTTCTAGTTGATGGATAACAATTTGATTGAGAAATTATCTGATTCATTATCATTGGTTTTTTACAATTTATTATCGATAGAATCTGGATTTTTATGCAGTTCAAGTACTTTAGGCCTAAGATTGTTGACTTGCTTTACGAAATCAACCTAAGATAAAGATTTTTTTGATGAAATTGACTTACCTTTGCTAATAAGTAAATTTACGAAGGCATCAAGTATTTTAATATCTGGGTTTACTTCTTCAATCCACAAAAATTGTCCCTGCTCATTAACTTCAAGAAAGTAATATTCATTATCTGGAGTTACGATAAAGTCAAAACAACCAAAAACTAATCCCAATTTTTTCATGAATTTCTGGCATTTCTGATCTATCGATTCAGGAAGTTTAAATTTTTCATTTCCATATATTATTTTTTAATTTGTAATTATTACATTCCATATCATAAGCTTACTTAAATCATAGCTTGTGAACCACTATTTTTAAACCGTTAAAAATCAACTCTTAAGTCCGTATGCACATCTCTCTCATGTGTTGAGTGGTTATAACTGACATTCCCACACGGCCCATAGCTCATACCAGCAGCTGATACTTCTTTCAACTCCTCCTCACTCAATTTGGGACTGTCCCAAATCCAATTTCCCAACCTATTTTTGACATAAAAATCTAATTTTGCAAAAGTTTGTTAAAAATTTGCTGATTTGCTGATTATTTTCTAAAATTTCTAATTAATTTTTTGAGATATTTCGGTTTTTTAGTTAATTTTCTGTGATTTTTGCTGATATTTGCGGTGGCGAATAAAGCTCATTTAACACAATCATTCTTTTAAAGTTATGAGCAATAGCTTCCATAAAAGCAGTAAATTGATTCTTTGCTATTCCTATATGACGGACTCGATGATTGGTTTTGCTAAAAACTCTTTCATATGGAGATCTCATCTTAGTATAGAATTTATCAAGATCTTTATTCTTATTTTTCATATTATTCTTTTTAACCGCAGCTAAATGAAGATTTCTTTTAGCTGCTGCTTGTTTGGCATTTTTATCACAGTAACCCTTATCAGCATAAACCGCTCCTTGCTTTGGTATAACATGTTTCATTCCTTTAGAGTCAATGAGGCTGGCTTTAGTAATGGCAACTTTATTAATCATTCCTGATCGCATATCAACTGAGATATGTTTTTTAAAACCATACCAGAATTTATTGCCACCTTTGCAACCAAAATTAGCTTCTTTGTCACGAGCGAATTTGGGAAGGATTTCATTATTTAATTTGTCATGCTTTTCTTTAATCGCTTTGTCTCGCTCCTTCCAAAGAGTTGCTTTAGATATTAAATGAGATGCGTCAATGAAAGTGAATACTTCACTCATGCAGCCTTTGGCTTTTAATTGATCTTTTAAGATGTTGAAGATTCTAGATAACCTGCTGGTTCCGATTCTTTTTCTAGCATTAGTGAAAGCTCTGAAATTAGGAGTTTTTTCAGTTAATTCGAACTGACAAAACCATTTGGCTGAGTTGTTGTCACTCAAATATCTTTCTAATTCTCTATCGCTTAAATCTTCTGTAAATTGAAGAAGTAGAGCGAGGAATAATCTGAAAATTCCAAAGCCTTTGTGATCTGATGCAATTTCTATTTTTTCTAATTCCTTTTTGATATCAGTAAAATCCCATAATTCCACAAATTTTCTGTAAATGTGGTTTGAAGAAACTAACTCTTCTAAACTAATCATTTCTATTTGGTAAGACATATCAATAATTCTTAATTATTTTTACTAAAAAAGTGAAGATAAGATAGCTATTAAACTAGGTGAATAGTAGCTTAATAGCCGTTTATAAACAAGTAAAAATGTTAGAAATTGTTAAATTATTTGGATTGGATTTGGGACAGTCCCAATTTGTAAGACATTGCATAAGATAAAATGCGTTGATTTTGATTATTATCGTTTTCCATAATATTTTTTAATTTAGGTTATTATTTGAAGTAAGTAATTGGCTAGAGAAAAATTATCGTATCATTTTAAATAACACGACTTATGAAAAACTTTGTTAATTAAAGAGGTAATTTTGGTTAGTTTGACAATGGTAATTAGAAGGAGAGTTTTTTCTGATGCTAATTTACGTTTGCGGCTAACATTAATTACTTTTTGATTTATAAGGTTTTACTAAGTTATTTTTAACTAGACTTCGTAGATCTAAAATAACTAATAATTCACTGTCAAAAGTTTTTTTAAAATAATTCTCTGATTTAATTTATCGTACCAAAAAAGTTAAAAATTTTAGAGCTTTTTTATAGATATTTTTATCAGCTCTAGCGCGATCCATTATCAATTTATTAACCAATTACCACTGTAAGAAACAATTGCATTTACTCAATTACAACAAACATTATGATCAGGGCTAACGCATATAAAGTTTATAAAGATCTTATATTTCTCCCTTCCCCTTGCTCCGAGAGGGTCGGGGTCTTCCTATTACCCATAAGTTTTAGCAAGATATGTCATTGAGCAATTGGCCTAAAGTTCAATTGCATAAATTATTAAACTGGAGCGAAGCGATTCATATTTGCTTGAGGCTTCACTAATTACTAAGTAATCTCCAAAATCTGCTTTTGCTATTGAATTAATAGTCTGGACATTTGGTTGCGTTATCATCAATCTTAGTAGTGTCCTGCCCCCATTTTCGACTCCACCCCAAAGTGATCTGTCAACCTTTTTTCGGACACTAAATTAAGCATATTTCGAATATCTTCTATTAATTTTTTCAAACTCAATTGGTGCTAAATAATTACTAGCAGAGTGAATT